>LXOW01124748.1_pt1 | contig 10061 bp, 5 predicted proteins | sample 1368591 | NCBI WGS metagenome assembly LXOW01 (sample SAMN04884650, study PRJNA319009) | bovine gut metagenome | isolation source: Cow rumen | host: Bos taurus | place: Italy: Legnaro (PD) | collected 2014-07-09
CCAGACCTCAAACGCGGAGTACTATCAGAAGATGGTATTTGGAATCTGCTCTCTGACTATCGCGAAATTCAAAAGAAGAAGCAATGATAGCAAACATTTATTTCATTTGCAACTTTCCGCTTCGTTCCGACGTCTAACAGACAGAGATTGAAAGAGAACGAACATGAAGCTATTAGGAAATATCATCTGGTTGATCTTTGGCGGACTGCATACTGCCATTGAGTATTTCATCGCAGGACTGGTGCTGATGATAACCATCATCGGCATCCCGTTCGGCTTGCAGAGCATGAAGTTGGGCGTGCTGGCCATCTGGCCGTTCGGCTCGAAGGTGAAGTGGAAGGAGTCGCAGCCGGGCTGTCTGAGCATGTTCATGAATGTGCTGTGGTTCTTCGTTGGCGGCATCTGGATTTGTCTTACCCACATTTTCTACGGCCTGCTGCTCTGCATCACCATCATCGGCATCCCTTGGGGGAAGATGCACTTCCGCTTGGCAAAGCTGGCCCTGTCACCGTTCGGCATGGAGGTCGTATAGCCCATGAACAAAGACGAGAAACGAGAATTGCGGCGCAAGCGGCTGATGGACAACAAAGCCTATCAGACGATGAACGGCCTGACGCGCTACATGGATCTATACTATCTCGATGCGCTTATTGGCATCATTCCTGGCTGGGGTGATGCCATTGCCTTGCTCAGCGTTGTGCCGTTCATCTATTATCAAGCAGGTGAACCAACGAGCCTGGCAGTCAGCCATCGTCCTCATCGTCCTTCTGCTGCTCATAGCCCTGATGATATGGGCACTCGTCAGCTTCGGCAGCTACCTGTATTCATTGGTAGCATCCATCTTCTGAACTGCCAATGTTTAAACGAGTTTAAAGAATTGGCAGCCTAGCAGGGCTTTGTCTAAAAGGGATTGAAACATCTAAAAACAGTTGGGAGCAGCATCCATCGCAGTGTTCTTGCTTTGGCAAGCGACCTACGGTCGAGCGGCCCCTACTTTTTTGTAAATACGGCTACGTCGCAGGTCATTCTGCCATCAACGATGTCATTAGAACGGGTCATTATTGTGCCAGTAATTTGTCACTGAAATGCGGTGAAAGACCGCGCTATAAAGAGTTCGGGATGCTTCATATGGGGTTCTCGTTTTTTATCGATAATTCTTTGTTTTTGAATGTTACAATTTTACATACAGAGGTATCTTGCCTCCGCGCTTATTGGGTATGAATGGTTCAAGAGACCATTCTACCTTGGCATCAGGACAGCCATGCTGGAGGAGGAACTGTTTCAAGTGCTTGCTAAGACCGTCCAGCACCTCCTCAGGGTTGGAATCGGTACTGCACAGGCCCCGCACCTGAATCGTATCATCGGCAGTCTGCACAAACTGGTATTTGATCAGATGAGGCCAGACCTCTGATTCCGTGACCAAGCCGACAACGCCGAAGGTCTTGCCACAAATGGTGTAATTATCTAACATGCGCCCACGGATTTCCAAGCACGGCAGGTCGCAGTCGTCAACAGGCTTGCGACTGATACGGATGACATCCGAGACATAATAGCGGATGATAGGCTGAACATAGTTCGACAAGTCGGTGATGAGCAGACCTGAAGACCATTCGTCACTCTCGCCCAATAGATTCATATCCTTATCTACCGGCTCCACAATGACCCAGTCCTCATTGATGTGCAGATGAGAGCTGCCACGCGTCATAGCCACCTCGCCACCCTCTGTCATACAGTAGTTGTTGAGCACAGGACAACGGAAGGCCTCGCGGAGTACCTGATAGTCTTTTTCTGTCAGCATTTCAGCAGAGGTGCAGACCATCTTTACATCGAGTTTCAGGTTGCCCTTCATCTGCTCTACAGCCAGAGGAACGAGCATGGAGGGATAACCGGTGAGGGAGGTTGGATGGAACTCATTCAACTGTTCGACCAGGTGATTGACACTGTCCAGGCACGACAGCCCCATCAGGTTGTGAGCTACCTCTGGGAAGGCGGCCTTCGTCCTGAGGAAGGCATTGTAACTTGAAGCCCCGTTGGCGAGATGGATCACCGAGGCATAGCGATTATGCTTCAACGAGAGCACCTCTGGGGGGATGCCACCCATCAGGCGCTGAGCCATCATCTGACCATGAATCTTGTTGTGATAGTCATCGCGAACCATCGGCAACGGGTTTCCTGTAGATCCCGAGGTCCTCAACGCTGAATACTGACCTAATAAGAGGCTCGTATCTTCGGCGGGACGCTCCACATATTTCAGCACGTCCTGCATGTGGATGTTGCGATCCGTCACATAGTCGTCGTAGTTCTCCAGCATGTCCTTCTTCTGAACGATGGGCAGGTCGGCGAGCGTGAAATCCTCTGGCAAATCAGCATACAGCTTGGCCAGATAAGGAGAATGCTCACGGGCGTAGGCAACGAGCTCGCGCAGACGTTGCTGCTGTAACTCCAAACGTTCGGCAGGCGACTGTTTATCACCCTCTGCCACAAGGCGCTGGGCCTCACTCAATTCTATCGTTTTCATCTTGATTCCTTTTAGTCGCTACGCTTTGTAAAAGCGCTAAAGCGAGTCCAATTTTCGATTTTTATTCAAAGAATCCAAAGCCTTCAATGGCAGTGAGCATCCGCTCCACATAATCCCATGAAGTGGGTGAGAATGAAGAGCCAAGGCGGAGAAGCACCTGAGTGGTATAGTCGTTATTACGTGTCACATCAGTCACTCTCTGTCCGTGGGCTGCATCAGCGTATGCCAGCAGCGAAGCCAACTGACTGGCCTTCTCCGGATCGTCCTTGGCACGGTTCATCACCTCATTAAACTCATCCAGTTCAACGAAACGTACTCCATTGGTTACTATAGACAACCCATTCAGCACATCGCCAAGGAACTGAACGTGGTTGTTGTAGGGATGGAACACCGTACACTCCTTTGGTGTGGTTGCCAGGTACACAATGGCCCGGCTCACTTCGTTGATGGGCGAGAACTCCACCTTGCTGGCAGCCATCGCATAAGAACAGCAGCCAAGCATGTTGAATACACGGATACGTCCCATGAACGAGTTGGTGGAGAAGTTGGCCTGGAACTCACCATCGGTAGAGCGTGCTGCCAGATTGCCTACGCGCATGATCTTACCATCGAGCCCGTGGAGGGCAATCGCCTCGAGGATCAGGCGTTCGGCCATGAACTTCGAGTAGATATACTTGTTGTTCAGATACTGGCCAATATAGAGTCGCTGCTCCGTGAACACCTCATCCTTCGGTTCACCAGTCCAGATACCACGGGTGCTGGCGGTAGAGATATGGATGAGACGGGCACCCGTCTTGATACAGTACTCCACGCAATGCTGGGCACCACCGATGTTCACGTCCTCTATCTCTGTGCCTTCNNCGTGTACCAAAGAGTGGTGCAAACGATTTGTTGAAATAATAGTAGAGCATGGTGTTAAGACGGTGCTCTGCCGCCTCAATCGTCTTGCCTCGAACCAGACAGTAGATATTCTGGGCATCTGACTCAACCAGTTCGTTCAGAATATGGATTCCTAAATAGCCTGTAGCACCCGTCAACAAGACATTTCCAAGTTGACGGCGCTCGCCACTGAGGAAATTCCTGAGCGTGTTACGCTGCAACAGGTTGTTGATGGCGGTATAGTCGAAGTCACTCACCTCGTCGTGACGATCTTCAACCACCTCGCCTGTGACTAAGCGTGCCAACTGTCGTGGTGAGGGATTGTCGAACACATCGCGATAAGCCACATGCAAGCCTGCCTTCTCTGCCTGGACTACAATCTGCATTACAGCCAACGACGTACCACCAAGTTCAAAGAAACTATCAGTAGCTCCAACCTTGTCGATCTTCAGGATGCCTGCAAAGATGTCACAGAAGATCTGTTCTGTGTCATTGGCTGGAACAACATATTCGCCAACGCCTGCCAATTCCGGATTAGGCAAAGCCTTCACATCCGTCTTGCCGTTAGGCGTCATTGGCATCTCCTTCAACTGGAGATAGGCCGTGGGCACCATATATTGCGTCAGACTCTTGGAGATTTCTGCCTTCAAGTCCTCCGCAGCGATTTCACGGTCAGCGGTATAGTAGGCACAGAGGTGCTCGCGGTCGTTGATCTTTCGGATCAGGATGACCACCTTCTTCATACCCTCAACCTTCAACATCACATTCTCGATCTCACCTAATTCGATACGCAGGCCGCGCAGTTTGATCTGATGATCCGTACGTCCAAGGATCACCACATTGCCATCGGGTAACCACTTGGCGTAGTCACCTGATTTATAAATGCGCTCACCCTTATAGTCAACAAATCTCTCACGAGTCATCTCGTCGAGGTTATTGTAACCACGAGCCACACCGCGACCGCCGATGTACAGTTCGCCAACGACACCAACAGGCAGTTCGTTACCGTCGCTGTCAACAATGAACTCCTTGACATTCAACTGGGGCTTTCCAACGGTGACGATCTCGGCAGTAGTCAGTTCGGCATTGTTCGAGGCCACCGTTATCTCCGTAGGTCCGTAGCAATTGAAGATACGGGCCTTTGTAGCCTTACGCATCTGGGAGAGCAACTGGTCGGAGAACTTCTCTCCACCTGCACGACAGATGGCAAGGTTGGCGATAGCCTTACAGAAGTCTGGACTCATGAGCCATGCACCCCAGCGCGATGGTGTTCCACTAACCATATTGATATGTTGCTCTGCNNTTACCATTGAAGTAGGCCATACCGATATCCTGCAGGGCTGCATCGAACGAAATCGTGGTAACACTGAGGATACGCTCCGCATCTGTCATCACGGCATTGGCAAAGACATTGGCAGGATGGCCATAAAGGTAATTACAGATACCCTCATGGCGCAGCATCACACCCTTAGGACGACCCGTTGAACCACTTGTATATATAAGGTACGCGAGATCGTCGGGGGTTAACGAGCCCCCTAAGTTAGGGAGTTGGGGGTCTGAAGTAGCGTCAGACTGTCCTTTGTTCAGCCCCCTATGGCCCCCTAACTTAGGGGGCAAAAGAGACTCCACGTCAATGGCCTTGTCGGCTGGAACGGAGCCGAGGCGGTCGGCGGTAGTGATGATGTATTTCGCTTCACTATCCTCCAAGATGAGTTTGATGCGGTCGGCGGGATATTCAGGATCACAGGGAATATAAGCGGCTCCAGCTTTCAGCACACCAAAGAGTGAGAGGATGAGTCGACTGGTACGTGGCAGCAACAAGGCTACACGATCACGTTCCTGCACACCTTTTTGTCGCAGGGCATTTGCGATGCGATTGGTGACTTCGTCCATCTGCTGATAGGTGAACGTACCATCAATTGCTACCAAGGCCTCATGGTCAGGCTGTGTCTCGGCAAAATGGCCAATACATTCATGGAAGAGCTTGAACGGTGCTTCGCCTGAAGCCGTCTGGCGCAAGCCTGCCAGTTCTGTCTCCTGAGCCTTGCTGACAATGGAGACCTTGCGTACTTTGGCGTCAGCCGAAGACATCATACGCTCAGCCACTGCCGCGATACTGTCTGCCAAGCCTTCCATCAGCGCGCGACTGTAAAGGGCATCGTTGTAGTAAAGCACAACGGCTGGTTTGCCGTCCCTGTACTCTATATGAACAGCCAGCTTAAACTTAGCGCTCTCATTATTAAGCGCCTCTCTCGACTTCAGTCCTGGGATATCGGCTTTTCCGATAACACCTATCTGGTACTCGAAGACGATATGTGGCTGATAGCCATAGTCGGCAGCGATACGGGCAAACGGATATTTCTCATGTTCGATGACACCCTTGAACACATCGGCACTGGCCTTGATAAACTCTGTTACCGTCGTGTCAGCCACAGTGATACCCAATGGAAGGGTATTGACAAACATACCCACCGTACCTGCCGTACGTACATCACTACGTCCACTGCTGATGGTAGAGAGGTAGACGTTACGGCTGTTGATATAGCGCGATACGGTGTAGAAAGTAGCTGCAAGCATCACGGAGGCAGGGGTCACACCCTGTTGCTTGGCAAAACCATCGACAGCATCCAGATCGAAGGGGCTTGCCACAGTCTGCATCAAGCCGTTGGCTTCCTGTCCCTTGATATCCGCTGCTATCTCACTGGCACTCTCATACTCTGCCAACATCTGGGCAAAGTAAGTCTTGTTAGCCTCAAAGCCCTCGGATGCCTCGAAACGTTTCTCATCTTCCGCGAACTTCGCATAACTGAGCGTCTCTGCCTCCAACTTCTCACCACGCAGGGCTTCTCCCAACTGGATGGTGAAGGTGTTCATCGAGTCACCATCCATCACGAGGTGGTGGAAGTCGGCTAGAAGATAGACCTCATCCTCAACCGTGATGATGACCAGGCGATAGAGCGGACCACTCGACAGACGGAATGGCTGCAGGAAATGCTGCTTATACTCCTCAAATTCTGAAGGTGTCATGGTCAGCTGTTCGATAACAGCAGTCTGATCCTCGTTAGGAACCTGCATCACGCCATCTTCAGTCATATCGAAATGAGTGGACAGGGCTGGATGGATGCTGATAAACTCCGACAAGACTTTTTCCAAGAGTTCAGCACTGACCACTTTCTTATCAAACCGATACAGAGAAGGCATGCTGTAAGTGACGTTCAACGGATTCTTGACACATTCAAAGTACACACCTGTTTGGGCAAAGGTCAGTGGCGAGGCCTTCGGGCCTTCATCTTCAGCAGACTTCGCACTTTTCATTTCGTCCTCTTCACTTCCATTCATCCATCTATCGAGGATGACATTCTCTATGCTCTCGATGGATGCACCACCAGTGAGCTGGTTAGACTTGATCTCCATGCCAAAACGCTTGTAAAGCTGTACGGAGAGCTTGATGCTGAGAATAGAGGTCAGACCTGCATAGATAAGAGGTGTGGTGACACCGAACTCTTTNNCCATCTTCTTGAACTCCGGCTTCGGCAGGGCACGCTTGTTCACCTTCTGGTTCTGGTTCAGGGGAATGACATCTATCTGCATCGTCACAGCAGGCACCATATAGGGAGGCTTCTGCTCCCGGATGAAGTTGTTGAGTGCCTCGATGTTGATCTGCTCATCGCTGACGATATAGGCTGCAATGAACTTACCACCACTTTCAGCGTCAAAGGCCTGTACGGTGGCGTCCTTAATGCCTGGGAATTCACGGATCACAGCTTCCACCTCTTTCAACTCAACGCGGAAGCCACGAATCTTCACCTGTCCGTCGCGACGACCCACAAACTGAATGTTGCCATCATGCATATAGCGTACGATGTCACCAGTACGATAGACAGGCGCATATTTCTTCTCACGGGTGAACGGATTGGTGATAAACACTTCTGCCGTCTTCTCTGGGCGGTTCAGGTAGCCACGAGCCACCTGAGGACCTGCCACCCACAGTTCACCAATGGCTCCTATGGGCAGACGATGGCCTTGCAAGTCAGTAATATAGAGTCGCGCATTATCCACCGCCTTGCCAATGGGGATATCCACCAGTTTCTCATGTACTGGGAAGATGGTGACGAGGATGGTGGTCTCCGTAGGACCGTATGCATTATTCAACTGATAGGTTGTCGGCGGATTGAAACTGGCCAGTTTCTCACCACCACAAGTGAGATGTAGCAGTGAATGGTTCTCTATACTGGTAGCAAACTGGTAGGCCACCTGGGTAGTCATTACCGCTTGGGTAATATGATTGGTCTCGAAATACTCATTGAGCGCGATGAGATCGAGGCGCAGTTCTTCTGGAATGATGTGTACGGTAGCACCAGCCGTCAACGGGGGGTAGATGCCATCCATGTGGGCGTCAAAACCATAACTGGCGTATTCGGCCACGTTGTGTTCCGGCTTCAGGCCATAGAACCTCCAGTACCAGTGACAGTAGCAGACAAGATTACCATGGGTCAGTTGACAACCCTTGGGCACACCTGTAGAGCCGCTGGTATAGAGCAGGATAAAACGACTGTTCGGAGTAATCTGAGTACTCGGAGCATTCAGAGTATTCGGAAGATTCGGAAGCTCTTTTGTCAGCAGAACCTCTCCCTGATATTCGTCAACGAGCTCGAGTAATGACTCATCAGCAATCAACAACTTCGCATCCGCATCCTTCACCATGAAGTTCAGGCGTTCCTTGGGATAAGTGGGATCAAGTGGCTGATAGGTACAACCAGCCTTCAACACACCAAGCGAGGCGATGACCATCCATTCACAGCGGGGGATAATGACAGAAACAGCATCCTCCAATCCCAAGCCCTTCGAGGCGATGTAACCTGCGATACGGTCACTGATCTCATCCACCTCCTGATAAGTATAGCGTTTGTCCTTGAACACCACAGCCTCAGCATCTGGCGTAGCCTTGGCCTGCCGACGGAACAGCGAGACGACGGTCTGCGTATCATCATACTCCACATCCGTATCATTGAAACTGTCGAGTTGCTGTAACTGATCGGCATTGAGCAACTCAATATCCGCCAGACGCTCTACCGTCAGCATCGAGCGAAGCACATTGGCATAGCACTGCATCAGTTCGCTGATGAGTCCATCAGAGTACATATTCTTCTGATACTCCACGTGGAGCGACGGACCATCGGCCGTGTTGAANNCTGCTGATACCTAAGTTAGCAGCCACCTCAGCAAACGAGTAAATGTCATTGTTCATCGCACCGAGCAATTGCTGCTTCACATCGTACAGGAAGTCCTTGATACGTGTATCGGCAGTCCAACGACTATATACGGGCAGTGTTTTCACCATCATGTCAATGGTACGGGCTGTGCGCAGACTGTTACGGCCATTGTAGATGGTGGTAAAGAGTGCAGCCTCCTGATTGGTATAGGCTCCCATCAGTTTGGCGAATGCGGCTAACGCGAGGATATTGGCAGTGACACCCTGACGACGGCAGAACACATTGATGGCCTCATTGCTGATACCAAGCAGCAGATCCTGACTGCCGAAGGTCACAGCCTTTTCACCAATCACATCGGGGATAGGCTTATTCTCGATGTCCAAGCCGCTGAAGGTCTCCTCGTACCATGCCTTTGCCTCCGTATAGGCTTCCGTCTGGCGCAGGGCCGTCTCTTCCTGGGCGACGTGCCAGCCCGTCCACTGTTCTGGAGCAATGGTCTCCCCAGCATAGGCACGATCGACATCGGCCATGAAGATACGCATAGAGGTGCCGTCATATATAATATGGTGGAAATCTGTAAACAGATACAAGCCAGCCTCCGTACGAATCAAACGAATACGGAACAACAGGTCTTTCTGCAGGTTGAAGGGCTGAATCAACTGGGGTTTCAAGACCTCCAACTCAGCCTCGCTCATCTGTTCGATGGTCTGCTGATAGGCTGCATCAGAAGGCGTCATCACTGGATTACCCTCAGCGTCTTCCTCGATACGGGTCTTGATAAAGGCATGGGCACTGACCACCTGTTCGATAGCCTGGGCCAACTTCTGCTCGTCGATCTCTACACTTATCTTCAACAGAATGGGATTGTTATAGGCAGCCTCTCCCTGACGGGCCATACTCTCGGCATAGATACCCATCTGAGTCTGTGAGAGGGCGACAGGGAATTCTGGTGCTGCGATCTCACCACCCACCACGTCACAGAGTTCTGCGATATGGCGTGGGGTCTTGCCTTTATAGATTATCTTCGATGTCAGATTCAGGCTTTCGCACGCCTGTTCCAGACGCATCACTTTGATACTGTCACCGCCAAGCATGAAGAAATCATCATCGATACCCACCTGTTCCATCCCAAGTGCCTGGGCAAAAGCCTCGCAGAGCGTACGCTCTACCTCGTTGGTTGGCGCTACGTAGTTCGAAAGGAGTTCCGAGCTGTCAGGCGGCAGCAGAGCCTTACGGTTCACCTTACCATTAGGCAGGAAGGAGAACTGATCCACCTTCACGATATGCAGGGGCACCATATATGGCGGCAGGCGCTCTGCCAGCGTCTTTCTGATTTCCTCGGGGGTGATGTCGCCGTCGCTGGTGTAGTAGCCGCAGAGATACTGACTGCCCGTCTTGCCATCGAAGCCTTTGACAATGGCCTTCGTGACACCATCGATGCGCTGGATGGC
>LXOW01087467.1_pt1 | contig 10060 bp, 12 predicted proteins | sample 1368591 | NCBI WGS metagenome assembly LXOW01 (sample SAMN04884650, study PRJNA319009) | bovine gut metagenome | isolation source: Cow rumen | host: Bos taurus | place: Italy: Legnaro (PD) | collected 2014-07-09
TCCGATTTTGTCATTACGATAAGTTCGCCTGGAAAAATTTATTCGCTCCTGCAAAATAATACAAAGTAAATTTCCAAAAATATAGAAATATTCCTATTCCAACCACTATCCACCACACTTTACATCTACCCCTCCCCATCAAATACAAAGCCTCTCAATAATTACACTTCCTAAGTTCCCTGAGGGAAGCGGAGGAAAGGAATAAATGCTGTTTTGATGGTGCTCTACCGCCAGTTTATACAGAATTGTCCTATAAATCTGATACGCGTTCCCTATGGTGTTGTCTGAGTTATAACCATATGATCCATTTGGATATAATTCTGGAAACAACAGATAGTAAATCACATTCAGATGTTTTTGTATCTCATCCCGTAATCGACAATAGATTTGAGCATCTCCTTCTGCCCTTACCAAGAGTCTCTTCTGCAACGCAGTGTCATAGGTTAAATCCAGCTGTCCGGCATACCGCCTCGACCAAGCCTCAAGACATTGGGCGATAATCAAAAGCTGCTGCTCATTACAATACAAACAATAGGTGGGATTTTCTAAATCATTTGTCATTATTTTCACTTTTTATTATGTTTGAATCCAGTATTTTCACTTTCTTTATCGGTTTCCATTCCGCATTTTCAATGATTTTTTGCTTTATCTCCCTTGTCCATAAGGAATCCTCATCATCGCATTGTTCATCATAAGGCAAACAAATCACCGTACCCTCTTCGTGATGATTAAGATAGTCGTGGAAGATATATGTCTTGATAGCCACATAGTCTTTCTCTTCCAAAATATCCAACAATTTCTGCGCATAACCGATGCGGAGAGGAGCTCCTGCGTTATATAACGCTACTGCAATATCCAATAATTCCTCCACGTATGCGGAATAACTCGTTGAGACATAAATAGCCCAGCCTTCTTCTTCTGGCAAATAATACCCATGAATGTCAACTCTTGAAAAACCCAGTTCTCCATAATGGTCGTATGCGAAATTCTTGAAAGTCTCTTTGTCATCCACATCCATTTCCTCTTCAAAATAGCCATGCTTATGATTTTTGTAAAAATCAATATCAGATATGGTATCATCATGTTTTTCTTGAAAAAACACTTCGTGGGCAACACGATAATAATGACAATATGTTCTGATACTCATGTTTTTAACCAAAGGGATACTTTTATCAATGGTTTTTTTTAGGACTTCAATAGAAGCCGCTTTATTCTGAGGTTCCACCCTGAAAATCGGAGAAATATCGTAAAGCGTCTTTCGTTTAATGCAGCCCTTCCTATAAATATAAGGTAAGTGTTCAGCCACGTAACGGTTGTATCTGTCTGGGTCCTCAATAACACTGTCTATCAATTTTTTAACCGCAAAATAAAATGGCTTTAAAAACCATATAATATCGTATCTATGGCAACAACCCCTGTCTTCATTCACAATTTCACAATAATATCCCCGACCGTCTATGATGCGCAGAGAATGAAAATTCTTATAGGTGGCAGTACACACCTCATACCATCTCGGAGATTTTCGTCTCCCGCATGGCACCTCTATCCAGAAATAGCGAACTTCGTCTTCGCCCATGGATTGTAGCCTATTGAACTCATTTTGGATTTTCAGGAGCCATTCTAATGATTCCCCATCGACAAGTATGGCATCATGCCCACTAAGTTCCATTGCCTCAAAGTGTTTGCTTTTTAAATTCCCGAATCTTTTCATTTCTTTTTCAATTAAATTTTACACGGCAAAAGTATTACAGNNAGGATTTTAACCTTAGATGGAAAATTTTTTTTGACAATTACTATTAACAAAATTATTAATAATAAAACACTGATAACACGTGTAATTATGGATTCTTTATATACTTTGGCGGATAATAAAAAATATTTGGTGGGGATTGAGGCATTAATCGCAATAGAAATGATTATTTGCAAAATGGGTGGTCTATCGATCTGTGACCAGGTAGCAGAACCAGCGGCTGAATATGGCAGTGAAGAGTTCAAAGAACGGAAAGAGGCGGAGGAACTGCTTGAGGTCGTGCGACAAGTCTCAGTAAGACTTAGGGAACTTGGAGTTCCCGAGGAGATAATTCGAGAATACTGTAGTAAAAGAAAGGATAGCACACCAGAGCACATCCACATCACCGAATGGTATAGGATTATACTGCCAGACAGAGGCAATGTGGAAATAAAAATGCGCCCATTAGCCAAAACTCTTTTCATTCTATTTCTTCGACATCCTGAAGGAATTACATTCAAATCGCTGTGCGATTACAAAAAAGAAATCTATGATATATACAATCGTGTTTCGGGTCGCACTGACCAAAAAGCGATGTCAAAGAGTTTGGAGAGGTTAATGGACCCTTGTGATAATGCAGTCAACATCAACCGCTCCAGGGTATCGTCTGCACTTAGCAAGTATTTCGAAGGCAGCCGTCTTGCACAATACCTAATTGCCGGCAATGCCGGCGCACCTAAAAATATTCCATTGGACCGATCTTACGTAACATGGGATGCACCAACCCTATAATATCATAAAACTATCAAATAGCTTTCAAAAATTCTAACATCAATTATGTATGACATCACAATTTGTGATCACATACTTATAATCAACAACTTATGAACGATAATTTATCAATCACCAGCAACACCATTGAAAACCTCATCTTCGAAATCAGAGATGTGAAAGTTATGTTAGACTACGATTTGGTTATACTTTATGAAGTGGAAGTTGCACAATTGAAACGTCAAGTTCGTCGTAATATTGAATGTTTCCCTGAAGATTTCATGTTTGAATTGACCACAAAGGAAGTGTCCGCTTTAAGATGCCAAAATGGCATCTTAAAGACAGGTCGTGGTCAACATGGTATGAAAGCATCCCCACAAAATCCAATAGGATTTAAACTTGGAAACTAATACTGGAAATTTATGTACCTTTGCAGCTGAAAATCAGTTTGTCACCTAAAAAAGATCGATTATGTCCACATTCACCATCCGGGCGGCGAGAGAGAATGAGGCCGCCACTGTTCTGGAATACATCAAGAAACTGGCTGAATATGAAAAACTTGCCCATGAGGTGGAGACCACCGAGGAAGGACTCCATGAGGCTCTCTTCGTACGCCACGAAGCGGAAGTGGTGTTTGGGGAGGAAGATGGCGTGATTGTCGGCTTCGCCCTCTTTTTCCATAACTTCTCCACTTTTGTAGGGCACAAAGGCCTTTATTTGGAAGACCTCTTCGTGCTGCCGGAGAAGCGCGGCCTCGGTTACGGAAAGGCACTGCTGCAACATCTGGCCAAGCTGGCGCTGGAGCGTCACTGCGGCCGCATGGAATGGGTTTGCCTCGACTGGAACCAACCTTCCATCGACTTCTACAAGAGCATCGGCGCCGTCCCCATGGAGGATTGGACCATCTATCGCCTTACCAAAGAGAAACTGAAAGAATTTTCCACTTCAAAATAGAATAATCATGAATACCACCATTGAAAAGCCTTTGGATTACCGGTGCTTTCTGCTCGGAATCGTTGTTTATTGGATATTTGGTGCCGTTTGGGCGTCCTTTGCCCCTTTCTTTCTTGCTTTGGAAACAGTGATGAATCCAATAGCAGTGATTATAGGCAAATCCATATTGACATTATTGGTGTTTTACCTCCTGTTCCACAAAGCGAAAATGCCAACTATCAAATGGGGGCATATCTTAATAATGGTCGCTTTTTTGATAATTATGAGTCTGTTGGATATTCTGCTTAACCGTTTTTTTGATATTCATTCTGTCGTTAACAATCAAATGAACCGGGACATCTCCAACTATGTGATGCAAAACGTGCGAAAATGGTCAAATTTAATCACATCTCTCCTCATTATCGGTTTCATCTGGTGGCGTTACGATTCGGAGGACACCACTTCTGACAGCGAAACCTCAACAGTCGAATCCCGAAGCTATTACGGAGGTATGCTGTTCTCCATCACTTTGGGATATATTCTTTCCTTGATACGAGTAATCGGCAGTAATTACTGGATGTATACTCTTCATCCGATACTGGAAGAGGTGATTACCTGTTTGCTGATTCTTGCCGTTACTATCGGTGCCATTTACCTGCTTGCCAAAAAGCGTATGGTGGTATTACCCATTGTAGTAGTTATGATTATCTTCTTCCTACACTTTTTCTCCGCGAATTATCTGTTTAATATCATCGCTAAATATTTCACCATAAACGACATCTTGTATCCGCAGGTGTCATTTATCGTTCCTGTTGCCACTATTTGTGGTATCGCATTTAACCTTATCGCTTNNGAAAAACTGAAAGAATAGATACTTTTAATCTTCTATGAATAATAAATTATCAGTTTAAGATTCAAGGCTGGTAGTTCTCGACTTCAATGACCCAGGCATTTTCCAAATGGTTCAATAATTCTTGAGGAATATTGGAAAAGTCAATGGTGAGGGTTCCGTGCCTGTCTTGCTTCCACTTCAGTTTACCCCAGTAAGCCCAATCATCCAACAACTGGAATGTCGCCTTGGGATTGATTTTTGGCATATCCTTTATTGTCAATGGTTTATCTCGGCTTGGGCGTTTGAACTCAATGATGTATAAGTCGTTATGGTTGGTAGTAAAACATCGTATCGTGCGATCCCAAAACACATTGCCTCTCCAACGTCCTGGAATAGATACTGCTTCTCCGCCATCTTTGCTCCATTTCAGTGAGATAGCAGCCTCTAAGTCCTCTTCGTGAAAATCAATCTGAAGCGATATTCTTTCGTCTTTATGTAAATTTAATACAGTATTTGCTTTGGGGTTGGAAGATGCATTTTTGTCGTAATGCAGTAAAGTGTCCCAGCTGTCTTCAGCAGTTTTTATATAAACAGTTGCTCTGTCATCCGCATTCAGAGTCAACGTATATTCCCCATCTGCAGTAACTTTCACCTCGCCATCCCAATGAATGTCAAAATGGTCTGAAGTTGCCTCACGCATTGGGGCGTTACGTGCCCAGTCTATATCTATGTCCTTTCCTATTGCATTGTGGTACCAGACAGGCAATTGAGCCTTGGTTCGTTCCCGTTGACAAGGAATCACATAGGGACGCGAACCGTAAATTGCATTACCATGGTACCACAACCAATCTCCGAGACCATAGAGGCGTTCCTGTTGGATGAGCGGGATAGTACCATCGGCATAGGGAGCTACGTTGAGAGTCATGCCACCGCCATGGGCAACCAACTCCACAAAGTGCTGTATCAGCTCTTTGTCGGTCATATAGTTGTCCAAATCCTCGTTGCGGTTGAGACCGAAACTACGCCCAAGTCCGCGACATTCCGCCCACGGCACCTCCGTGTTGGCAATGCCCGCACTGTACTCAGGTGTGAGGAAACCATGCTTCGTGCCATTACCCCAACGGTTGTTCACAATGGCATCAGGACCCACGGTGTTGTAATACCAACTGATCAGTTCCTGTGAACGAAGTTGTTCCGCCGTATTGTTCCAGTCGCCATCTGAAAAGATTAAGTCGGGTTTGTAGCGGCTCACCAACTCTTTGAACTGTGGCACCATGTAGTTATCGACATAATCGCTGATTTCGTTATCAGCATCTACCATCCAGATGTGGCGCGGGTTCGTCCATTCGGGTAGCGAGTAATAAAAGCCCATGCGTAGTCCACCCCAATTGCGCACAGCATTGGTCAGTTCCTCCACAATATTGCGTTTCGGACCGCTCACCACACTATTCCATTCGGGCTGGAACTGGCTATCCCACAGACAATAACCATCGTGGTGCTTGGTAACTAACACCACATATCTTGCCCCAGCATATTGAAAAAGTGCAGCCCATTTCTCAGGATCCCAAAGTTCTGCGTGCCAATAATTTGTAAGTTCCTTATACTGATCGAAGATAGGTTTGGTGGTATCGGCATAATAACTCATGATGCGCATCCGTTCCGGCTCTTTTTGCATCAGTCCGCGGTAGAACCACTCACCGTACCCCTCTTTAGAGGCATAGGCGGGTACAGAATATAGTCCCCAATGAACAAAAATGCCCAGTTTCGCATCCTGGAACCACTGCGGATAGACACGCTCATTAAGCGACTCCCAACTGGGCTTCACCTGCTGTGCCGTCATCCGTATCGGCAGCAAAGCGACCAAAACTATCATCACCAAAAACCAAAGTTTTTTCATAATTATAAGGGGTTTCAAAATAATTGGTTTTTCATTACATGCATCCCTATTTCAGCAGTTGCGTTGTGTGGTTTTTGGTATCTACTTTGCCGATGGCATCGATGATAACGCCTTGCTCATCAATGACGTAAGTGGTGCGCAGTGTACCCTCGGTCACCTTGCCGTACATCTTCTTTTCGCCCCAGGCCTCGTAGGCTTTCAAGATGGTGAGGTCGGTGTCGGCGATAAGGTGGAAGGGCAGCTCGTACTTGGCGATGAACCGCTGGTGCGAGGCGGCAGAATCTCTGCTTACACCCAACACTTCGTAACCCATGGCGAGGAAACGCTGATAGTTGTCACGCAGGTCGCAGGCCTCGGCGGTGCATCCCGGCGTACTGTCTTTCGGATAAAAGTAAAGCACCAACTTCTTTCCTGCAAAATCTTTCAGTGAAACGGACTTTCCGTTTTCGTCAACGCCCTCGAAATAAGGGGCTTTTGTTCCAATTTGTAACATCTTTCTGATTCTTTTACTTTGATTGGCAAAGATAGCATTTTTTCAATTGCAAAATTACATTCTGAAGTTCCAGATTATTTTGTATCTTTGCAGGATATTATGTCAATTGTTTATTGATCATTCTAATTCAAATTAATATGAAACACAAAATCAATCTTTTATGCATCGCATTGATGATGCTTGTCTTGGGTGCGCGCGCCGACGAAGGCATGTGGCTGCCCTACTCTATCAACGGCCAGAATCTGGCCGACATGCAGCGACTCGGCTGTAAGCTGACCGCTGAGCAAATTTTCAGCTTCAACCAGCCCAGCCTGAAGGACGCTATCGTACAGTTTGGTGGCGGCTGCACCGGCGAGCTGATTTCTCCCGAAGGACTGCTGCTCACCAACCATCACTGCGGTCTTTCGTACGTACAAACCCACGCTTCTGTGGAACATGACTACCTGAAGGACGGTTTCTGGGCCAAAAGCAAGGACCAGGAACTTCCCAATCCAAGTCTGACAGTTTCTTTTCTGTCATATATTGAAGATGTTACAACAGCTGTACTAAAAGGTGTCAGCGCCAACACTTCCGAAGAGGATCGTGAAACCATCATCAATCAGAATATCAAAGCCCTGAAAAAGGAAAAGAAAGGCGACCGTGAGGTGAAAGTGGAGATTGTTCCCTTCTATCACGGCAACCAGTACATACTGTTTGTGTATGACGTGTATAAGGATGTCCGCTTAGTGGCTTGTCCGCCCTGGGGTATCGGCAAATTCGGTGCTGACACCGACAACTGGACCTGGCCGCGCCACAAGGGTGACTTCTGCATCTTCCGCGTCTATACCGCTCCCGACGGTTCACCAGCGGAATACAGCAAGAAGAATGTTCCCATGAAATCCAAACATTTCTTGCCCATTTCCTTAAAGGGCGTTCAACCAGGTGATTACACCATGATTTTGGGTTATCCCGGCTCCACCGACCGCTACTCTGCCTCAGGTTCAGTGAAGAACGTTATCGAACTGGAAGGTCCCGCCATTGTGGACTGCCGTACCACCAAGCTGGAGCAATATCGCAAGCACATGGATGCTGACCCCGCCGTGTTCATCCAATACGCTTCCAAACAAGCCAGTGTGAGCAACTACTGGAAATACTACATCGGTCAGGTAAAGCAGCTGAAGCGCAACAAAGTGTATGAGAAGCGCTTGGAGCAGGAAAAAGCTTTCCGCCAGTGGGCTGCCCAGGACAAAAACCGCAATGCGAAATATGCGGGCATCTTCGATGAAATGGACAACTATTGGGATCATCAGTCCAAATACACCAAAGCTTTGATTTATCACCGCGAGGCTGGCTGGCGTGGCGGTGAGGCCGTGTCTTTCGCACTTAAATTCAGAGCAGTAAACAATGCTTTCAGCGACAAATCGGTCTCGAAAGATGATATTAAAGCTTATGTCAAAAAGATGAAAGGTTCTGTTCAGGACTTTTTCAAAGATTATGACCAGGCATTGGACCGTGATGTAACTATCGCTTTGTTGAACCTCTTCTACAAGGATGTCAATCCCGCACAACTTCCCGCCACCATCAAAAAAGTGGGTGACAAGACAGGAGGAGATTTCACCGCATTTGTGGATAACGCTTTCGCCAAATCCATTCTTGTGGATGCCGACAAATTATACGCCTGGATTGACAATCCGAAACCTCTGGCTAAAGACCCAATATACGCTTTAATGCAGGAGTTGGTGGATTCTTATATCACATTAAGCGAAGAAGCTGAAAAGGTGAACTGCAGCCGTGCCGACCGACTCTACATGGAAGGCCTGATGGAAATGCAGAATGACCGCAACTTCTACCCCGATGCCAACTTCACCATGCGACTCACCTACGGCAGTGTGCAGGACTGCAAACCATCGGACGGTGTCACCTACAACTACATCACCACTTTGGACGGTGTGATGGCCAAGTACATACCTGGCAACTGGGAATTTGACGTGCCGCAAGACCTCATCAAACTGTGGGAAAACCACGATTACGGCCGCTATGCCAACGAAAACGGCGATTTGGTGGTGAATTTCATCACGACTAACGACATCACCGGCGGTAACTCCGGTAGCCCCGTGATTGACGCGCAGGGCAACCTCATTGGCCTGGCCTTCGACGGCAACTGGGAAGCTATGAGCGGTGACATCTCCTTCGAGAACGAAGTGCAGCGCACCATTTGCATGGACATGCGTTACCTGCTCTTCATCATCGACAAGATGGCCAATGCCCAGAACCTGATGCAGGAATTAAAGATTGTTGATTAACAACAGTTTATCAGTATTCTTACCTTTTCAAATGACATAAAAAAAACGCCTCGATTGACGGGGCGTTTTCTTTTTGTTCCTTGGTAAAAGATTAATGTAAAGTGTATCTAAGACCTACACATACTGCCCAGTCAAAATAGCTGACTGCCAGATGTTCTCTGAACAACAGACCATAACCAGGTCTGAAATCAGCCTGCAGGGTCAAAGGAATATTAAACTTGTACTCAATACCACCAATAGCGTTAATACCGAATTTACCAAATACTCTGGTATTTCGACCATAATCGTAATAATTACCATTATTTGTATACCACGAATAACCCAAACTGATACCACCACCAACTAACCAATGCAAACCTTTTGAACCGGCTGCAGCTTCATACATGAAATTAGGATTTGCCTCAATAGTCATCGGACTCACACGACCGTGTCCNNTTTGTAGGGAGCTTGAGCGTTCACTGTCAATGTCAAACCAATGACAAGACTCAATAAAATCAAAAAATTTTTTTTCATAATACTTTTTGTTTAGTTTTTATAGTACAATAATAATTTGTATTCATTAAAAGTGCAAAACTTCTTAATTGAACGTATATCTTACACCCACACATACTGCCCAGTCAAAATAATGAACAGTGCCGTTTTTGTTGAACAACATACCATAACCTGGTCTGAAATCTCCCTGCAAAGTCAAAGGAATGTTGAACTTGTACTCGACACCACCGATGGCGTTAATACCGAATTTACCATACGAAAACCTATAACCATAGGTAAACTGTGAATCATACGTGTACAAGTTATGCCATGCGTAGCCCAAACTGATACCTCCACCAACTAACCAATGCAAACCTTTTGAACCTATGGCTGCCTCATACATGAAATTCGGATTGACTTCGATTGTCATTGGAGTCACGTGATATTTCCACGTATAGGCTCCCGGGCTTTCAACAAAAGTTGCGGGACTGGTTGTCCACTTGAAACCGGCATCCACACTCAAGGCCAGATTTTCAGTCAAAAATGTCTTGTAAGAAAAAGCCTCCATAGTACCCAGGGTAGCGCCAATTCCATGGCGATATGGTGCTTGAGCGTTCACTGTCAGCATCATACCTGTCTCTTATACACATCT
>LXOW01177690.1_pt1 | contig 10058 bp, 5 predicted proteins | sample 1368591 | NCBI WGS metagenome assembly LXOW01 (sample SAMN04884650, study PRJNA319009) | bovine gut metagenome | isolation source: Cow rumen | host: Bos taurus | place: Italy: Legnaro (PD) | collected 2014-07-09
GTCCTCGACGAGTTCGACATCCATGTGGCAAAGGAATCTGAATTAAAGATAGTGGATTGGGAAAGAACCTATTTCCTGACCAACTATTATATGCCGTAACAAAATTCACCATCGTATTTAAGAGATTCGAAAAAGTAGAAAGATAAGTTGTGAGCAAAAAGAGTCTGATCTGGAAAATACCCTGCATCGTTGTAGGTGTCATCTTGGGGATAGTGCTGTTACTGCTGATTGCAGTAACGGTCATCCTGGTGACGCCCGGCGCCCGCACGGCTGTCCTGCAAAAATGCGTGCAGATAGCCAACGAGCGCACCGACTTCGATGTGGATCTGGGACGACTCTATCTTTCTCCTTTCCACCACTCTCCGATGATTCTCTATCGCGCCTACAAGGGCAAGGACGACCTGCCGCTGCACATCGAAATAGACAGCCTCTATATCGGGCATCGCGGTCAGGATACGCTGCTCTACGTGCATGGCCTGCGTCTGCAAGGTTGCATGAAAAAGCCCGGAGACGGAGAGCCGAAAGACGATTTTCTGGCTCGCGATATCGTGGTCGATCAACTGCTGTTAGACCAAGCGACGGTCCATTCTGACACCTTGATTGCAGCGGTAGGTATCGACGCTATCGTGGGACATCTGAATGTGAAGAGTCCGGCACTCAACATCGCGAAAGGGCAGTACCCGCTGCACGGCTTGAAGCTGGCGGATGCATACGTAGGGATTGAGCTGCGCGACACCGAGGATGACATCGAAGACGAGGATACCACCTCCACTCCAATGGCCTTCGATATTCCCGATGGTGAGCTATGCAACGTGCGGTTCGTGCTCAATCCGATGGGACTGGATATACGCGCCGGTTCCCTGTCCACGAATGTGCTGGCGGATGTAGGGGGGAACCTTTACGACGCTCGTCGCCTGAACATCGGGAAGGCTTCGCTCACGCTCGAATCGCTGTACCTGCCGTTTGACACGATCTATGGCGATGCGCTGGTGAACCTGAACACCGACTTGATCACTTCGAACCGATTATACGTCCGCTCCGACGAGTTCGGGGCGAAAGCGGACCTCAAGTCCACGATGCTGAATTTGGAGACGATGCGGGTGGACTTGTCCGGCAATGCCGATTATCGCGGCAACAAGGCAAACTTGAAAGGCTTCTATGATATTGATGATGAGGTGTATGATATGCTGGTGAATGTGGAACAAGTGGATGCAAGCGCATTCCTCGAAGAGAGCCACCATGTGGAACTGGCAGGCGAGATTCATGCGCAGGGCAAAGGAATAGACCCCAAGTCCCCCGCGATGAAGTGCAAAGCAACCATGAACCTGACCAACTGCATCTATGACAACATCAATGTATCTGGCTTAATACTTGATGCCGAACTGGCCAATAAAACCGTGACCGGAAACCTGCATTTGCCAGTCACAATGAAAGATGACGACCTGCAGCTGAAGGCAGAGACGGAACACCAGTTCTGGGTATCAGACTTCTTGACACCGGAAAAGATGAACGTGGACTACCACACGCAGATGAAGAATGTGGTGGCACACGTGGCAGGCGAGGATTACGACATCGACTATCTGAACCTCGACTTCACTACGGATACCGCCACATCGTTGTATTTGGTCACCCAGGGGCTCACCATCGATGCACAAAGCCCGATGCACGTGCTCCGGTTAGTGGACGATGTTCAACCGATGGTGGGGCTCGTCACCGACACGACGTTTGTGCAGTCCATCGCCTCGTTACAAGACCTGACGATGCTGGACACGCTCAGACGGCTTTTACCGGACCTTCAAGCGGAAATACAACTGACCAAAGGCAGTCCCATCCAGGCTATCATCGAAGGAATGGGGTTGGATATCAATGAGGTGACGATGGTGCTGAAATCCGACTCTCTCCAATCTGACTTAGCTTTGGACGCTTCTATCCCGTATATTGACAACACGGCCGAAGACAGTACGGGACTGCGCCTGCCTCCGGCTACGGCGGCGGTGCGGGTAAACATGACGGAAGGCAAAACGAACATCTTGCTCACGGCCAATACCAGCATTACCGACGGCGTGATGAACGTGGATGGTCTTTGCACCGATGCCACGCTGAAGCTTAACCTGGAACGGAATGGCCGCGAATTGCATGGAACGGGACACCTTGCGTTAGACAGCCTCTTTTACGATGACATGGATCTCGGGAATCGCACGGCGGACATCTGGATTACGCCATCGGAACAATTTGACAATGCCATTCGGGCAGATTTGCGGTTAGACGATATCCCGCTTGAGCTGGTCAACAATATTCTTGATATGGAAGACATCGACTTAGATGGTATCGTGAAGGTGAAGGCTTCCGCAGACGGTTTGCCTGCACAAATGGATCTCTCCGCCGAAGTGATACCGCTGGATGTATTTGCCTACTACAAACCATACGATGTGGGATTTAATTTGGGAGAAACGCCTATCGTGATGGAGCATAATAATGTAAAACTCAACGATGTGCGCATCTATAGCACCAATGGCTCCTATTTGGCGATGAACGGTGGATTGGATCTCAACACGATGCTCGTGGATGTAAATTTAGTTGCCGATAGTTTCGCGCCGGTGAACTTAGTGCAGGATGGACCTATCCCCGTCTATGGCAACTTGGCCACCGATATCCGCGGACGGGTGACCGGACCGTTAGACAGCATCCTCGCCGACGTGGATGTCAATGTTCTGCCCTCCACTGACCTAACCTATCCGATAGATGAGAAGAACCTGGCGCAAGTCAAACCGTATGGCACGGTCAATGTGCAGTATAACACCGCTGATGGGGAACTTAACTTAGGTGGAAGAATCAATGTCGATGAGGGATTGGTCCGATATTCGCCCAAGTTATATCCCATGATCCCTTTCCATGTGGATTCAGGAAGCCACGTCACCCTTAACGGTCCCATCGGCCAAACCATATTGGACCTCTCGGCTTCGCAACAAGTGAAAGCCGATGTGCAATCGGCGGGTGAAGAGACACGCCGTGTGACCTTCAACACGGGTGTGCGTGTGAAGGGCATACTCGATTCGATAGGTCTGAGCACCATAGGCTTCTTCCTCGAAGCACCGGATGACGAGACCATCTCGCGCGAACTCGCCTCTATGGATGAGGACACTCGCGACGGTATCGCAGCCGTATTGTTAGCTACCGGAATGTATATGGGCGAAAGCAATGTGGCGGCGCAAAAGGATGGATATGCCCTGTCCAGCATCATCAACAGCCGTATCAATGCCGCTATGGCGAATTCTAAGTTAGGGAATATCGTGGATGTGGATATCAGTAGCGGACAAACCACACATGCAACCGGCAAGACCAACGACATGAACATCGCCATCAGCAAGACCCTGTTCGATGACAAACTGCGCATCACGGTCGGCTCCACCATCTCCGACAATCCGGAAGTCAACAAAGCCAACGGATTGCTCAGCCTTATTTCTGCGGAATATAAACTGACCAAATCCGGAAATGTTTTCTTGCGTGCGTTCTCACAGCGCGATTATGAGAACATCTTGGAAGGCGAACTCAAGAAGTCCGGTATCGGTGTGGGGGCCACCAAGCAATGGAAGCGCAACGGCTATATGAAATCCTTGGGCGATTCCATCACGCGCACTTACAACTTCCTGGCGGATGCGGATATCACCTACCGTTCCAACAACAGCCTCGGACCGAACCTCACCCTCGCTCATACGACAAAGAACCTCTTTGGGCGTGGAGAAACCTTCGCGGTCAAGGGATATGGAGCATACTACTGGGCGCTGCGCAACCGACAGCCAGGAGATCCGAAATTTACCGACACCTACAAGTTCGGTATCGATGCCGCCCTCATCTTCCCATACCTGCACTGGGCGGGGAACAACAACCCCGACGGCGATACCCGTTATCGACTTGGATATAAGTACGAAAATATTGCCGGAGGATACGGTGTACACAAGTTTTCCGGAGCCTTCTCGTATTTCATTCGCACGTCTCAATATATCACACATGTCTTCACACCTGCCTCGCTCTCTTTAATCAAAGTGAAGGCCGAATCGCAAGATTTGATCAATGAGGCGGCCGAGCATCCGGAACTCCTCAAAGTGCTGGCCGGAAACGAGTTCGTTCCCTCTATCGGTTATGGAATCACCTATAGTGATTACCGCACCAAACGACCGGTCAACACCATGATTGACCTTGAAATCAAAGATGCCGGTAACCTGGTTAACGCCGTCTATTGCCTCTTCGGACATCCGTGGGATGAGATAGACAAACCGATTGCCAATATCCCCTTCAACCAGTTCGTCAGGTTGACGGCCGAACTGTGGAACAAATTCAACATGACGGATCGAGTCTGCATTGCCACGCGTCTTTTTGCAGGCGCCAACTTTCCGTTGGGCAACTCCGAGTATGCACCGCTTTCCGAATCCTTCTATGCCGGTGGTCCCAACAGCCTGCGGGCAGCCGAACCCTATGCCTACGGACCGGGAAACTTCCATAGCTTCAAATACAACCAGAATTTCTTCCATGCCGGTGATGTCAAACTGGAGGCCAACTTCGAACTGCGCTTCCCCCTCGTTTGGAAAATCAACGGTGCCGTTTTCCTCGATGCCGGCAACGTTTGGAACTGGCGCAATACCTCTGATCTTCTCAGTAGCGAAGATTATGCGGCATATTGCGAGACGATGGGGTTCACTGAGGAATTGCAGGACGGAATTATCGGAAATCCGAATATCGCGAAGCAGATTGCCCTGGGTACCGGTGCCGGACTCCGCCTCGACATCGACGGACTCGTTGTCCGCTTGGACTTGGGTATCGGTATCCACGCGCCTTACCAGACCTACAAATATACCAAGGAAGGCACGCCGGATCTCACACGGCCGATCACATCCTATTACAATATGCCCTCTTTTCTTGATGGTCTGCGCCTCAACTTCAGCATAGGCTACCCGTTCTGATGAGCAAATTGGACGGGAACGGTATTTGCAATCACAAAAACAAGTTATGGCAACAGCTGTTTTAGCAGAAAAAAAGTATCTTTGCCGAATCAAATTCTTCTGCAAAAAGAAATACTGCAAAATGAAAAAATGTCTCACCTGCATAGTCGTCGGAATCCTCGTGCTTCTGACTGGTTGTGCGCAAAAACAAGAAAAAATGGCAACAATTTATGATTACAAAGTCCTGAACAACAAGGGCGAAGAGGTGGATCTGGCGCAATATCGCGGCAACGTCCTCATGATTGTCAACACTGCCTCGAAGTGCGGTTTCACCCCGCAATACGACGGATTGGAGGCACTCTACAAAAAGTACAAAGACCAGGGTCTGGTGATTCTCGGTTTCCCGTGCGATCAGTTCAAGCATCAGGAGCCCGGCACCGATGAGGAGATTGCCGAATTCTGTCGCCTGAACCACGGGGTCACTTTCCCGCTGATGAAGAAGATTGACGTGTTCGGCGAGAACGCGGAACCGCTTTTTACCTACCTCACCCAACAGGTACCCACCGAGGAGGTCAAAGGGCTGAAGAACAAGGCCACGATGGCGCTGGTCGATAGTCTGAGCAAGGCCGAAGGCCGCGGCGAGGGCGACATCCGCTGGAACTTCACCAAGTTCCTCATCTCCAAGGATGGCACCGTCATCAAGCGTTTCCCGCCGGTGGCCACCCCCGAGGATCTGGAACCGGAGATCGAGGCGATGCTGCAATAAATGATAATTGCAGTATGAAGAAGATTTATAAAGCCCACATCCTCTATACAAAGGAAAAAGACCATTTCGAAGAGCTGGAGAACGGCTATATCGCTGTGGATGCCAATGGACGTGTGACCGGTGTGGCAGCGGATTTGGCATCCTTAGGGGGCAACGCTTCCCAGTGTTGTATAGAATCTGACGCTTCCCAGTGTTGCAATACGGAAATCATTGACTTTGGCGACCGATTGTTGATCCCCGCCATGAATGATTTGCACGTGCATGCTGCGCAGTACCGCAACCAAGGCATCGCCATGGACCTGGAACTGCTGGAGTGGCTCCAGAAATACACTTTCCCCGAGGAGATGAAATATGCTGACACCGCCTATGCCGCGCGGATGTACCGCTATTTTGTCCACGACCTGTGGCGCGTCGGCACCATGCGGGTCTGCACATTTGCCTCTATCCACACTGAAAGCACCCGTATGCTGATGCATCTCTTTCAAGAGGCAGGTATGGGGGCGCTGGTGGGCAAGGTGGCCATGAACCGTAACTGCCCCGAGGGACTTTCGGAGTCCGTGGAGGAGATGGTGAAAGGGTATGAATCCTTGATTGAAGAGACGTTTCAGGAAACGTTTCTACCGTCAACCGCCTCTTATTCTCCGTTGGTACGGCCGATTATCACCCCCCGTTTCATCCCGTCGTGCACGCCGAAGATGCTCCGCGCCTGCGGCGAACTGGCTGCCAAATACCAGCTACCCGTGCAGTCGCACCTTTCCGAAAACAGGGACGAGGTTGCCTTGGTACAGGCGCTTGAAGGCACATGGTACGGCGATGCCTACAACCGCTACGGCCTTTTCGGACAGTCGCCCACTGTGATGGCCCACTGTGTGTTTACTGAAGAGGAAGAGATGGAACTGATGAAGCGGAATGACGTGGTGGCGGCTCACTGTCCCACGTCGAATCTCAATGTGACGACGGGTATCGCGCCTGTCCGGCAGTTCCTCGACGAGGGGGTGCGCGTAGGGCTTGGCAGCGACATCAGCGGTGGCCACAACCTGAGCATCTTCCAGGTGATGGTCTATGCGATACAGCTGAGCAAGGAGTACTATCAGCTGCATCATGAACGGCCGTATCTTACTCTGTCAGAGGCGTTTTGGATGGCTACGAAGTGTGGCGGGAGCTTCTTCGGCAAAGTGGGGAGCTTCGAGCCTGGCTACGAGTTCGACGCGCTCGTTATCGACGACAGCAATCTGAATCACGACAACTATTCGTTGCTGGAACGTCTGGAACGGTACGTCTATATGGGCGACGACCGCCAGATTGTACACCGTTTCTGCCGTGGGAAGGAAATTCTAGAACCGAAAAATTAAGGTCATGATGAACAGGAAATGGATTAACGATTTGGTTGAACCAAGGAAAGAGGGTGTTCTATCCCGAACCTACGATCTAGTGATGCTTGTAGCCATAGTAATAGGCACTGTGCCCTTGTTGTTCCGTGAGCAGCGGCCTCTGTTCTGGTATTTTGACGTCATTTCCGGTGCCATCTATCTGGTGGACTATCTCCTCCGTTGGTTGACTTGCGACCTGCGTTCCGACAAGCCTAAATGGAAGGCATTCCTCCTTTATCCATTCACCCCTATGGCCATCATGGACTTTCTGTCCATCTTGCCTACTTTCCACCTGCTGGCACCCTCATACAAACTGACAAAGGCAATACGTTTGCTCAAGATCTTTCGATTTACAAAGATAGTCCATTACTTTGCCCCTTTGGACATATTTGTCACGGTGCTAAAGAAGCAGTGGAAACTGCTGGCGGCCGTCTTGTTTGTGGCTTTTTTCGACATCCTTGTCACCGCCATCCTCATTTTCCAGTCGGAGCATGAGATAGACCCTGTGACAGGGGAGTACATCTTCAAGACCTTCTATGACGCCGTCTATTGGGCCGCAATCACGCTGAGTACGGTGGGGTATGGCGATTTGTACCCCGTGTCCAACATGGGCAAGACCCTCAGTATTTTTTCTTCATTGCTTGGCATCGCCATCATCGCCCTGCCATCAAGTATCATCACCGCAGGATATATGCAGGAATTGAACAAACGCGTGAAGGCGAAGTTCGGAAAACAGGAAACGGAGGAGGATTCTACTTTGACTGTTGACCGTTGACCGTTGACTGACTTTGACCGTTGACTTGAAATCTATTTTTTGTATTTTTGTGGCCGCATAAATTAAAGTAAAAGAAGATATGAAAATGAAACAATTGATGATTCTGGCAGTGATGATGGTCATGACCATCTCAGCTAAAGCAATTAGCTATGAAGAGGCAAAGGAGGATGCGCTCTTCCTGACGGACAAGATGGCTTACGAGCTGAGTCTGACCGATGAGCAGTATGAGGCTGTCTATGAAATCAATCTCGACTATCTGTTATGCCTGAACAAATCCGCCGATCTTTTTGGCGTCTATTGGGAGCGTCGCAATGCCGACCTCCGCTTTGTGCTGAGTGACTGGCAGTATGAAAAGTATTTGGCTATCGAATATTTCTACCGCCCCGTGAAATGGGAGGCTGATGCCTGGGTGTTCCTCGTTTACAGTCACTACGCGAGGGATCTTTTCTATTTTACCCATCCGAAGGTATATGTGACCTATATGGGTGGCAACAGCTTCAAGAACGCCCGCTTCTACGCCGACCGCATTCATAACAAACCGGCTTCTCCGGATCATCATCACGCTCCGGCAGCGCATGGTACTCATGCTCCCGCGGCTTCTGCCCCCAACAATCCCTCCAAGGCTGCTGCACCCAAGAACAATCCTGCTACTCCCAACAACAGTCCCAGAACTACGAATCCCAACAATAACGCACAGCCTGCAGCTCCTAACAATAACCCAAGGCCTACCACTACTCCTAACAATAACCCTCGGCCGACCACTGCTCCCAGCAGACCTGCCGGCAATCCTGGAGGTGGTGCACCTGGTGGTGGCGGTCCTGGCGGACGCAGATAATTGGACAACGTCCTGATTGCGTCCGAAGTCAAAATTACAACGGAATTTAGTTCTCCTGAAACGGTTTTGTTGATTATCGCGTGACGATAACCTTCCGTGTCGGGTAATTGCCTACTTTGACAAGATAAACCCCGGTGGAAAGACCGCTGCTGCCTACACGACGACCTTCCATGTTGAATATGGTCACGGTGCAGTCTTCACAGCCTTCCACAATGATATTGCCGTTTAGACTTCTGATGGTGATCTCCTCCATGTCAAGTTCGTTGATGCCGACGTCACCGTCACCGTTACCACCAAAATAGCAGTTTCCATCAAAATAGGCAGTGCCGCCGGTGATGTTGTTGCCAGTGGCGAGCGAAGGAGTGATGGGGGCGGAAATAAACGTGGATGAGTTGCCGCCGCCACCAGGTCCTCCAGGACCGCCACCGGTGTTGATAGCGGGCGTGTAGAAAGCCACAACATTGTCGCCGTATGTGATGGTGTACCAGCTGTTGCTGCTGACGGCTGAAGACTGGATGTAGGGTTGGTTGATGGAGCTGCCGTTCTCTATTCCGTTGACAGCAATGATGACGCCTCCGTTGATGTAGAGCCGTTTCTGCTCTTCGCTGTTGGCATCGAGTGCCACCTCGGGAGAACGTGATCCGATAGCGTAAACAAGGCCGCCATTGATGTAGAAGTTGCCATTGGCATCCATACCGTCGTTGTTGGTGGAACGTGAATAGATGAAACCACCGGAAATGGTGAGGTCTTGGGCCGAGTTGATGCCGTCGTCGTAAGCGTTGACAAATATTTCGCCACCCTCAATGTTGAGGTAGTTCTTACTTTCGATACCCTCGCCGTTGGTTCCGCTGGTGGTCACCTTGATGGTGCCGCCGCTGATGACCATACCGCCGCTGTAGGTGTAGCTGTTGCCGCTCTCGGTCTTCAATCCAGCCTTGATGCCCTTGGGCGCCGAGTAGTAGTTGCTGCTGATATGATCGGTGTTGCCGGTGTAGTTGGTGTTCTCGGTGGTGCCGTTGTTGTAGTACAGTCCGCCGCTGGTGGCAACGGTAATATCGCCGTCAGTGATGGTCATCACACCGTCGCACTTCATCCCCTTGCCGCCAGAACCGGTGGAGGTGAGAATGAGTGTGCCGCCACTGATTTCCATATTGCCGTCGGCACTGAGACAGCAGGCGGCTTTGGTCTCCAGATCGTCGGTGTCCCACATGCCTTTGCCGCTGGTGGTGACGGTGAGGTCGCCCCCGGAGATCTTCATGTCGCCGACGCATTTGATGCCTTTCGCGGCGATGGCGGTGCAGGTGATGTTGAGGGTGCCGCCCTCGATATAGATGTTGCCGCTGTCCTCGTCCTCGTGGTCGGCGGTCTCGCCGGT
>LXOW01408121.1_pt1 | contig 10053 bp, 7 predicted proteins | sample 1368591 | NCBI WGS metagenome assembly LXOW01 (sample SAMN04884650, study PRJNA319009) | bovine gut metagenome | isolation source: Cow rumen | host: Bos taurus | place: Italy: Legnaro (PD) | collected 2014-07-09
AACCTACAGGCGGGCAGTTGCGTCACATAGTCATACGAAACAAAGAAAGTAACACCATCTATCTGAAAAGATTTTATATGACACGACAATTCCTCCTATTACTTATCATCGCTCTCACGACTGTTGAGAATGCTTTTTCGCAGGATAACACCATCTCAGGTACCCTTATAGACAAAGAAACGAAGGAGGCCGTTATTCAGGCCACCATTCAGCTGCTGAAGGCCTCTGACTCCACATACGTAGCCGGAACCGTAAGCAATGAAGAAGGCATATTCAGCATGAAAGCTCCCGAGCCGGGGAAGTATATCATCAAGATGACCAACATCGGATATAAGCAGATCCTGCGCAACATCACCGTCAGCGAGGGTAAGGACTTTGCTTTTGGCAAGATATCGATGGAGACCGATGCCGTGCTGCTGAAAGAGGTCATCGCCAATGGCGTGGCGGCGAAGGTGATAGTGAAGGAAGACACCTTTATTTATAATGCCGCAGCCTACCGCACTCCCGAAGGCTCCGTCATAGAGGAGCTGGTGAAGCGCCTGCCTGGAGCCCAGGTGAGCGACGATGGCAAGATTACCATCAACGGCAAGGAGGTTAAGAAGGTGATGGTTGACGGTAAGGAGTTTATGACGGGCGATACTCAGACGGCTCTGAAGAACCTTCCAACGGCAATTATCGACAAGGTGAAGGCCTATGACGAGAAGAGCGACCTTGCCAGGATGACCGGCGTTGACGACGGCGAGGAGCAGATGGTGCTCGACTTCAATATCAAGCGCGGCATGAACAAGGGTTTCCTCTCAAACATCGACCTTGCCATAGGCACCGAGAAGCGCTATGCCGAGCGTGTGATGGCCGGCTACATGAAGGATGAGAGCCGCGTGATGGTCTTCGGCAATGCCAACAATACCGGCGACCGCGGCTTCTCCTCTGGGGGGCGTCGTGGCGGCGGTGGCGGTAACGGCCTGCAAGCCAACAAGATGCTTGGCATCAACTATAACTATGAGAAGAAAGACAAGCTGAAGGCCGACTTCTCCGTAAGGTGGAATCACGGCGATACAGACAACTACACCCGTACGGCAACGGAGAACTTCGTCTCCAGGGTGGGGTCCTTCTCAAACAGCCTCTCGCAGAACTATTCGCGCAATAACAGCTGGAACATGAGCGGCAGGTTGGAATGGAAGCCCGATACTATGACCACCATACAGGTGCGCCCCAGCTTCTCTACAAGCACCAACGACTCAAGAGGACAGAGTCTCAATGCGTCGTTCAACAAAGACCCCTACTCTCTTGCCGACAACATCGACCCGATGGACGAGGCATTGATGCAGGCATACAACAAGTCCATCTACGACTCGTCAATGGGCAACGACTCTCTGCTCATCAACCGCAGGGAAAACCGCACTCTGAGCTATGGCAGCAGCACGCAGTTTAACGTCAATGCTACCTTCAACCGCCGGCTCTCCAGCCGCGGCAACAGCCTCACCTTCCAGGGACGCTACTCCACCAGCAACAGCGACAGCGAGAGCCTCTCCACACAGGAGGTGACGCTCTACCGCCCCACTACGGCTGACAGCATTTACTATAAGAACCGCTATAACGTGACGCCGTCGAAGAACTGGAACTTCCAGACATCGCTCTCCTACACCGAGCGGCTGAGCAAGTTCTCCTTCCTCGTGCTGAAATACCTCTACAGATACAGCAACCGCACCAGCGACCGCAGCACCTACGACTTCAGCGAGAGCATCTACGACGCTACAGGAAGGCTCATCTTCAGCCCCACCGACTTCATGAGCCGCTTTATGGATATACCGGCATACCGCAGCTTCTCGGATTATCTCTATGACTATCAGCCTCTTAACAATTCGTCAATCTTCTATAGCAACGACAAGAGCCGCTACTCGGAATACGACAACTACACCCACGAGATAGAGCTCACATGGCGCCGCACCACTAACAACTACAACCTCAACCTGGGCTTCCTCATTCAGCCTCAGAGTCAGAAGCTGACCTACAAGTATCTGAATATCGACACCATAGCCAAGCGCTCCGTGACGAACGTAACGCCAACGCTCGACTTCCGCTACCGTTTCAACAAGCAGAAGAGCCTGCGCCTGAACTATCGCGGCAACACCGACCAACCCAGCATGACCGACCTGCTGCCCATCGTCGATGATACCGACCCGCTGAACATCACTATGGGTAACCCATACCTCAAGCCGTCGTTCACGCAGACCTTCTCCCTGCGTTACAACAACTACGTGCAGAGCCACTTCAGTTCCGTCATGGCCTTCATCAACTATAGCAACACCTCGAACAGCGTGTCAAACATGGTGACCTATGACGAGAAGACAGGCGGGCGTACCACACAGCCGCAGAACATCGACGGTAACTGGAACATCAACAGCGCATTTATGTATAATGCCAGCATCGACACGGTGGGAGTATGGAACTTCAACTCCTTCTCAAACATACGCTATGACAACCGCGTAAACTACGTGAACATCAACAAGACATCCGTAGCTGAGAAGAACTACACTCGCACCACAGCCCTCAGCGAGCGTCTCGGATTAAGCTACCGCAACGAATGGCTGGAGGTGGAGCTGAATGGTGCGGTGGAATACACCATCAGCCGCAACAAGTTGCAGCAGAACTCCAACCTCGATACCTGGAACTACCAGTATGGTGCCGACATCACCATCACGGCACCTTGGGGCACAGGATTCTCAACAGGCGGCCACATGTCATCACGCCGCGGATACAGCGATGCCTCGGCCAATACCGATGAGTTCATATGGAATGCGCAGATTTCACAGAGTTTCCTCAAGGGCAAGCCTCTGACCGTCTCGCTGCAGTTCTATGACATCCTCAACGAGAAGAGCAGCTTCACACGCAATATTGATGCCAACTCACGCCGCGACTCATGGTACAACAACATCAACAGCTACGCTATGCTCCACGCCATCTATCGCTTCAACGCCTTCGGAGGCAAGGAAGCACGCCAGTCGCGCCAAGGTGGCGACCGTGAGGGCGGGCCGGGAGAAGGCCCTGGAGGTCGTGGAGGCCGTGGCGACCGTATGGGAGGCCCTGGCGGAATGGGAGGCCCCGGCGGAATGGGTGGCGGTATGAGAGGCGGACGCTTCTAACCACTTTTTTTCCACTTTCATCGGGTTTCGTTAAATGTGGGGTCTATTAATTCGCTTTGACAGGTTTTTGATTTTGTTTCGAGGGCAGAGTGGCATCTTATCTAACTGACAGTATGCACCGAAAGAAAACAAAAAGATGACAAACCGACGTCAAAACCCATGATTATTTTTACATTACGGTGGGAATTAATAGAACCTACATATAATAAATAATGTTCGCATGCGTTATTGTTTATACAATGACGAACTTAGATGAATGCAAGATAGTGACGCTTCCGCGCATTGTGGATGCTACGCGGGGCGCGCTGACCGTAGTGGAACAGCTCAATGAGGTGCCCTTCGACATAAAGCGCGTATACTGGATATATGACGTGCCCAGCGGCGAAAACCGAGGCGGTCATGCCCACAAGGAACTCCGGCAACTGATAGTGCCCGTGAGCGGCTCGTTCAAGGTGATGCTCGACAATGGGCGGGAGACGCGCGAAGTGCTGCTTAACCATCCCTGGCAGGGACTGCTGATAGTGCCCGGAGTGTGGCGAACACTGGAGGACTTTTCCTCCGGTGCCGTCTGTATGTGTCTGGCATCTGAGCTTTATGATGCCGAAGAGTATATCAGAGACTATGATAAGTTTAAGGAGATATACTGCCGCTGATGCACCCCTGTGGGACACATTCGTGAAGGGCTCCAAGAACGGAACCCTTCTCTTTCTGCGTGGATACATGGACTATCACAGCTCACGCTTCAACGACTGCTCCCTGATGTACTACAACCAGAAGGGAAAGCTCATCGCACTCCTGCCTGCCAACATTTCCGACGACACTCTTTGGAGCCACCAGGGGCTTACCTATGGTGGGTTTGTGCTTTCTGCCGACGTGCGCGCAGCAGAGGTGATGGAACTCTTCAGCATCACCAGGAACTACCTGCGCCAACAGGGCATAGCACAATGGATATACAGGCAGCTGCCCTCAATCTATCATCGCTGTCCGTCACAGGAGGATGACTACGCCCTATGGCGCAACGAAGCCGAGATGACCTCCTGCCTCATCTCTACCACCATACCCCTGAATGGCAGCACGCTATACCCCGAGGTGGAGCGCAGGCGCCATAGGGGCGAGAGACGCGCACAGGAGGCAGGATATGCCATAACGGAGAGCACGCGCCTCGACAGCTTCTGGCCCATCATGGAGGCCAACTTGAAGGAGCGCTATGGCGTAAGTCCCGTACACAGCCTGCAGGAGATGCAACTGCTCATGGAGAGATTTCCCGGCAGCATAAGGCTCTTCCTTGCTACAAAGGACGGGAAGGCAGAGGCCGGAGCGGTGTTTTACGAATGTAACGACATGGTGGTACACATACAGTACGGACATGCTACGCCGCAGGGAAAAAGCGACGGAGCCCTCGACATGCTCTACCTTCGACTAATTGAGAGATACCGCACAGCAGGCTTCGCATACCTCGATTTCGGCAACAGCAACGAACAGGGCGGACACTACCTCAACGAACAGCTCATAGCCCAGAAGGAGGGCTTCGGCGGCAGAGGTGTGGCGTACAGGACGTTCAAATTAAAAATATAGAAGCTATAGAAACTATAGAAGCTATAGGAGCTATAGAAACTATAGAAACATAGAAAACTCCATAAACTCTTGAAACTGGAAACATACAAAATACTCAAGGCCACGTCTTTATTTGGCAGCGTACAAGGACTGAACATTCTCATAAACATTGTGCGCACGAAGCTTGTGGCTCTTTTGCTGGGACCAACGGGCGTGGGGTTGAACTCCATCTACAACGAGACGCGCGAACTGATTCACAGCACCACCAACCTCGGCCTCGACATCAGCGGCATAAAGAATATCTCACAGACATTCGAGCGCCTCACAGCAACCACCGACGATGCCGAACGCAACGCTCTGCAGCAGCAGCTGGCCAACGATGTGTGCCTGCTGCGCTCATGGGTGGCCATACTCGCCCTCTTCGGAACGGTGGTGACCATTATGCTGGCAAGGCCGTTATCGTATCTCACCTTCCAGAATCCCGACCACACATGGGGCTACGTCATACTGTCGCCTGTCGTAGGACTGAGTACGCTGGCCTGCTGCGAGATGTCGGTCTTGAAAGGCATACGCAAGCTCAAGGCCCTCGCCACCATCTCAGTCCTTACCGCGTTGGTGGGAATGTGCGTCTCTGTACCCATCTACTTTTTCATGGGAATAAGCGGCGTACTCCCTGCGCTGATAGCCATCTTCACGGCAAGCCTCATTATCGTGACGGCATTCTCGTGGCATCAGTTTGCACCAAAATACGACTTCTCGCCCATATATCTGAAGCTGGGAACACCGCTATTGAAGGTGGGAACGGCATTCATGCTTACCAACCTCATAGACAACCTCATACAGCTACTTGTGCAGTCATATCTTAATGGAAGAGGCTCACTGGAGACTGTAGGGCTGTTCAGCACCAATGCCACGATAACCACCACCTATGCCGGCATCTTCTTTGCCGCTATGGGCAACGACTATTTCCCCAGGTTGTCGGGCATCTTCGATGATGTGAAGGCACGCATCAGCACCGTCCATAATCAGAGTGAACTGCTGCTGGCATTGCTGCCACCAGCCATCGTAGCCATGATGTTCTCACTACCCTGGCTCGTACCACTGCTCTTCAGCAACGAGTTTATTGGGGTGACGCCATTGACGCAGCTGGCGTTGATAGCGCTTCTCTTCCGCACGTTGCATCTGCCCTTCACTTATGCACCCCTTGCCGCTGGCGACTCAAAGACGTTCTTCATCCTTAACGGCATACAGGCCGCCGACGTGCTGCTCGTCATTCCTGGCTATCACTATGCAGGGCTGACAGGCATAGGCATCATGCTTATTGCCACGAATATCATCGACTGCATCTGTTCCCTGGCATGTGCGAGATACAAATACCACATACCCCTGTCACGCAAGATAATGCTGCTGGCAACAACACAGCTGGCATTACTGTCGGCAAGCTACCTCTGCGTCAATACCCTCGAGGGCATCAACTACTGGCTCGTAGCCGCGGTAATGACCATCATTAGCGCAGCCATTTCCGTAAAGGCAATTCGATAACTGGCTCTCGCCGACCCGCCCGGGGGTCGTTAATTNNTTGCTTGGCCAGACCTACAAGGACATTGAGGTCATAGCCGTTGACGACTGCTCCACAGATGGCTCCCTGCTCCTGCTGCAGCAATATGCTGCTGCCGATATGCGCCTGAAGGTGTTGCAGATGGAACAGAACAGCGGAGCACCTGCGGCACGCAACAGGGCCATGATGATGAGCTGCGGCGAACTGATGAGCACCGTTGATGCCGACGACTGCATCTCTCTTGACGCCATAGAGAAAGCGGTACGCATCTTTGAGGCCAACCCCACGGTGGACATCGTCACATACGACCTCATACGTGTCAACGCCGCAACAGGCAAGGAGACACCGCATGTCGTCAATCCCGCCATACCCAGGAGAATGTCGGGCAAGGAAGCATGCTACTGGACCCTCCACTGGGACATACCCGGACTTGATGTGGTGCGCGCCTCATTGGAGAAACGCTTCATGGCTGAGACGCAGTACGGCCAATACGGCGACGAGACAACAACACACCTCGTATTCTATCATGCAAGAGAGGTAGTGCTGGGCGAAGGGAAATATTACTACTACCAGAACCCCGGTTCTTATACTAACAGCATCAGCATCAAGCGATTCGAGATGCTGGAGTGCCGACAGTCGCTGCGCAGGCAGCTGATAGCACTCGGGGCAGAGCAGCGCTTTATCAGGAGGCTTGACGTGAAACGCTGGCACGAACTGATGCGTGCATGCAAACTCTACAGGCAACATGGCAGACAGTTCACCAAAGAAGAGCGCAAAGACATCTGGAAAAGGATGAAGGCTACATACGGGAGTTTCAGATTCTCCGATCTCCCCTTGAACCTCGCACTCGCACCCTTCAGAGCCATGATGCCTACATTCAGGCTCTTCTACATTGAGCAGGTTATGAAGCAATTTGTTAATTGGTTAATACGTTAATTTGAAAACTCTTCTCATGCTGGGTGCTACCCAGGAACAGATCATAGCCATTGAAAAGGCTAAGGCGTTGGGGCTGTATGTCATCACGTGCGACAACCGTCCCGACAACCCCGGCCATGCACTTGCCGATGAGAGCTACAACGTTAGCATCACCGACAAAGAGGCCGTATTGGCTTTGGCTCAGCGACTTAAGGTGGATGCCGTCATCTGTTACGCCCTGGAGGCAGGAGTGGAAGCCGCTGCCTTCGCACAAGAACAGATGGGCAGGCCTACCCCACCCTATGAGTCGGTAAAGATACTCAGCAACAAGAAGCTCTTCCGCTCATTCCTGCAAACTCACGGCTTTGCAACACCAGAGACCTATGAGGTTTCAAGTTTCAAGCTCCAAGGCTCCGTTTTCAAACCTAACCCAGCCCCTCTCCAAGGGAGAGAGAACCCCAGCGAGGCCGATTCTTCGCTCTTCACTCATCACTCTTCACTTATCGTGAAGCCCACCGACATGTGGGGCAGCCGCGGAGTATGCCTGGTAGAGCGTGAAGAAGACCTGCAGCAGGCCATCGACGAGGCCAGGAAAAACAGCCGTTCTGGTAACATCATTATTGAGGAATACATCTCAGGCACACCCCTGCAATGCGATGCCTTCTCCGTCGACGGCATACTCACCTCATGCCTGTGGAGCGACGTCTTCTACGACCGCGACTGCGCCAATCCACTCATCCCCGTAGCAGGAGCCTTCCCCTCAGAATGCAGGCAGGAGGTCATCAGAAAAGTGAACGACGAGGTGCAGCGACTCATCACGCTGCTCCGTATGGGTACATCGCCCTACAACATCGAAGTGATGCTTAGCAACGACAACATCTACATCATGGAGATGGCACCACGCAACGGAGGAAACGGGAAATCACACCTCATAGAACTCGCCACAGGAGTAGACTTTATTACAGGAGCCATCAAGGCATCACTCGGCATGGATTGCTCAGACATCATCCAGCGACCCTCGCAAGGACATTGGCTGAGCTACGCCCTCCACAAGCGCAACAACGAGCCCTCCGTCCCTTCCGCTCCTTCCGCTCCTTCCGTTCCTTCCGTCCCTTCCGTCCCTTCCGTCGGAGAGTCTGCGATACTATCGCAGACACCACCAACACCGCCACCACCAACAACACTTCTCTCCACGGGCGCCTCCTTCGTCACCATCTACGACCGCAATCCCGGGCCATTCCGCAGCACTCGCGATACCGCCGGCCTCATCATACAACGTTTCGACGACAGACAATCACTCAATGAAGCAATTAAAGGACATAGTATCAATAATCGTCTGTACCTATAATCAGGAAAAAACCATCTGCCGCACCCTTGATGCCATCCTTGCCCAGCAGTCGCCACTACCCTTTGAGGTTATCATCGGCGACGACTGTTCCACAGACGGCACAACCCATCTCTGCCGCAGATATGCAGAGAGCCACCCCGACAAGGTGAGACTCTTCTCATGGACGGAGAACAGGGGCGTCAACGACAACTACTTCTCATGCGTACGTGAGGCACGCGGCAAATACATCATGGAGTGTGGCGGCGACGACGAATGGTGCCCGGGGCGCATCACGCTGTGCCTCGACATCATGCAGCGTCATCCGAAGGTGCTTCAGGTATTTACCGACGTCTTCTTCCGCGAGGACAAGACAGGCAACACACGTCCCTCTGGGAGAGCCATGCTCAAGGAGGGCATCACGGCAGGCAAGGACATGATAGACCTCATGTTTCATCAGCGCCACGACCAGATGGCCTGCTACGCTATGACACGCACGGAAAAGATACTGGAGTTGATGGAGCAGTATCCGCAATTCTTCACAGGCAAGACATATCTCTGCGAAGATAAACAACTGAAAATACTCATCGCGACAAAGGGCGATATCTACTACAGCCCCGTCTGCACATACTACTACAGCATCGACACCCCGTCCATAACCCACAACCACAACCACGCAAGAAAATTCCGCTATGCTCAGAACATGATACGCCTGAGCCATGACCTGGCCAACGCCATACACTATGACACAAGGCAACTGCGCCAGCAAGACCGCCATTTCCTGTGGCTAATGCTCAGACGCGCCATCCTTGCAGGGCCATCCCTGAAACTGCTTGCCGAAACCTTCAGGACTTTTATACGAATTGACTAAGCATCAGCAAACACCTTGCCGTCGTCAAGAGTAACCCTCAGCTTGGCATACTCGCTGTGGAATTCATTCTTCAGACGGTCAAGATATCGGCGTGCCTCCCACAAGCACATGGGCAGGTCGTGCAACAGACAGTTGCCGCAGGTTTCGGGTGTAGTGGCCGGCACCTCATTCTGCGTGACCATCCATTCCAGACACTCCATCGTCAGCCGGCGCATGTCCTCAGCAGTATAACTGCCTGTCATCACGATATACATACCCGTGAGGCACCCCATAGGACCCACATACACCACATCATCCTTCACCTCGCTGTTGCGGAACCACGTAGCCATCAGGTGCTCCATGCTATGCATCGCAGCTGGAGCCACAGCAGGTTCCTTGTTGGGTTCGGTAATGCGGAGGTCAAACGTAGTGAAGCCCTTGTCCTCTCTTGATACATAAATGCCGGGCTTAAGCCTTGTGTGGTCGATAGTAAAACTCTGAATAACTTCCATAGAATACACCTTATTTATATTGTATTACTTCCACAGAATACACCTTATTTATAATATATTACTTGACAGGCCTCGTCTGCACCTTCTTTCCCTCCCTGTCCCATGTATATATCCATCCTCCTTGACGGCTGGTAAACGTACTGCCAGAAACGGCCAGCACCTCGCCTACCGACGTAGCACCTAGCGTATGTCTGTCT
>LXOW01381284.1_pt1 | contig 10048 bp, 6 predicted proteins | sample 1368591 | NCBI WGS metagenome assembly LXOW01 (sample SAMN04884650, study PRJNA319009) | bovine gut metagenome | isolation source: Cow rumen | host: Bos taurus | place: Italy: Legnaro (PD) | collected 2014-07-09
ACCGAACCGACGGAAACCGAACCGACGGAAACCGAACCGACGGAAACCGAACCGACGGAAACAGAGCCCTTTAACGCTCCAACGCTGACCATCACCGAGGCGGCGGTAAACGGCACGGAGGTCACGCCCCTCAACTACCGCTACGCGGTCACCCTGAACTCTGCTGAAAAAATGGAGGTTACGGCGGCTGTGACTGCCGATAACGGGACAAGCCTGGGCACTGACGGCCCCTACACCCATAAAGCCACCGAGAACGCCCCCGCCAGGCGCGTGAATCTGAGCTGGTCCGCCCGGCCCAAGACGGTGACCCTGACCCTGACCGGCACCTACGTGGAGAAGGGCGAAAAGAAGACCGTCACCGTCAGACGGACCCTGGAGGTGCCGGAGCTGCCCTTCGTTGCTCCCACCATCCGCGTCACCTCCGCCTACTGTGACGATATGGACCCAACGACTGTGGTTTACAGCGCCGTGATCCAGGCCAACTCCGCCGAACCGCTCACGCTCAACGTCAGCGCGAGCGCGAACGGCGAGGTCAAAGGCACGGACGGCCCGATCCGCGTGACCGGGAATCAGACCTGGACGGGCCGGACGCTCCGTATCAGCGAGGAAGAGGACGATATGGTCCTGACCCTGACCGGGACCTACGTGGAAAAGGGCGTGACCAAAACGATCCGCGCCAGCGCGAATATCAAGGAGTCGGAGGTCTTCGAGTGGCCGGAGATCGAGGTGGACCACGTGGAGCGCGGACCTGGCGATCTGGTCCGGTACGGGTATTACGTGGTAGTCAATTCCGGCAGCGGCTTGAAGGTCCGGACCCAGTTCCTGGACGCCGGCGGCAGCGTGGTCTACGAGACCGGCCCGACAGACGTGGGGAGCGGCGGAAGCTTCGGCGTCTATTCCGTCCATACAGGGCGGCGGGCCAGCAGCATCCGCCTGGTCGGGGAATTTGCGCACCTTGGCAAGACTTACACCGTGAAAGGCTCAGACGAAATCCCGGACGAGGTCACCTTTGTTGAACCGGACGTAGAGATCCTCTCAGCCAGCACCAACAATTTCTTGGGCGGAGACCCGGCCAAGCTCAGCTTCAGCTTCCGGGTGACGATGGGCGACGCGGAGCGTCTGCCCCTCCGGCTGACGGTCATCACCGATTCCGGCGAGGACATCAGCCCGGTTTGGAGCCAGACCTTTACCGCCAACGGCAGCTTCGACGTCACCGTTCCCATCAACGTCCCCGAAGGCGAGACCGGAATGTATATCATGCTCAGCGGCTTCTACACGATTGAGGGCGAGGAGCACCAGGCTCTGGCCATGAAAACCGTAACCGTCCCGATGGCAAACCTGCGTCCCCTCGCTCACAACATCCTGACCGCACCGATGCGTGCGATGCTATTTCGAAGATAAAGAGGAGAAACAACTATGAATCAAAAGAAAACCGGCGCGAAAACCTATCTCGGCATTGTCATCGCGGCTATCATCGCCCTGTTCCTGGCCAACCCCAGTTGGCTGCCCCTGTCCGCGGAGCTGAAGGCCTCCATTGCGGAGGCGGAGCACAGTAATCTAATCTTCACCCATGACGCCAAGACGACCACGGCCCAGCTTGTGACCCTGGCCCTGGCCCTGTGCCTGGTCTGGCTCTGCTATCAGATCGGCAAGCTGGTCCTCCGGCTGATCGGCAGGCGGGGCAACCGGACCCGCACCGTGACGGAAATGCTCACGGGCCTGCTGAAATACGTCACCGTCATTGTGGCGGTGGTCTGGGGCCTGACCATCCTGGGGGTGGACACCGGAGCCGTCCTGGCCGGCGTCGGAATCATCGGCCTGATCATCGGCTTCGGCGCCCAGAGCCTCATTGAGGATATCATCACCGGCGCCTTCATCATCTTTGAAAACCAGTACAGCGTGGGGGATATCATCGTGCTGGACGACGTGCGGGGCGTGGTTCGCAGCATTGGCGTCCGCACCACCGTTATCGAGGACGACGGCGGAAACCTGAAGGTGGTCAACAACTCCGACATTCGCAACTTCCAGAACCGTTCCCGGGTGGACTCTCTGGCGATCATCATCTGTGCCGTGTCCTACGACAGCGACCTGCGGAAGCTGGAAAAGCTGATGGAGAAGGCCCTGCCCGGCACGAAGGAAAATCATCCGGACCTCTATCTCAGCGACATCCGCTACATGGGCGTGGACGAGCTGGCGGACAGCGGCGTCAATCTGAAATTCTGCGTCAAGACCAGCGAGGAGACCTTCTTCCAGGCGCGCCGCGCCCTGAACCGGGACGTGAAGCTGCTGCTGGACGACAACGGCTTTGAGATCCCCTTCCCGCAGGTCGTGGTACATCAAGGCTGACGGGAGGCACCAGACACCAGGCAATAGGGGACGGGGGACGCGGATTCTTCGCTTCGCTCAGAATGACACGCTGAACCCTGAACTCTGATACTGAACTCCCATAGAAAGATTGAAAAATGGTCCGAGCAGAAATTGCGCCAGACGAGNNGCTTGACGCCCGGCAAGGACGACAACGAAGTATGGCACCATTTCTGCCGGAGCAGATTAAAGATTTCTATGGGAGTTCAGTATGAACCAACGCCCGAAACGTGACACACAAAGGAGAGAAATATGCCAAAAACATTAGTTTTAGCGGAAAAGCCCTCCGTCGGCAAGGAGCTGGCCCGGGTGCTGGGCTGCAGGCGGGGCGCGGACGGCTATATGGAGGGCGACCGCTATATCGTCACCTGGGCCCTGGGCCATCTGGTGACCCTGGCGGACCCGGACGTCTACGACAAAAAGCTGGAAAAATGGAACATGGACGATCTGCCCATGCTCCCGGAGAAGATGAAGTTGGTGGTGATCCCCGAGACCTCCCGCCAGTACAAGGTGGTCACGGCCCTGATGAAGCGGGGCGACGTGTCGGACCTGGTCATCGCCACCGACGCGGGCCGGGAGGGCGAGCTGGTGGCCCGGTGGATCATGGTCAAGGCCGGGTGGAACAAGCCCGCCAAGCGCCTGTGGATCTCCTCGCAGACCGACAAGGCCATCCGCGAGGGCTTCGCCAATCTGAAGCCCGCCAAGGACTACGACAACCTCTTCAAATCGGCCCAGGCCCGCTCCGAGGCGGACTGGCTGGTGGGCCTCAACGTGACCCGGGCGCTGACCTGCAAGCACAACGCCCAGCTCTCGGCGGGCCGGGTCCAGACTCCCACCCTGGCCCTGGTGGTGGCCCGGGAGGAGGAAATTCGCAAATTCGTCCCCAAGGACTTCTACGGCCTGTGCGCCGAGTTGGAGGGCTTCCGGGCCTCCTGGCGGGACGAAAAGGGCAACGGCCGCTCCTTCGACAAGGACAAGCTGGAAAGCCTCTTGAAGCAGTGCGAGGGTAAGGAGGCCGTCATCACCCAAATTTCTAAGATGAAGAAGCAGACCCCGCCCCCGGCGGCCTACGATCTGACCGAGCTGCAGCGGGATGCCAACAAGAAATACGCCTACTCCGCCAAGGAGACCCTGAATCTGATGCAGAGCCTCTACGAGCGCCACAAGGCCCTCACCTACCCCCGCACTGACAGCCGCTATATCTCCGACGACGTGGTTCCCACCCTGCCGGACCGCCTCCGGGCAGTGGCCCAGGGCGAATATAAGGAGCTGGCCTGGGCGGTCCAGCGGAAGAAGCCCTTCCAGACCAAGTACCTGGTGAACAACGCCAAGGTCACGGACCACCACGCCATCATCCCCACCGAGGAGGCCGCCAGCCTCTACGAGCTGACGGGGCCGGAGAAGAATATCTACGATCTGGTCGTCCGCCGCTTCCTGGCGGTGCTGATGCCGCCCTATGAATATGAGTCCGTCTCTTTGACGGTAAAAATCGGCAACGAGACCTTCACAGCCTCCGGCAAGCGGGTCCTGGACCCGGGCTGGAAGGCGGCCTACGACAAGAATTTCTCCGCCCTGGAGGACGAGGAGGATGCAGAGGAAGAGGACCAGCGCCTGCCGGACCTGCAAAAGGGCCAGCGGCTCAAGGTGCGGAAGCTCCGCCTCACCAACGGCAAGACCTCGCCCCCGGCCCGCTACACCGAGGCCACCCTGCTGACCGCCATGGAGCATCCCCAGGGCCAGGTCTCGGACAAGAACCTGCAAAAGATTTTGCAGGAGACCTCCGGCCTCGGCACCCCCGCCACCCGCGCGGACATCATCGAAAAGCTGTTTTCCAGCTTCTACGTGGAGCGCCAGGGCAAGACCCTGGTCCCCACCTCCAAGGGCATTCAGCTCGTGGGCCTGGCCCCGGCGGAGCTCCGCAGCGCGGAGCTGACGGCCCGCTGGGAGGACCGGCTGGCCCGGATTGCCAAGGGCCAGGAGCGGGACACGGACTTCGTCGCCGAGATGCGGAAATACGCCACCCAGCTTGTCAAGGACGTGAAGGCCAGCGAGGCCAGCTACTCCCACGACAACCAGACCCGCAAGCCCTGCCCGGAGTGCGGCAAGCTGCTGCTGCTGGTGAAGGACAAGCGGGGCGAGCTCCTGGTCTGCCCGGACCGGGAATGCGGCTTCCGCAAGCGCACCACCCAGGTCACCAACGCCCGCTGCCCCAACTGCCACAAGAAGCTGGAGCTCTGGGGCGAGGGCGACAAGCAGACCTTCGCCTGCGCCTGCGGCTACCGGGAAAAGCTCTCGGATTTCGAGGCCCGGCGCAAGAAGGACGGCGCGGGCAAGTCCGACGTCCGCCGCTACATGGCCCAGCAGGAGCAGAAGACCGACGCCAACCCCGCCATGGCGGACGCCCTGGCGAAGTGGCTGGCTCAAAAGAAATGAAAGAATGAAAAAACGAAAAAATGAAAGAATTGAGGTGTCGCTGCGCGACGAATTTGAATTTCATTTTTCAAATCAAAGATTTGAAAAATACGATCATTTTTTCATTCTTTCATAGTTTCATTCTTTCATTCATCAACATAACGGAGGAAGAAATATGACAACAATATATCTCGCGGCGGGCTGCTTTTGGGGCGCCCAGCATTTTCTGAAGCAGCTTCCCGGCGTGGAGGCCACCCGGGTGGGCTATGCCAACGGACGCACCGAGAACCCCACCTATGAGCAAGTGAAGCATGAAGGCACCGGCCACGCGGAGACCGTGGAGGTGGTCTATGACGAGACCCTCCTCCCCACCCCGGAGCTGCTGGACTGCTACTTTCTGTGCGTAGACCCCACCTCTGTCAACAAGCAGGGGGAGGACGAGGGCGAGCAGTACCGCACCGGCATCTACTACACCGACCCGGCCATGGTGCCGGTGATCCGCGCCGAGCTGGATAAGTTGGAGGCCAAAATCGGCCAAAAGACCGCGATTGAGCTCAAACCCTTAGAGCAGTTCTTCCCCGCTGAGGAATACCACCAGGACTACTTGGTGAAGAATCCAAACGGGTACTGCCATATCCCCCGCGATCTGATCAAAAAGGTAAGGCTAAAGCAGAAGAAAATCGAAGGTTAGCGGTTGGCGGGCCGTAAACTGTGACGAGAAGAATGGCTATTGACTTTGAAGAATGGTGCAGATTAGTCCATCGGCTTGACTTTTTGGAATCATGGGACATTGAGCAAAACGATGGCATAAAGCCTTCCGATATTTCTAAGGGATCAAACAAAAAATTCCATTGGAAGTGTAGTACCTGTGGAACGCGCTATCTGCGAGCACCACATTATTTTTCTAGTAAGGGCCAAAACGGCTGCCCGATTTGTTGGATTGCGCATCGCGGCGCATCAAGACACCAAACTGCAGTCTTGAAGCATAATTTTCTATTAAATTATCCAGAACTTGCACAGGAATGGATAAAAGAAAAAAATGGAAATGTGGCCCCCTATGAAGTCTCATATAATGATAACAAACCATACTGGTGGAAGTGTTCCAGCTGCGGTGAAGAGTGGAAAGCAACTATTTTCAATAGGATTAAGGGAACTGGATGCCCAAAGTGCAGAACAATTTTTCATTCGTCTTTTCCAGAAAGAGCAATATATTATTACGTCAAGAAGTATTATCCAGATGCGATAAGTAGTGACAGAAGTTTTGGATTTGAGTTGGACATATTTATTCCAAGCCTAAGAGTTGGTATTGAATATGATGGTCAACAATGGCACCAAGACAGAAAAAAGGATGAAGAAAAGAATAGAAAATGTAGGGAAAACAGGATCGTGCTGTATCGTATTAGAGAGAGTGAATGCTGGTTCTGGAAGGAGGACGCATATCTTCGATTAATTCCAACATCAACGCAAAATGATTTGGAACTAAACAATGCCATTGCAGTTTTACTGATGGATATAAATCCCTATATAATAGCTCCAGATGTTGACGTTCAAAGAGACAGAAAAGAAATACTTGGCACATACTTAGTTGCTAGGCAAAACAACTCCCTTTCAATGAAATACCCTGAACTTGCAAAAGAGTTTGATACGGTTAAGAATGCACCGCTAACCCCTGATAAAATAGATTATGGTTCTGGAATTATGTGCTCATGGATATGCTCCAAATGTGGTTATTCATTTGAAGCAACGCCTAATGCAAGAACCTGCAAAAAGTCTGGTTGCCCTTCCTGCGCGCATCAAGTGGCATGGAAGGGTCATACCGACATCTTTACAACGAACCCAGAATTGGCAAAAGAATGGGATTTTGAAAAGAACCGCGAACTTGGTCTAAATCCGGATGAATTGCTTGCAGGATCAGAGAAGAAAGCCTTTTGGAGATGCGAAAAAGGTCATTCGTGGATGACCAGCATAGTTAACAGAAAAAAAGGACGAGGTTGTCCTATTTGTGCAAGGGAAAAGAACTACAAGAGCGTTAAAAATATTAACACAGGTGCTGTATTTTCAAGTATCAAGGAAGCGGCTGCATTCTATGGAATTAACGCAAGCAAAATATCTGAAGTATGTTCCGGTAAACGAGATTCTTGTGGTGGTTTTCGATGGAGCTATTACAACGAGGACAAAGAATAATGACTAAAATCGTTAAGCAGAAGAATGAATCTACAGAGCGATAACTGTAGGCAAGAATCAAATCTTTTTTCGTATTTTGTGTAAAGGATAGTTCTATGACAGTTTCAGAAATATACCAAAAAAACGGCATTTCCCCGGCGGTGTACGCCTTTGGGGAAAAGGCCCTGGCCGATTTGCAGGGCCGATTTGCGAAAATTGACGAAATGGCCGAGCTGAACCAGGGCAAGGTCATCCTGGCCATGCGGGAGAACCGGGTGGACGCGGCCTGCTTCGCCGCCACCACCGGCTACGGCTACGACGACGTGGGCCGGGAGCGGCTGGAACAGGTCTACGCCGACATCTTCGGGACGGAGGCCGCCCTGGTGCGGCCCCAGATCACCTGCGGCACCCACGCCCTGACCGTGGCCCTGTCCGCCAACCTGCTGCCCGGCGACGAGCTGCTCTCCCCGGTCGGCGCGCCCTACGACACCCTGCAGGAGGTCATCGGCATCCGGCCCTCCCCCTGCTCCCTGGCGGAGTACGGCGTGACCTACCGGCAGGTGGACCTGCGCCCGGACGGCAGCTTCGACTACGAGGCCATCCGGGCAGCCATCAATCCAAAAACCAAGCTCATCACCATCCAGCGCTCCAAGGGCTACGCCACCCGGCCCAGCTTCTCCGTGGCCCAGATCGGGGAGCTGATCGCCTTCTGCAAGGGCATCAAGCCCGACGTGCTGGTCATGGTGGACAACTGCTACGGCGAGTTCGTCGAGGCCATCGAGCCCTCCCAGGTGGGGGCGGACATGTGCGTGGGCAGCCTCATCAAGAACCCCGGCGGCGGCCTGGCCCCCATCGGCGGCTATATCGTCGGCACGAAGGCCTGCGTGGAGCGCTGCGCCTACCGGCTCTCCGCCCCGGGCCTGGGCCAGGAGGTGGGGGCCAACCTGGGCATTCTGCCCAGCTTCTACCAGGGTCTCTTCCTGGCCCCCACCGTGGTGGCCGGGGCCGAAAAGGGTGCGATTTTCGCCGCCGCCCTCTATGAGCGCCTGGGCTTCCGGGTCATCCCCGGCAGCGCAGAGGAACGGCACGACATCATCCAGGCCGTGGAGCTGGGCTCCGAGGCGGGCATGCGGGCCTTCTGCAAGGGCATCCAGGCCGCCGCCCCGGTGGACTCCTACGTGGAGCCCATCCCCTGGGCCATGCCGGGCTACGACAGCCAGGTCATCATGGCCGCCGGCGCCTTCGTCCAGGGCTCCTCCATCGAGCTCTCCGCCGACGGCCCCATCCGCCCGCCCTACGCCGTCTATTTCCAGGGCGGCCTGACCTGGTATCACGCCAAGCTGGGCATCCTGCGGTCCTTGCAGGAGATGGTTACGAACGGCCTCGTAGCCCTGGAGGGCCAATGATTTCCGCACCGGAGGCGGCCCGGGAGGCGATCCATCGCTTGCATGAGGCCGGATACGAGGCATACCTGGTGGGCGGCTGCGTGCGGGACGCGCTGCTGGGCCGAACGCCCGGGGACTGGGACATCACCACCGCCGCCCTGCCGGAGCAGGTGGAGGCGGTCTTCGCCGGGGAACGGATGATTGAAACGGGCCTCAAGCACGGCACGGTCACCGTTCTGCTGGACGGACTGCCGTTGGAGATCACCACCTTCCGCACCGAGGCGGCCTATTCCGATCACCGCCACCCGGACGCCGTGGCCTTTACCCCCTCCCTGACCGAGGACCTGGCCCGGCGGGATTTTACGATCAACGCAATGGCGTGGACGCTGGAAAACACAGGGGACGGTTCTCTGTGTTCTACCAAAGCGTCCGTGTTTTCAGACGATTGCATAACACAGAGAACCGTCCCCTGTGTTCCGCTGGAAAAGCGGGGGGAAGGCTTGGAGGACGGGCTCCAAGACCCCTTCGGCGGGCAGACGGACCTGGAAAGGAAGCTGATCCGCTGTGTGGGGGACCCGTACAAGCGCTTCGAAGAGGACGCGCTGCGCATTCTCCGGGCCCTGCGCTTTGCCGCCCAATTGGATTTTGCCATTGACCCGGCTACGGCCGACGCGGCCTTCGCCCTGCGCGATACCCTGCGTCTGGTGAGCCGGGAGCGGATCGCGGTGGAGCTCACCAAGCTGCTCTGCGGTCCTGCCGCCCGGCGGATTATCATGGAATACTGGGAAATTCTGGCGGTTCCCCTGCCGGAGTTGGCCCCCATGGCGGGTCTGGACCAGCGCAGCAAGTACCATTGCTATGACGTGCTGGAACACTGCGCCGCCGCCCTGGAGGCGGTATCGCCGGAGCCGGTGCTCCGCTGGGCGGCCCTGCTTCACGACGTAGGCAAGCCTGCCTGCTTCAAGGTGGACGAGGCGGGCCGCGGACATTTCTACGGTCACGCCAAGGCGGGCGGCCCCATAGCCCGGGAGATGCTGACCCGTCTGCGGTTTGACAGGGATACGGTCAACCGGGTCTCTCGGCTGGTGGAGCTGCATGACTATCCCATCGACCCGCCTGTGGAAATGGGGAGTGAGGGATCAAGGATCAGGAATCAAGGATCAGGGAATGCGGGGGAACAGATTCTTCGCTTCGCTCAGAATGACGGCGTAGGGGCGGTCATTGGCAGCTCTGCGCAGGCGGATACCCTGCGGCGGGTTGAGGAACGAGCGGTTAGGAAGTTGATCGGCAAGCTGGGGGAGGAGGATTTCTTTCGTCTTCTGGCCTTAAAGCGAGCGGACTCTCTGGCCCATCATCCGGACTACCGCCACCGGACCGCAGCCTGCGACCGCCTTGTCGCCCTGGCCCGGGAGATTTTGGCCCAGCCTCCCTGCTTTACGGTCCGGGATCTGGCAATCAACGGAAATGACCTGCTTTCTCTGGGGCTGCCACGGGGACCGGAGATGGGAAAGACGCTGAACGCCCTGCTGGAAGCGGTGCTCTCCGGCGCGCTGCCCAACCGGCGGGAAGCCCTGCTGGATGCGGCGAGAAGGGAGACAGGCAGCCCGGATGATACGAGATAAACGCGCTGCGGACGCCCATGCCTATGTCGATTATGGAAACTGCAGCCCGGTATCAAAAAGGGGCTGTCGCAAAACGTGAGAATTGCGACAGCCCCTTTTTAA
>LXOW01031467.1_pt2 | contig 10045 bp, 11 predicted proteins | sample 1368591 | NCBI WGS metagenome assembly LXOW01 (sample SAMN04884650, study PRJNA319009) | bovine gut metagenome | isolation source: Cow rumen | host: Bos taurus | place: Italy: Legnaro (PD) | collected 2014-07-09
ATCCGTGGAAAATGATAGAAAAAATGAAAAATTTAGTATTGATCATATTGGTTGTTGTTGTCGCCCTTACGGGTTGCAAACCCAAGTATGACCATGAGGGCAAGAAAATCTTCCACTACAACCAGTCTGAAGGCATCCAAACCCTGGATCCTGCATTTGCTTCCGGCCAGACCGTGATGTGGCCTTGCAACCAGCTCTATAACGGACTGGTAGATATGGACGATTCGTTGCGCATTGTACCCTCCATTGCCAAACGCTGGACCATCTCTCCTGACGGGCTCACTTACACCTTCTATCTGCGCGACGATGTGACTTTCCACAACACGAAAGCATATCCATACAAAGCACCCCGCAAGGTGACGGCACAAGACTTTGTGTATAGTTTCTCCCGCATTTTAGATCCCGATGTGGCCTCTCCGGGCGCATGGATTTTCCAGAAAGTGAAACGAGACAAAGATGGTAAGCCTGCTTTCAAAGCATTGAACGACACTACTTTCCAGATACAGTTAGCGGAGGCATTCCCGCCATTTTTGGGTATTCTGACGATGAAATACTGCTCGGTGGTGCCCAAGGAGGTGGTGGAGCGTTACGGCAAGGACTTCCGCAAGAATCCTGTGGGCACGGGTCCCTTCCAATTCCAACTCTGGGAAGAGGGCGTGAAACTGGTCCTGCGCAAGAACCCCGACTACTTCGAATTTGACGAGCAGGGCAACCGCCTGCCCTACATTGACGCTGTGGCCGTTTCTTTCATCGTGGACAAGCAGTCGGTGTTCATGGAGTTCATGAAGGGATCGTTGGATTTCATGTCGGGTGTGGAAGCCTGCTACAAGGACGCGCTTCTTACCAAGGAGGGCACGCTGAATCCCGAATACAAGGACAAAATCAAGATGTTGACGGGCCCGTACCTCAACACGGAATATCTGGGCTTTATGTTGAAACCTGGCGATAAGAAGAATCCGCTGTTGGACAAGCGGGTGCGACAAGCCATCAATTACGGTTTCGACCGTGAGAAGATGATGAAATACTTGCGCAACAATGTAGGTTATCCCGGCACGGGCGGTTTTGTGCCCCGGGGCATGCCTTCGCACGACCCCGCGCGCACGGGCGGCTATACCTATGACCCGGCCAAAGCGGCACGCCTGCTTGAGGAAGCCGGCTATCCCAATGGCAAGGGTCTGCCACCTATCTCGGTGGCGGTGTCCGCCTCATACGCTGACCTAGTGCAGTATATGCAACACGAGCTGTCGCAGCTCGGCATTGACCTGCGGCTTGATGTGATGCAGGGCGCGCAGCAGCGCGAGATGATGCGCAGCTACCAGCTGCCCTTCTTCCGCGGCTCCTGGATTTGCGACTATCCCGATGCGGAGAACTACATGGCCCTGTTCTACTCGAAGAACCTGCAACCCGCCGGCTCCAACTACACGCATTATGTGAACCCCGCCTTTGACAAGCTGTACGAGGCCTCGCAGCGTTGCTCCGACGAAGCCCAGCGCAACGACTACTACACCCGCATGGATGCCATGCTTATGGCCGATGCGCCCGTGGTGGTGCTCTACTATGACAAGGTGATCCGCTTCACCCAAGCCAACATCTCCGGCCTTGGCACCAACCCCGTGAACATGCTGGATTTGAGGAGGGTGATCATAAAATGAAAAAGTTATTTAGATTTTTTTTTAAATATCGTTATTTCGATATTACGTAATCACGTTATAACGATAATTTAGATTCCCTCCTCTCTCACTTCACACTCCTTGTCCCTTTACAATCCGGATAGGAAGGGCAACTCCAAAATTCTTTTCCGGCATTTAGTCCCTTTTTAGCCACTCGTTTTATCATCGGTTTGCCGCATTTTGGGCATGGAGGTGCGCCTGCCTGGGCATTTTGCTCTGCCCGGAAGGCAAGCCTTTCCGCAGACAGTGCCTCTGAAAAGCCACCCTCGGATCTGAAAGTGGAAAGCTGGTTTTCAATTTGCTTGCCAAGTATCATAATTAAGCGGTTGCACAGTATCAGCAGGCAATTGGCCTCTTTCATGGAATCGCCGGATTGGAGCCATTTGTCAAATTTGTGCTTTTGCTTCAGGATGTGGATGCTGCTGAGGTGCTGGACATCCTCCTTGTAGGTGGGGCGGTCAAGGTGAATGTGGCTTATGGTTTGGTGTTCGATGGATTGAATGGACCAAGGAACATTTTCCCATTGAAGCAGCCAGTTCAGGTAGTCGTTTGCAAGTTCGGCCAGGCTTGCGCGCGCCACATCGGTGAGCTTCATTTCAGTTTCTTTTGAGGTGGAGTGTCGCGAGTTGCCTTCTGCGATGTTGGCGGGAACGGAGCGCGCAGCTTGTGTCATCTGGTCGTATTGGCGCCCGCATGGGTCGTTCTTGCGATTGAGGTAACGCCGGCAGAAATCTTGTGAGGCTAATTGGATAATGTTGGCCAGCACCCAACTATCCAACCAATAATAGCCGAATCGGTTAACAATCATAATAATGCGTTTTTGTTTTCAGCTGCAAAGATAGATAAAAACATTATGTAACAGGCCTCTTATGGAACAATTGTTTTCATTCACAACATTTTTTTACTTTTGCAGCATTAATGAAACCCATTAAAAGAATTATTATGCAAGAATATTTCAACGAAGTACCTTATTCCGTCACCATTTGCGACAAGGACGGAAAGATTTTGTATATGAATGAGATGGCGGTGAATGTGCTCAGCCATGGCCAGCAGATTATCGGTCAGAACCTTTTGGACTGCCATCCGGAGCCCGCCCGCACCAAACTGGCGGAGATGCTCAAAAACCACAACGTGAACGCCTACACCATTGAGAAGAATGGCAAGAAGAAGCTGATTTACCAGTCGCCTTGGTTTAAAGATGGCGAGTTTGCCGGCTACATCGAACTCTCCATGGAAATCCCGATGGAGATGCCGCACTATGTGCGGAAACCGAAAAATATTTGATATTTTTGCACTTGTAAATTTTACACGGAAATGACATAATAATTGAAATAAATATAAATTGAGCTTGATGCTCTTATTCTCTGAGCGATAAAATCTGGTAAATTTTTCATGACGAGAGAATAAGCAAGCGGAAGTTCATGCCAACAGGCGTGGATTGTTTCGTGCTTATCATCGTCAATGGTTTACCAGAGCCTTTCGTTCTTGACAAGCACACATCGGAAACAGTTCACGTCTTTTTTATGGAAACAGGGCAAGACATACATATCGGGCGCATAATACATCAAAAGTTAAGGGAGCAGGGCCGCACAGCCGCCTGGCTGGCAAAGCAGATTCCTTGCAGCCGCAATAATGTATTCAAGATTATGCGAAAATCGCATATTAGTACCGATTTGTTGCTGCGTATCTCCAAGATTTTGGATTACAATTTTTTTGACTGCTTTGATTATCGGAAGTGAGGCATCCCTTAACTAAATCCCAAAATGGATAGCAATCAGTATCCTTATTGGATAGCATTGTAAATAATTGTGAGACAGAATAATCTGTATGTTTGCCATGTTAAAAATAATGGATTATGAAAAGGATATTATTCATTCTCACCGTTCTCTTTTTATCCTCTTTGTCTTTGTCTGCACAATGGACTTGCAAAACTTTGGATCCTGAATTTGACAATGCACTTAAAATAGCATATACTGAAATGAATAACAGAGCACAATTGATGATAGGAGAGTATATGTTAATGGAAAAATATGAAAATTTTGGCTCGCAGCAATTTAGTGGTCCTGATGATATGTGGGATTTAATAGATATTGGTGAGTATGACAAGGAGGAAATAGAAGAAATGATAGCAGATTACAGAGATTATTCAAAAGAAAATCAATTATACACTCAATTTTTAAACTTAGGTAATATTCCTATAGTATTAGAAGGGAATTTCAGGTATTATTCTAATGATAATGACTATTATGCTGTTTACAGTTTTGAAGTTTCTTTTAAAGTGGGAGAAATCTTTAAAAAATATAAGTCAGAAAATGATTTTTATGTCTCTTATAAATATGATAGGAATAGTGGAATAGGGTGCTATTGTATTGAATGGCCGTCAAAATATTTTTGGAGGGATTTTAGGGCGGCGAGTAGTGTTAAAATCCGTATCAAACATAATAGGGATAGTGATTTTCAGTATTATGAATTTAACATGAGTGGATCCTCCAAAGCATTTAACTATGTAACTGCTGGTCATAGAGTTGTTTGGGAGGAGGATGTTGCTGAGGGATATGGGGACTATTTGGACGAAATACAGGTAAAGATAAAAGTGGAGCAGTTGAGGAGAATAAAGGTAGAAGAGGCTGAAGAGGCAGAACGGCAAAAGGAATTTGAGGCTCTCACGCCACCTCATAAATTGAAGTTCGAGTGTACGGCAAGGATTTTGCATTTGTCATATCCTAATTTTTGGTTGTTTCCACTATCTGATAGCGTAGCATGTGATACACGTGATAAGAATGATTTTGAGGGTAGTATTTTTGAGTATCGGGATACAGAGTATGATACGATATTGAATATAATGGGGTTATGTCCCTGTATTGACGATCAAATATGGGCCTTAGATGGGAATTATGGTTCATATTCCAAAACATTTGAATGGGAGTTAGATGGAATACACATATACCACCATGAGAAGATAGGAGAGGGGTCGAGGGAAATAAAAGTGGTTCCTTTTAATGATATTTCCAAATTTGACTGGGGAGAGCGGTTTTGCGCAATCTTAGATGGGGGAGGAATGCAATGCATCGGGTGCAATGGGAGTTATGTATCTGATACTATAACAAAATACCAAGTGAAATGGACACAGAATCCATTTAAGTTAATTGTTTCTGAAAAGAATAGGACGAAGGAATACACTGTAGTAAATTGGAATGTGGTCAAAGTATGGGAGCATGGAGAATATCGATATTATAGGTGGTCTTATAATATCTTGTCGGATGATGACAAACAATATGTTGTGGAATTTAAGCGAGAGGTTGACGAGCAAAGAGCGTTGGAGGCGGGATGGAGTTTATGGGAAACCAATATTGGACAAGAATTACTATTTGACCATTGGCAAATACCATCCAATATATTTTTTAGACATACAGATTTAGAAGAGTTTGACGACTTGGAAGTTATAGAATAGCAATTTTCAACTTATAAATTTAAAATTATGAAAGATTTTTGTGACAAATTATTCGCTGCTTATGAGAAGGAGATAACGGATCAGATTTTTTGTTTTATCCAAAAAAATAAGGAGCTGATGAAGGAATATCTGGACATGGTGTCTAATAGCAAAGGAAATCTTGGTTATGTTAACAGTCAAATTGCACAAGAAATAGCCAAAAGATATGGTTTGCATAATACACAGATAGAAGGCATTCCCACCAGCAATCTTATTCAAACCTATTCCGAATTGGAGAAATAATAAATTCCTACTTTTTTTGCTGACCTCGTCATTTTACAGTTGACCTCTGCGCCCATATGGTGTAGGGGTTGATTTTTATTGTGCTAATTTAACAAGTAATTGTTAAAAAATAACTGATAATCAACATGTTATAAAAATTATTATTTTTGCAGCGTATTAGAAAACAAAAGATTATGGATGAATTAATTCCCCGAAGAGGCAACTATAAGAAGTTGCTCAGTTACCAGAAGGCAGATGTTATTTATTGCTTAACGTATTATTTTGCAGAGCATTACATACGATATAATGATCGCACTAAAGACCAAATGTTGCAAGCTGCCCGTTCGGGCAAGCAAAACATCATAGAGGGTTGTGCAGCAAGCGTAACAAGTGCCAAAACCGAAATACGGCTCGTGAACGTGGCCAAAGCCAGTCTCCAGGAATTATTGGAGGATTACGAAGATTACCTAAAAACGCGCCATCATCGCCAGTGGGAAGAGCATTCGGTGGAGTGGAACGCAATGCGCCGTTTGGGCAGGACTCACAATAATGCTGCTTTTTTCATGCAAATTGCCCAAACTCGTCCGCCAGAAGCCATCGCCAACATGTGCATTGTGCTTATCAAGCAGGCAGACTATTTGCTTTACAGGCAGCTCAAGCGTTTGGAGAAAGACTTTCTGGAAAATGGCGGTTTCAGTGAGAAAATGGTCAGGCTGCGGAATAATAAGCGTGGTGGCAGAAAGTGAGGGGGCTGCGTCAGCGGTTAAACTTTAAGGTCTTTAAAGACTTTAGGGACCTTAAGGACTTTAAAGACTACCTTTGAAAAAAAAGAGCCGACTTTTTTACTATTTTTGCACACCAAAACACTACTTTCAACATCACTCCAATGTACCCCAAACAAAACCAAGACAACGCGGCCCTCATCTACGGCATGCGCCCCATTTTGGAGGCGGTGGAGAGCGGCAAGACTATCGATAAAGTGCTCTTCCAGAAGGGACTACAAGGGGAACTCTTTAAACAGCTCTTCTACGAGGTGCGCCAACACAAGATTCCCTTCCAATATGTGCCATTAGAGAAGCTGAACCGACTCACGCGCAACAACCACCAGGGTGTGGTGGCGTTTCTGTCGGCCATTGAGTACAGCAGTATTTTTGACATTGTGCCCACCATCTTTGAAGAGGGTAGGGTGCCGTTCCTGCTGCTGCTCGACAAGATTACCGATGTACGCAATGTGGGCGCCATCGCGCGCTCGGCCGAATGCGCGGGCGTGGATGCCATCATCCTGCCGCTCAATGGCGGCGCGCAACTCAATGAGGATGCGGTGAAAAGTTCCGCCGGAGCACTGAACAAGATCCCCGTCTGCCGCCACTCCAACCTCGTGGAGGTTATCCAGTATCTCAAAGATTCTGGTATAGAGGTAATTGGCGTGACTGAAAAGGCAAACCACGCGCACTATAACAAAGATTTCACCGGACCTGTGTGTCTCATTATGGGCAACGAGTACGAGGGCATCGCATGGGACTACCTGCGCCATTGCAACGACACCGTCAATATCCCGATGGTGGGCACGGTGCGCTCCCTTAACGTTTCCGTGGCTACGGGCATTGCACTTTTTGAAGTGGTGAAACAACGCAATCCAGTGAAAGAATGAAGAAAATAGGCATCCTTTCCGACACGCATGGATACCTGCATCCCGAGGCCTTTGAGTTTTTCAAGGGCTGTGATGAGATTTGGCACGCGGGCGACATCGTGGATGACTTTATCCTCGACGAACTGGCTGCCATCGCGCCCACCGTGCGCGCCGTGTACGGCAACTGCGATGACTGGGATATCCGCAGGGAAATTCCTGAAAACCAGGTCTTTCAATGCGAGCAGCATACGGTGGCCATTCGCCACATTGTGGGTTATCCCGGCAAGTACGATTCCAGGGCGCTGGAACTGATTCATCAGGCCAAACCGACTATTTTGGTGGCCGGGCACTCGCATATTCTCAAGGTGATGAACGATGCCAAGCACAATCTGCTGTTTCTCAATCCTGGGGCCGCCGGACGATATGGTATCCACACTCGTTTGACTATGATACGACTCAAGATTGACGGACAAAACATATTCGATTTGGAAATTTTTGATGAACCCAAACTACAACCCGTGAAATGATGAACGAAGAGAAGCCCATAATCACGATCCTCGGTCCTACTGCCACGGGCAAGACACACATTGCGGTGCGCCTTGCGGCTGAGTTGGATGGCGAAATCATCAGCGCCGACTCGCGTCAGGTCTATCGCCGGATGGACATCGGCACAGGCAAGGACATCTCCGAGTATCAGTACAATGGGCACGACATTCCCTATCATCTTATTGACATAGAGGAACCTGGCGTCAAGTACAATGTTTATCGCTACCAGCAGGAGGCGTTCAAGGCGATGCAAGATATCCAGAGTCGTGGCCGACAGGTGGTGATTTGCGGCGGCAGCGGACTCTACATCGAGGCCGTGTTGCAGGGTTATCGTTTCAAGTGGCAGGAGGAGAGTCAGATATTGTCGGATCCGATGCCGTCGGTCATCTTCGGGCTCCGGGGCGACCGTGACCTTATCCGCACGCGCATTACGCAACGACTCAAGGCGCGTTTGGAGGAGGGGATGATTGAGGAGGTGAAGGCTCTGTTGGACGAAGGCGTGCCCTCCGAGATTCTTATCCGTTACGGACTTGAGTATAAATATGTTACTTTGTATTTGTTGGGCGAAATCAGTTACGAAGAGATGTTCTCGTCGCTCAACACGGCCATCCATCAGTTCTCGAAACGCCAGATGACGTGGTTCCGCCGCATGGAGCGTCTCAGCTTCGACATCCACTGGATTGATGTGGCCTTATCGGAGGACGAGAAGATGGCGGAGATATACAAGGTGCTGGAATTAAGTTAAATCCGCCACGGTCATCCCCACCGCCGCAATCAAGTCTTGCGGATTGAGTTTGAACTGCAGGCCGCGCACGCCCGCACTGACATAGATGTAGTCGAACAGTTCGCAGGTCTCATGAATGTAAGTGGGGAAGGGCTTCTTCATGCCCACGGGCGAGCAGCCGCCCCGGATGTAGCCCGTCAGCGGCAGCAGTTCCTTCATTGGGATGAGGTCGCAACTCTTGTTACCCGTCACTTTGGCGGTCTTTTTCAAGTCCACCTCCTCGTTACCCGGAATCACGCACACGAAATGCCCGGTTTTGTCGCCTTTCAACACTAAAGTCTTGAATACCTGATCGATGTCTTCGCCTAATTGGTCGGCAATGTGCTGCGCGCCGAGGTCGTTTTCATCCACCTCGTAGGGTATCAGCTCGTACGCCACCTTCTTCTGATCGAGCAAACGACATGCGTTGGTCTTGTTTATCTTTTCTTTAGCCATAATTCACAATTTCCAATAGTTTGTAACCCATTTCATCCCATTTATCCACTTCACTTACTTCATTACTACCCCGGCCTTCGGCCACCCCTTCTAAAACAGAAGGGGAATTATTATTCCTCCTCTTTCCTCCATTCCTCCTTTTCCTCTTTCACCCCATGTACCCCATTCTCCTCCTTCACCTCTTTCATTCCATGTACCCCTTACTTTCCTCTCATCTCCATCACCGTAATCTCGCTCCTCGTGCCCAGTCGCATGGGCGGACCGAAGGTACCCGACCCGCAGGAGGTGTAGGCCTGCATGTTGCCCAAACGGTACAGTCCGCGGTTGAACTGGAAAATCCGGTCGTTGATCCAGATGAGCGGGTAAAGCTGACCGCCATGTGTGTGCCCCGCCAAATAGAGATCCACACCGGCTTTCTCCAAATATTGGCCGCCACAAGGATTGTGATGTAGCACCACAAGAGGCAGATCGCCTTTGTGTATCAGTTCTTTACATACGGATTCGATAGTGGCATCGCCCACGGGCGCGTGCATGGAATTGCCGTCGTGTTCATCGGCACGCATGTAGTCCAACCCCACAATCTGCAGGCCGTGGTCTTCCACGGTCTTCGTCTCCAAAACATGCACGCCTACTTGCCGCAGCAGCGCCTTGACGGAATCCGTGCCCACATAACCGTCGTGATTGCCGGCCACAAAATAGACGGGTGCATTCAATTGTTTCAGCGGTTCTAAAGTCTTCACATTGAGGTTGTAAGGGCTCTCAAAACAGTCGCCGGTGAAGAAAATGATGTCGGGATTGGCTGTATTGACCTTACTGACGATTTTTTGCAGATGCCGTTGTCCGCGGAAATGTCCTAGGTGGGTGTCGGTGAGCAGCACGGCGCGCACGGGTTGCCGCAAGTTGGACAATTCCACCGTTACAGGCGTCAGGCGTGGCGTGAACGCATTGATTATACCGCCAGTGCACAATGTCGCCGTGAGCACGCCTACAATGAGTCCAAACACTCGCGGGGAGAAATGCGCAAATAACTGCACAATATCCACGATTATCGTGATTAGAAGCAGATACAGCAATATACCCAGCAAGGTGCTGAATACGCAGAACAGAATGTGGCCCAGAGTGTTGTTCGTCCATTGCGATGCTCCTCCGAAGGTGAACACAAAAGAGCCGAACAACAATAGTGTGTACACAAGGTATAACCAGCCGGGCTTGCTGCCGAAAACGAAGGCGGTGCGGCGTGACAAATACCATACTGCCAAGGCGATGAT
>LXOW01039814.1_pt1 | contig 10044 bp, 10 predicted proteins | sample 1368591 | NCBI WGS metagenome assembly LXOW01 (sample SAMN04884650, study PRJNA319009) | bovine gut metagenome | isolation source: Cow rumen | host: Bos taurus | place: Italy: Legnaro (PD) | collected 2014-07-09
CATTATACCTGTTATATTATTACCTAAGCGTATACCCTCCATCTATCACAAGTGAGGTTCCTGTTATCAATTGGGTAGCATCTGAGAAAAAATAGATTACAGCCTGAGCAATCTCTTCTGGCTTGGCAAATCGACCAAGCGGATAATTCTTCCTTATCTCATCCAATGTGTCTTCTCCGTACTTTTGAATCATTTCAGTTTCCACAAATGCCGGTTGTATGCAATTGACCCGTGCTCTTAAAGGAAGAACTTCTAGGGCCAATACTTTTGCAAACTGGTTTACCGCTGCTTTAGACGCTCCATAAAGTGCATTTGAAACAGATGGATAGAAAGCTGATACCGACGACATAAACACGATGGAAGCCTGCTTATTGATTTTTTTTGCCTTCAGCAAAGATTTCATCAATAGAGCTGGTCCCGTCAGGTTCGTTGACATCATTTTTGTGACAAAATCATTATCAATCTTCCTAATAATCATCTTGTCATTAATGCCAGCGATAAGCGCCACACCATCCAGCACCTCGACCGAGTCAACAAGGTTTTGTATATCCTCAACAGAAGTGATATCAGCCTTGATGATTCCATGCCCTTCATTTTCCATTTCTGCCAAAGTCTGAGCCAATCGCTCCTCATTTCTGGCTGTCAGATACACTTTTGCTCCAGCCTTTGAACATTCTATAGCAGTGGCTTTACCAATTCCAGACGAAGCTCCTGTCACCAGAATTGTTTTCCCTTCAAGGGAGAATGGATTATACATGATTCTATAGATATTGAAGTTCGGAAACTACGATATGGTTGCAATTCAAATAACCTGCCCCGAAAGAGAGACCTGTACCAAATCCAGTAATAATAAGTTTGTTATCCTTATTTCTCAAAGCGTCAGCGATATTTGTTACCATCAACAGCGGGACACAAGCGTTGCTTGAATTGCCGAAATCGTAGAAGTTATACGGCACCTTATCATCCGCCAGTTTGAGTTTCTTGTGAATTTTTTTGCAACTCATTTTGCTGGCATGATGCAGCATGTAAAAGTCAACCTTGTCGTCAGTGATGTCGTAATGTACCAAGAATTCTTTGATACAACCTACAACCCGCATCATGACAAACTGGAATACGGCTTCGCCATCCATTTTGAACTGCAACGCTGTTCTGACATTGCCATTGGCATCGGCTTTCTCCACAAAACTCTCTGGCGTTATTGGGTTGCGATACCCACCATCGGGAATAATCAGAGAGTCTTTCCCGTCGCCGAAAGTCTTCAAACTGAAATACATGGGAACAGCTTGCTTATCATGAACCAATGCAGAAGCAGTCCCCGCATCGCCAAGAATCAAGTAAGCACTCTTGTCTTTGGGGTTGGAGTTCTTATATTGGGTGTTTCCTACCAGCAAAAGAGCCTTTTTAATATCACCTTTCTCCATCATTCCTGACAATACCGAGAGTCCATATACAAACCCAGAGCAGCCAAGTGAGATGTCGAAAGCCATGCAGGTATTGGGAAGCCCCAATCTCTCTTGAAGGACACATGCCGTGGCCGGCATCCTATAGTCGGGTGTGGCAGAGACAAACACTAAAGCGTCTATCTCTGACTTATCCCAACCAAGATCTGCCATTAGTTTTTCTGCGGCCTTGAAGCAGAGGTCTGATGTACAAACATCGGGCGTGGTACAATGACGGAACCTCACACCAGTAGAATCGACATACACCTGACGTTCTTCGGGCGAAATCCACGGATAGTCGAGATTGTCTTCCACTTTTTGAGGAACACAAACCGCAACCCCGGCATACCTAACATTGTTTACCGACAGATATGCCATTATTTGCTCATAACAAGATTGTACAATTCCTCTATGGTAGAGACAGATCGTAAATCAGCTCCTGTTATTTGAACATCCATCTCGTCATCAATGGCTGAGGTAATAGCCAGAGATGTGAGAGAGCCCCATTCTTCCAATTCACGATAACGGGTTGTGGGTTGAAAAGTCTCCTCTGGAGTAAGGGAGAACTCACCTGCAAATAGTTTTACAAATTCATTCAAAGTCATGGTAATACATTTTAATAGTTAAATGTTTATTTTATTGTCTTGTAATTCTTTATCTTGTTTTGGTAACTAGGCACATCAAGCAGCGACTGGCAGTGCAGTGACGGGTACATACGGCTCACTATCTTTTCCAATGTGTCATCAGTGCCCACCTCGTAAAACTCTGTTACACCGTCATTGGCCATATTGTGGGTCATAGAAGTCCATAACACAGGATGAGTGATGTGCTGAATTAAGTTTGTACGGATTTCCTCGGGATCTGTATGAGGCAAAGCGTCTACGCACTGATAGACAGGGATTACAGGGGTATGGAATTCAGTTTTTCTGATGATTTCGCCCAACTCCTCGCGTGCCTTGTCCATGAAAGGCGTGTGGAAACTACCGCCAATGGGTAACGAAACAGCCTTCTTGGCTCCTTCTTCCATAAACGCCTTACATGCAGCACGAACTCCTTTTTTGCTCCCCGAAATCACCACTTGACCAGGACCGTTGTAGTTGGCGAAATAAATAGGTTCGCCTGTTTCATCCCAAATCTCCTTGATGCGTTTGGCCACATACTCATCTGAAAGGCCGATGACAGCACCCATACCAGTTTTTACAGGCGCATTTTCGTATGCCTTCTGACCGATAATAGCCCTGTTCAATACAAGGTTTAATCCATCCTCGAAACTGATGGTTCCATTGATGACCAATGCGGCAAACTCGCCAAGAGAATGACCAGCCACCGCATCTGGGTACACATCGTCTTGACACATGGCCAAAACAACCTCGTAAAGGAAAACTGATGGCTGTGTGTTGATGGTCTGCATCAGTTCCAATTCAGTACCGTTGAACATCACATCAGTTATGCGACGACCAAGCAAATCGTTGGCACGCTCAAAAAGCTCTTTGGCTTTTGGGAACTGTTCGTACAGGTCTTTGCCCATACCCTCTTTTTGGCAGCCTTGGCCGGGGAATAGAAATGCTTTCATATACTAATCGTATTGATTATTTTTTCGCTTTACGTTTAAGTTTGCGAACCATCGGTATGATAATGCTTTTTGTATATACAAAAGATTCCGGTTTAAAAACAAAAGACCATCCTAAATATACAACAACAACAATCAACAACTTTACTAATCCGTCCCAATACATATTAAAATTTAATAAATAGCCACAACCAAAAGCCATTATAGCTGTTAAACTAGAAACAATAAAAATCGGAGACAAATCTTTAAGTTGGGTTGTCCATTTATATCCNNCTATATTAACAGCATAAGCGAACCAGGTACTGATTACGACACCCGCTAGTAAACCTTTCATTCCAAATAATACCAAACCGCCAACGATAATCCCCATTCCTATTCCTCTCTTTATTAAAGTCCAAACAAACATCGTCTTGCTTTTTCCGATTGCCGAGATTGTTTGCAAATTTACAGATTGCAAACAATAAGCCAAACCCGCAATGCAAAGTACTTGAAAATAAGGTACACTAGGTAGCCATCTTTCTGAATACAACAATACAAAGATAGGTTCGGCACACAACAACAAAATAAACATTAAAGGAAAGGTGATGAATGATATAGTCATAGTCAGACGTTTAATCATATTCTGCATAGCTACTTTATCATCTTGCACTTCTGCATATAAAGGATAGGTCACTTGAGTCATTATTTGTGAAATGCTCGTTGATGCCAATTTTTCAGTACCGTGTGCTTTTGAATAGTAACCCATAGTTGAAGCACTATAGAACTTTCCTATCAACAATCCTTGAATTTGTTGGCTAAATCGGCTGACCAGATGTGTGAGAAACATATAAAAACCAAAGCTAAACAACTCTTTAAATGAAGTCCATGAAAAAGTCCATATTGGTCTCCATTTCACATAAAACCAAAACACTAATGAAGGAATGGCTGCAACTATAAGATTTTGGACAACCAAAGCCCACACACCAAAACCTTTATATGCCATAAAAATAGTAACAGCAAGAGCTATGATGGAAGTGGTTATCGATACAATGGAGAGCAACTTGAAATTAAGTTTCTTTTTGAGTTGGTTCCTTTGAATAACATTAAGAGCATAGATAAACAACACCAACGCTTGTACCCGCAATACATCACTCAACAAAGGAATGTTATAAAAACGAGAAATTGCTGGTGCACTGAAGAACAACACTACATACATCACTACAGCCATAGCAATATTCCACCAAAAAATGGTAGAATAATCCACTTGGGTAGGACGTTTCTTTTGTATCAATGCAGAGCCAAAACCTCCATCAATAAAAGCTTCAGCCAGCACCATAAAAATGGAAAGCATACCTATGCAACCATAATCATATGGCGTAAGTAATCGGGCAAGAATAATACCCGAAATAAACTGAATGATAATCTTAGAGTATTTCTGGAAAGCAGTCCAGACCATCCCTGCTGCGGCTTTCTGTTTAAGATCTTTAGACATTGTCTATTGTGTTTTGGCGTGTTGGGTAGCAGTTTATGCTCCCCAAAGCGTAGATTTTCGTGAAATCTCCCTTACATCTCGGTGGGATGTCCATTGGATCTCCGTGAGATCAGGCTCGGATGTCCATATCCCCTTGCTGTCTATTTCCTGATGATTGAGAGGAACGCTCTCAATGTTTTATGCTGAGGCAACTGATGCATTACAATGGCCTTGAGTTCAGTGCGGTATTTGGCGTCTTTGGTGCTGATATAGAGTGCGGTGAGCAGATATGCCATCGCTAGATCGCTTGGTTGTTTGACTGCCTGATTGCTTGAGAGGCTGTCGCAGTTTTCGTTTCCGTTGCGGAGTTCTTTTATGCGGTTCTTGATAATCCGGTTGTATTTACTTTTTCCCCGGNNCTTTTTCCCCGGCTGTTGCCGCTGAGTGATGCACATATCGACATCAGAGCGTCGAACTGAGCTGAACGCAGCCTGTCGTCGATAATGGCATGGCGCAGATAGTAAAGCTTACGCAGCTGTTGTTTGTCGGCTTCTTGTATTTCAGCGTCCTTTTTTTCCTCCTTTCTCCTCCGCATAATTCCTAAAATGGTGGTCTGAATTCGATCGATAAAGTCATCGCTGAAAACAGGCATCTCCTGGTTGTCCAAGCGCACGTCTTCAGGGCTGAGGTCATGAATGTGTATATATTGGTCATTCGCGAAAAACCTGATGGCTATGCTGAACCGGATGCCGCTGGCCTTGTAGCGGACATTATAGACCTCGGCTTTGTAGTCTTTGAAGGCGCCCTGGCGCACCGTCACCTCAATGCCGTTGCTAATTCCAGTGCCTTTGGGATGAATCTCGAAGCGTTCAAGATATTCAAGACAGCCGTTGATGAAAGTCATCATCATCTCGGGCCTGACAATGATGGCATCGCCTTTGCCGTCAGTGTAAAAGCTTAGTCGGGTCTTTTCGGCATTCCAAGGGCGGGTGGACAGGTTGTTGCNNTTTTCTGTCCTCTTCGGCAATTTGCTGGCAAATGACAACCGAGGGTATGAATAAATCCTCTATTTTATCATCGGGAGAAACTTCGGGGTCCGCGTTGTATTCGCTGATGAGAGCCTCTATCTTCTCCGCATTGCGGCATCTCATCACGAACCAACAAGGCTTGTTTGCTTTTCTGACTGTACTGTTTATCATAAGTATAAAACCTCCCTTTCTTCCCATACCAAAAGATATGGGAAACCCGATTGAATAAGTTGGTTGTCAATGCAAAGCGGAATCTCCACTCTCAATATCCGGAATAAGGTTTTCTACCCTTTCCATTGACCAGCATTGAAACCTGTCGTTCTGGCACTTCATCAGCCAAGATGATTTTGATATCTCACGCGTCTCTTCCGCAAATGGGACATCAAAATCAAATGCAAAGATACGAAAAATAATCCAAACTAATACTTTTTTATTGCAATTCTTTTGATGGATAATTCTTGCGACAGAATCAGGAAAGATTCTTTGTTCGCCACTTCCGTTGGCTAAAAGTGTGGGGCATAAGTCTTATAATTTCCGGCCGATCTTTTTGAGCAGGCGTTTTACCTTGCGGTTTCGTTTGATGAGCCAGTTTTCAATCAGCTGATTTTCCGTTTCGGGGGTGTTGGGATCAATGTCATTAGTTTTCTTGGAAAGGAAAAATCTTATGTATGCTCCAATATGGCGTCTCTTCTTCTCATGATAGATGGCATCGAAGGGGATGAGTACACTGGTGTCCTCAATGTTGTGCATCAGGCGATTGACCGCAGTACCGAACATGAGCATCTCGGAAGTGATGGAGATATAGGCTGTCATGTTCGGAGGAACATTTACTCCTCTTAACCTGGCCGCCGATTTAAGCAGCTTGTAGTCTTCCAACAGGTCGTCCTTATGTACTATCAGGTTCATCAGCTCAGGATCAGAGTCAGGCATTACTGCTTGGTCGTCCCAGGGGCGTACCAGCTCGTCTTTGTCGCCAAAGTGCTTCCAGAGGAAATGGTAGATCAAATCTCTGGCGATGTGGTCGTAGGAAGGATATACTGTAATCTTTCCGAAGAAGTAGAGCAACTTGGGGTTCTTCATGATGATAGCCACCAAACCGTCCCACAGATTGTCTAAGGCAAATATAGATTTTGCGCCTTTCTTGGAACTCTGGTATTCCGGAGCTACAAAGTTGCGTCCCAGTTCGATGACGTATGGCAGGTAATCGTCGATGAATTTCTGGGAGAAGCGGAACTGATGAGAACTCGCCAGCATAGGTTGGCCGTTCTCGTCGAGCATTGCCTCTGAGCCAAAGAGGAAGCGATAGCCACCGATAATAGCCTCGTTGTCAGGGTCCCACACAATCAGCTGCTTATAGGGCTTTTCCATCTTGTCGTACTCGTCAAGGTCGATAGCATTGCCTGTAGAGCCACCGGCATTGCGGAAGGCCAGTTCACGCAGTCTGCCGATTTCGGTGACGACATTGGGAGAGTCTTGCCAGGTGACGATATACAGCTCGTTGTGTCCTTTGTTGGTATCTTCCAGTTTCTTGGATTTGGTAAGCTCTGATTTAATCAGATCAACGGGAACGGGGTCTATAATTGTATTCATAATGTTGGAGATTGTCAATCAATACCTGATGGCCAGGGGTTGGAAACTATGCCAGCCATCTCAAGCATGGCCTTGTGCGCAAGGTCGCGCATACGTACTGTCTCTTCTTTTCGGGGAGTGTTGAGATTGGGTATGATGGGGTCGCCCACATGAATGGTTAGCAGAGGTTCGTCTTTGCTGAAGAGCTTTCGCCATCCTGTGCGGGGTCTGAATGAAATGACGGTGGGGATTATAGGGAGATCATACTTGTAAGCCATGTTGAAAGTGCCCATTTTGAATGGTCTTAGCGGAGCATAGAATTCCCAGCTGCAACTCTCGGGGAAGATGTGTATCCACTGTTTTTGGGCATGCAATTCATCCAAGGCTTGGTCGAATGCTCTCAATCCGCCGCGGTCTTCCGGGATGGCAACGCCTCCAATGGCTTTCATCAGAAAACCATCTTTGCCGCGGAAGGGCTGGGCATACATGGGTATCCAGGCCTTTCGGAAGCGCATGGCCTGCAGTACACAAATCATATCCCATCGGTGAACGTGATTGCATACGGTCATCATGCCGTTGGCCAAGAGTTCGCGATTTTGACGGATTTTCTCACGGCCTTCAATCTTAAGTCCAAAGCGAATCCGGTTTATAGGGAAAGCGACAAGCCAAGTGGTCATATAGATAAGGAAATGCCATATTTTGAACTTCAGTGATTTGTCGAGGTAGTGATAAGTTCCATCAAAATGGATGTCCTTGAGTTCTCCGCGTATGGGAGCCATCCTCGTAAACGGATTGTATCCGGAGAATTCCGCTACCGGTTTAGGAACATATACCTCTTCCCTGACCTTGAAGTTTTTATATGCTGGTCCAAATGATGTATAGTCCTTTATCATATTCTTCAATTGGGGGAATCTACTATTTCAGCATCACTTCAATTGTTCGAGACGTTCGTCAAGATTTCGCAACGTTGTCAAGCTGTCGGGATTGAGGGGAGTGATATCATAGTCTATGGAGGGAACTTCCATATCAACGACAGGATCATCCGCTATTTTCTCGTAAAACTTTTGCAGCTCTTTATCGGTGATACCCATAATGGCCATGCCCTTTTTGTTTTCGTAGTGTAGAATCTCTGACTGATGGAGTAGCCAGCAACGGTGTTGGTGTATCTCTGCCAACATCTGTCGTGCCTCTTCGTTTCTCAAAAACTTGGAAGAAGTGTTAAAACCAGGATACTGGTCGGGATGAGCATGGACATCCTTCCGTAAATTTTCCAATTCATCCCCCCAGTGATTCCATTTTTGAGAGGTGGAACTTATTTTGGCGAAACACAATCCAGCGATGTTAATATACTGGTAGTTGCGCATATTCTTCCAGGTGTCGATACTATGAGAGAAGATTTCCTGGGTGGTATTGTCGTAATTGATGGCATAAAGATCGGAGGCTTCATCCACCAGCGCCTGCAATTCTTTCTCGGGCAGCATCTCCAGTTCTTCAATGGGATGACTCAGCAACCACTGTGCCACGCTGTCGGCTCGTCCGGTGAGGGTATAAATGGCCTCTAACGTACGCCAACAATCATCGATGTTGTTTGTCACCATCAGCACCATGAGATGACGGTCCTTTTTTCGCTGGAGGTCTTCCAAAAACTTTGCAGCGACAATGGTGAGTACCAGTGATATGGTGGCACCGATAACAATCATTCCTATCTGTCTCCAGAATCCGTTGTTCTTGCCGCTTAGCTGGATTCTTGGGGGCTTAATGTTGAATATGGCCATATTTGTTGATTTTTATAATTGACTGTGGTTTTTATAGGGTAAGTTGTTTGGTGAGTTTCAGTAAATATACACCAAGCCGTATTTCTCATGCAAGCTTTGGAGCGAGCCGTCCGTTTTCATTTGATGGATAACATCATTCACTAATTCCAACAAGTCGTCTTGTCCTTTGCGCATCAGTACACCAATCTCTCCATGGGTGAAAGGTTCGTTCAGTTGCGGAGCCGCCAAGCGAGGGTCTATTTGCACATAGTAGGGGGCTTCTGTCGTTTCGGTAATCATCACGTCGGCAGCCCACTCTGCGATGAGTGCGGGAATCTCCTCATTGTTTTGATGGACAATGATGGTGGCGTGGGTGAGATGCTCGTTGGCAAATTGCTCGTTCAGCCCTCCTGGGTTCACCATTACGCGCACTTCGGGTTTGTCGATATCAGCCAGCGATTGGAAACGGCTTGAGTCCGTTGCCCTGCAGAGGATGGTTTTGCCGTTGGCTAGATAGCCGTCGCTCATCAGCATAAGCTCACGACGGGCATCGGTGATGGTGATTCCTCCAATGGCGATGTCAAATAGCTGTGGCTCCGCCAGTACATCCGCCGTCAGTGTAGGCCATGAGGTTCTGACAAACTCCACTTCCACCCCTAATCTGTTTGCTATCGCTTGGGCTATCTCTATGCCGAAACCCCAATACTCTCCAGTCTCTGGCTCATAGAAGGAAAGAGGCCTGTAATCACCGGTGGTGCCAACCATCAGGGTGCCACGCTGCTGAATCCGCTCAATGGTCGGGTGGAAGACCGGCTGTTCCTTTTGGAACTTACATGAGGTGAACAGCATTGTACCCCCAATGGTGAGCAATGTGCCTGTTGAGATTACGGAGGCTATAACAACCAGTATCCAAGTTCTCAATCTTTTCCGTATCATCGATGCCATCTTTTTCTGTTCATTAATTGCGCTGTTGCAAACTTCCGAAAAAATAGCAAAATTATTTGAATTTCGACATGAACTTTTCGCTTTCCACGACAAACCTCTCATGGAGACCTTCGCCCACCAGTGTGTCGCTTTCATAGCATTTTACCTCGAACACCAAACGGCGGCGGTCCACCTCAACGAGTTCCGCCTCACAGCGGATGGTGGCACCTACCGGACTGGCCTTCAGGTGCTTGATGTTGACGGCAATGCCGACGGTGGTGTTACCTTCGCCAATCTTGTCGCAGACACC
>LXOW01066693.1_pt1 | contig 10044 bp, 8 predicted proteins | sample 1368591 | NCBI WGS metagenome assembly LXOW01 (sample SAMN04884650, study PRJNA319009) | bovine gut metagenome | isolation source: Cow rumen | host: Bos taurus | place: Italy: Legnaro (PD) | collected 2014-07-09
GTATCCTGATTCCGCAACCCCTTAATACAGAGGCGGTCAAAAACAGCAGCATTCGTGCTGTCAATCCGATAGAGGCAGTTGTCCACATGATCGTTGAAAGTCCAATAGCCGCCCTGCCAATGGAACAGCGTGGAAGTGCCTTCCACAAGGGAATCTAATGTACCCAGCACCTCCGCCTTGATGGTCGTGTGGGCGTATTGGCAGCTGCCGTCGTTGATCGTGGCCTTAGCGTTGTAGTTTTTCGCCAACGAATCCGTGCATCCGCACACCTGCGCCCAATTACCCTCCACTGTGGCAATCAATAGCACAAAAAGCACAAATGCTCTATTTACTACGGCTTTCATAAGAAACAGCAACCAATTTTGATACGGCAAAAATACATTTTTTACTATTTCCCAACCCTTTTGCCTATTGCCTTTTGCCTATTGCCTTTTGCCTAATATGTCTAAAAATCGTATTTTTGCCGCGTGAAAAAAACAACTAACATTACCGACCCCATCGTGTTGCACGGCAACTGTCTGTTCGTGTCGGACGCGCATTTTCGTACCCCGCCGGATGCTGCCAGCGAGGAACGGGAACTCAAGCTCGTGCAACTGCTTAAGAGTCTGGAGGGAAATCTTCAGCATCTTTTCCTTTTGGGCGACATCTTTGATTACTGGTTCGAGTACCGCGACGTGGTGCCGAAAGGCTACGTCACCCTGTTCGCCTACCTGAAGGAATTACATGCACAAGGTGTTCAGGTTCACTATTTTACGGGCAACCACGACATGTGGGTGGAGGACTATTTCACGCGGACTTTCGGAGCAAAGATCTACCGCATAGCGCAACTGATGGAAATCAACGGGCACCGTTGCTTCGTAGGTCACGGCGACGGATTAGGCGGAAAGCAGCGTAAATACCTGCTGATCAAGCGAATATTCAACAACCGGTTCAACTGGTGGCTTTACGGTCTGCTGCATCCGCGGCAGTCGTTCGCCATCTCTCGATTCTTCTCTGAAACGAGTCGTAACTCCCACGAAGAATGCATGTTGCAATTCCATGGCGAAGAAGAGTTTCAGGTGCAGTTCGCCCGCGAACTACTGCAAACCACTGAGGTCGAATACTTTATCTTTGCACACCGCCATGTGCCCACACGCTACGAACTTGCCCCCGGCCACCTTTTCTTCAACACCGGCGACTGGCTGAACCATTTCAGCTACGTGACGTTCGGGCCAGATAACAAAGAACCGAACCTTCACACGATATAATAAATTACTTCCTTGAGCAGCCCCGTTAGGGGCAAGAGCTCGGTAGCATTGGTAACGAGAAACGAATAATATGGAAAACCTTAACAATACCCCGCACCGTGCGGGCTTCGTCAATATCATCGGCAATCCCAACGTGGGCAAAAGCACCCTCATGAACCAGCTGGTGGGCGAAAAGGTCTCTATCATGACCTCCAAGGCACAGACCACCCGCCACAGAATCAAGGGCATCGTCAATGGCGACGACTACCAAATCGTCTATTCCGACCTGCCCGGCGTGCTCGACCCCGCCTACATGATGCAGAAGTACATGATGAAGTTTGTCACCGACTCGCTGCAGGATGCCGACATCATCCTCTATCTCCNNATCCTCTATCTCATCGAGTGCGGCGAAACCCGATACAACGAGGAACTGGTCGAAAAGATCAACAAGATGGGCATTCCCGTCGTGTTCATCATCAACAAAACCGACAAATACACCGAAGAACAGGTGGCGGAGTCGAAGAACCACTGGCAATCGATTCTCCCCACCGCGGATGTGTTTGCCATCTCCGCATTGAAGGGGATCAACATCGAGGCCGTGCGCGACCGCATCATTGCGCTGCTGCCCGAGTGCCCGCCCTATTTCCCGAAAGACGCCCTCACCGATCGCCCGATGCGTTTCTTCGTGTCGGAACTCATTCGGGAACAGATACTTCTGCAATACAAGAAGGAGATTCCCTACAGCGTCGAGGTGGTGGTGGAAAGCTACAAGGAGGAACCCGACCTCATCCGCATAGCCGCGACCCTCTACGTGGAACGTACCACGCAGAAGGCCATTATCATCGGCAGTAAAGGTGTGGCCATCAAAAAGTTAGGCACTGACGCACGAATGTCCATCGAAGATTTCCTGCAAAAGCACGTCTTCCTCGACCTGTCGGTGAAAGTGCTCAAAGATTGGCGCAATAACGAACTACAGATGAAACGTTTCGGCTATTCGTTGGGAGATTGAACCGCAAAAACGTAAAAAAACGTATCTTTGCCGACTTTTTGGAATGTGTCAAACAAACAATTCAATAATTCAAAAACAATGAACTTAATCGAAAAAATCAAAGAGAACGCCAAGAAGGCCAACAAACGCATCGTTTTGGCTGAGGGCGAGGAAGAAAGAACCTTAAAGGCTGCCGACATCATCATTGAGAACGGTTATGCCGCCATCACCCTTTTGGGCAACAAGGCCAACATCGAGGCCAAGGCTGCTGAATGGGGACTGAAAAACATCGCAAAAGCCGAAATCATCGACCCGATGGACAACCCCAAAAAGGATTTCTATGCCAACATGCTGTATGAAATCCGCAAGAACAAGGGCATGACGATGGAAGAGGCCCTCAAGAAAGTGGAAGATCCGCTCTACCTGGCCACCCTGCTCATCAAGAACAAAGACGTTGACGGCGAAGTGACTGGTGCTCAACACGCTACAGGCGATGTGCTCCGTCCTGCCTTCCAAATCGTTAAGACTCTCCCCGGTATCTCCGTGGTTTCCGGCGCATTCATCATGTGCTTCCAGGACAAGAAGTGGGGTGACGACGGCGTGATGGTCTTCGCCGACTGTGCTGCAGACCCGAACACCGACGAGAACAAGCTCGCCCAGATCGCTGTGGTAACAGCCCAGACCGCTCGTACCATCGCCGGCATCGAGCCGCGCGTGGCCATGCTGAGCTTCTCCACCAAGGGTTCCGCCAAGCACGAACTCGTGGACAAGGTGGTGAACGCTACCCGTATCGCCAAGGAGATGGATCCCAACCTCGTGATTGATGGTGAGTTGCAGGCCGATGCCGCTATCATCCCGTCTGTAGGCGCTTCCAAGGCCCCCGGCAGCCCCGTTGCTGGTAAGGCTAACGTGCTGGTATTCCCCTCCTTGGAGACCGGTAACATCGCTTACAAGCTCGTGCAACGTTTCGCTGGTGCGGAAGCCGTCGGTCCTGTCATGCAGGGTATGGCCGCTCCTATCAACGACCTCTCCCGCGGTTGCTCCGTCGAGGACATCGTCAGCCTCGTCGCCATCACCGCTTGCCAAGCCGCTGGCAACACGTTCTAATTGATAATTCCACAATGAAGAGCCGCCATAATATGACGGCTCTTCATTTTTATATGTCTTTTGGCGGCTCTACATTTTTTTATATGTCACAATTTCAGTTCCATTGGCAATTAGCCCATCGCATCTTGCGCGACAAGGGCGACCGTTTCTCCAAGCCCATCATCCGCCTGTCGGTGTTCGGTGTGTCGCTCGGCATGGTCATCATGCTGATTGCCATTGGGGTAACTTCCGGCTACAAACAGGTGATTGAAGAGAAGGTGGTTGCCATGGGACAGCACATCCGCATCTCGAACTACGACCGCAACTACTCCTACGAACAGACCCCCATTACCTTGAACGACACGTTGTTACAAGATTTGCACAGTCATCCTGAGGTGATTTCGCTGCAACCGTTTGCCACCAAGGTGGGCATCATCAAGACTGCCGACCAGGTGGAAGGGATCGTATTGAAAGGCGTGGATGCCTCGTTCAGCGGCCGCGATTTCTCCCAAAATATGTTGGAAGGTGACACGCTACATCTAGATGACACTGTAGCCGACAACCGCATCATCCTCTCCAAACGGCTTGCCGACAAACTGCGACTGAAAATCGGGGACAAAGTGAGAACATACTTCGTGCAAGATCCACCAAGGCAGAGAAGTTTCATTCTATCAGGTATTTACGAAACTGGACTTCCTGAATACGACACCAAATTCGCCTTGGTCGATTTGCGCCACGTGCAGAAACTGAACGATTGGGAACCGCAGCAAGTGAGCGGTGTGGAGGTGCTCATTCGTGACTACAATAAAATCGATGAAGTGGGCGAACAACTTCATCATCAGATAGATATGAGCCTCAAAGCAGAAACCGTGAAACAAATATACCCTGAAATTTTCGACTGGATTGCCTTGTTCGACACCAACGTTTCAGTGTTGCTCATCATCACGACATGTGTCTGTATGATCACCATGATGTCCATTTTCTTCATCATTGTCTTAGGGCAGACACGACTTATCGGCATCCTTAAAAGTCTGGGAATGAAGACAAAACACGTGATGCAGACGTTCTTGATTGTGGCAGGAAAGACCTTACTCAAAGGACTACTGATCGGCGATGCCATCGCACTAGGATTTGGGTGGTTGCAGCAAAAATTCCACTTCGTCAAGCTGGATCCCGACACCTATTATGTAAACTACGTCCCCATCAAATACCAATTTTGGGAGGTTATCGTGCTGAATATCGGCGTTTTCGCAGCCTGCATGCTGGTACTCGTGGTGCCCGCGTGGATCATCTGCCGTAAAATTTCACCCGTGAAAGCAGTCCGGTTCGAGTAAACCGAATTCCAATTGCCCGACATATTCAAGGAAATGTTATTTTTGCAGGTTTTAAAATCTGTTATGTCGTGAATACAATCGAACAATATTTTCAGGAAATTCTTCAAAACAAGAAGCCTGCAAACCTTTATGATCCTATCGTTTACATCTTGATGCAGTCCGGTAAAAGACTGCGTCCGTCCTTGGTCCACATGTCTGCAGACCTCTTCGGCGGAGACCCGGAGCAGGCCCGTTACGTGGCTGCTGCCTTTGAAATGTTGCACAATTTCACGCTGATCCACGATGACATCATGGACAAGGCGGATGTGCGGCGCGGACAACCCACCGTTTACAAAAAATGGGACACCAACATCGCCATCCTGTCGGGTGATGCGCTGGCCATTATGGCCATGCAGCAGCTTCTGAAGCTAAACTGCAGCAAGGAAACCATTTTGGACATCTTGGCCGTCTTCTCGCAAACCGCCATCGAAGTCTGTGAAGGGCAACAATATGATTTGGATTTTGAAACGGCGGAGACTGTCTCCATCGACGAGTATCTGGAGATGATCCGTCTGAAAACCTCGGTAATGTTCGGTGGTTGTATGAAAGCGGGCGGCATGGTGGCCGGTGCCGACAATGAGAGCTTGGAAGCCCTTTACGACTTGGGAATCCACCTCGGCATCGGGTTCCAACTTGCCGACGACCTGTTAGATGTCTATGCGGACACGGCGGTCTTCGGAAAAGCTATCGGCGGTGACATCAAGGACAACAAAAAGACGTTTGTCTTCCTGAAAGCCCTGGAGCTTGCCAATGACGCCCAAAGAGAGGAGCTGCTCTCCCTCTTCGCCACCACACCCGAAGACGAAAATTTGAAGTTCCAACGTGTCAAGAGCATTTTCGACAGTCTTAACGTAAAGGAAGCCACCGAGATAGAAATTTCCCGCTACACCGAGAAATGCATGGAGGACATCCTTCGCATCCATGCCGAAGAGAGCCGGAAAGCCCCCATTATCGCTCTGATTCAACAATTGCAAAGCCGCGAAAAATAGATGGCACAAGACAACAGCAACCGGTATTATATCATCCTTGGCGTACTGGGGATTATGCTGGGTGTCTATACCATCCGGCTGTTTAATCTCCAAGTGCTGAACAAGTCGTTCAAGCGCCAGGCCGATGAAAACGCCATCCGCGAAATCACCATTCATCCCGCGCGCGGATTCATTTACGACCGCAACGACTCGCTGTTGGTTTACAATGATGCCGCTTACGATTTGATGGTGGTACCCAAGGAGTTACGTGCGTTTGATACTATGGAGCTGTGCCGTGTNNGAGCTGTGCCGTGTGCTGGACATGGACATTGAGGATGTCCGGAAGAAGATCGATAAGGCTGCAAAATATTCCGGCAGCGTGCCATCCTTGTTCAAACAACAGATTTCCAAAGAAGACTATGGCTATTTGCAGGAAAAAATGTCCGAATTTCCGGGATTTTTCGTGCAAAGCCGTACGTTACGATCCTATCCGCAGCCCATCGCAGCCCACATTCTGGGATATGTCAGTGAGGTCGATGAGCAGGATGTGGAGAACGACAGCTACTACCGGATGGGCGACTACATCGGCAAAAGCGGCATCGAGAAGGCCTACGAATCCGTGTTGCGCGGCGTGAAGGGGAAACGTAAAGTGCTGGTGGATGTCCACAACCGCGAAATGGGATCCTACAACAACGGCGAGGACGACATCGTGGCCGTGCCCGGAACTTCCATCTGGAGCACCCTCGACATGCAACTGCAACGCTATGGCGAGGAGCTGATGGCCGGCAAACGCGGTGCCATCGTGGCCATCGAGCCCAAGACCGGGGAAATCCTCTGCCTGGTCTCCAGCCCCAACTACGACCCCAACCTTCTGGTGGGTACCGCCCGCCCGAAAAACTACGGCAAATTGGTGACAGATCCTGAAAAACCGCTGTTTAACAGAGCTTTACAGGCTGCCTATCCGCCGGGCTCCACCTTCAAGTTAGCCAACGGGCTCATCGCATTGCAAGACCATATCATCACGACGAGTTCCGTATATTCCTGTTCCGGCGGCGGTTATCATATCGGTAGCCACGTGGTCCACTGCCACAACTGCGGCGGCCTCAACATCTACAGCGCCATCCAACGCTCTTGCAACACCTTCTTCTGCCGCGCCTACTACAACATCCTCTCCAACAGAACGAAATACAAAAACATCGATGAAGCCTACACCGCCTGGCTCGACTACATGAGCTCCATGGGTTTCCTGCAGGTCTTTGACACCGACCTGCCCTACGAACTGAAAGGGCGTATCCCGACAGCGGAATATTTTGACAAGAAATACAACAACAGCTGGAACGGCAACACAGTGGTCTCCATGGGCATCGGGCAGGGCGAGGCGGCGGTAACCCCGCTGCAGATGGCCAACATGCTGGCCGTCATTGCCAACAAGGGTTACTACATCCGTCCGCACGTGGTACGGGCCATCGGCAACCGTGACAGTCTTAACACACAGTTTAGCAACAAGATATACTCCAAAATCGAGCCTCGCCACTTTGAGACGGTGCTACAAGGCATGAAGCAGGTGGTGACAGCTGGCACTGGTCGCGGGGCGCAGATTCCCGGTATCGAGGTGGCCGGCAAGACCGGTACCGCGCAGAACCCTCATGGGCGCGACCACTCCGTTTTCGCCCTCATCGCCCCGGCCAACGACCCGCAAATCGTCATCTTCTGCCTTGTGGAAAACGGCGGTTTCGGCGCTACGGTGGCTTGCCCCATCGCCAGCCTCATGGCCGAATTCTACCTCAACCGCAAAGTGGAGCGCACCGATCTCGAAAACCGAATGAGAGAACTAAACGTCCGATAAGCCATGCCGAAATTAGACCCCTATAACAAAATGTCCAAAGGATTCGATGTGAGGCTGATATGCTACTACCTCGCACTGGTCATCATCGGCTGGATCACCATCTACTCCACCTGCTATATCCCCGACGGTTCCACCCCGATTTTCGACTTCGGGCAACCCTACAGCAAACAGATGCTCTGGATTGGAACCTCTATTGTGTTAGCTACCGTTATTCTACTGATAGACAGCGGAATAATACAGCATTATGCCTACTTTTTCTACCTATTCTGCCTTCTTTTGATGATACTCGTCCTTTTCGTGGGCGCGGAAATCAATGGCGCGAAATCCTGGATTAAGATTGGAGGTTTCAGCATACAGCCCACGGAGTTCATGAAGGTGGCCACGGCACTGGCATTGGCCAAGTTCATGCAGGAGGGCAAAACCGCCAACCAGCGCCGCTACGTGTGGGTGGCACAGTTCGCCCTCGTCATGATACCTGTCGTGGTGGCGTTGCTGCAGCACGATGCAGGCTCCGCACTTGTCTTCTTCTCGTTCATCATCCTCTTCTATCGCGAAGGACTGAGCGCGGAATTTCTCGTGATCGGCATTATTGCCGCCAGTTTGGGGTACATCACACTGAAACTCAACGAGACCTACTCTCTCGCCATCATCACAGCGGTCTTCATCGCCTTTATGATTGCCAACCGCACCCAGAAGAAGAAAATCCGCCGCAACATTATTGCCTACATCGCTTGTATCGCCTTCGTCTTCTCCGTCAACTTCCTTTACGAGCATGGCCTGGAACCTCACCAGAAACAGCGTATCGACACTATCATGGGCAAAACCTCCGACCCGTTAGGCGCCGACTTCAACCTCAACCAGTCAAAAATCGCCATTGGATCAGGCGGATTCTTCGGCAAAGGCTACCTCAAAGGCACCCAGACAAAACTCAACTTCGTACCCGAACAGAGCACCGACTTCATCTTCTGCGCCATCGGCGAGGAATGGGGCTTCTTCGGAACCTTGGTCGTCTTCGGACTGTTCGGCTCCCTGATTTTCCGAATCCTCAAATTGTCTGAGAAACAACGAAATCCGTTTGTCCGATACTACGGCTACGGCATCGTGGGCATCTTCGCCTTCCACTTCTTCATCAACATCGGCATGACCATCGGCCTCCTGCCCATCATCGGCATCCCGCTGCCCTTCATCAGCTACGGCGGCTCGTCGTTGTGGGCATTCACAATGATGCTGTTCTGCTTCATCAAACTGAATGATAATTAAGACGATGAAAGGGCGATGAATAATGATGAGATGCGATGAATGACGATGAAAAAAACAAATATATGAATATATTCATTGAACAGCCTCGAAGAGGCAACACGCGCGAAGCGCAATTAACCTCACACAAGCAAAGCGCAGTGTGGGGCACCATGGACAAGTGTGATACCACAAACATCCTGACTGAAATGGCCACGGAATATGCTGGCACCGCCCCCACATCCTGCGTGCCGCTGGCGCAATCCGGCTCGCACAGACGCTATTACCGCTTCACCTTCGAGGACAACAGCACCTTGATTGGTGCGTATAACGAGGATGTAACGGAAAACAAAGCGTTTTACGAATACACCCGCTTCTTTGCTGGGAAAGGGCTGAACGTCCCTACCCTACTCGCTGTCCACGAAGACCAAAAGCACTATCTACTGAACGACCTCGGAACCCAAACATTGTATGACAAGCTCTGCGAAATTCGAAAGAATGATGGTGATTTCCGGGAGGTTATGAACGATTATCGGAAAGTGGTCGCCGCATTGCCCAAGTTCCAGCTGACCGCCAAAGAGGGACTGGACATGTCGGTGGCCTACCCTCGCGCCGCCTTCGACCGGCAGTCGATGCAGTGGGACCTCAACTACTTCAAGTACTACTACCTAAAAATGGTGAACATTCCCTTCAATGAACAGCTGTTAGAGGATGATTACCAACGGTTTATGGACTATCTGCTCAGTGTTGAAGACGACTATTTCCTCTATCGGGATTTTCAGTCACGGAACATCATGGTTTTTCAAGATGATGTCTGGTTCATTGATTATCAAGGCGGTAGAAAGGGTGCGTTGCAGTACGACATTGCCTCGCTGCTGTATGACGCCAAAGCCGATCTCTCGCCAGAAATCCGCGAGGAGCTGCTCGAATGCTACCTGGACAACCTCTCCCTATACATCCCCGTTGACCGGCAACAGTTCAAAGCTTATTTCAACGCATTCGCACTCATCCGCATCATGCAGGCGATGGGCGCGTATGGTTATCGGGGCTATTTCGAGCGGAAGACGCACTTCCTGCAGAGCGTGCCTTACGCCATCCGCAACATGCGTTACCTGCTGAAACAGAACGCCTTACCCAACAATCTGCCCGAACTGCGGCATGTATTGCAGACCGTGGTGGAGAGTTACGCGGAACCCGCCAAGGAAAACCCTGACACGCTGACGGTTACGGTACAGAGTTTCTCGTTTAAGAAAGGGCTTCCGGAGGACAATTCCGGCAATGGCGGCGGCTTCATCTTCGACTGTCGTGCTCTGCCCAACCC
>LXOW01068514.1_pt1 | contig 10042 bp, 9 predicted proteins | sample 1368591 | NCBI WGS metagenome assembly LXOW01 (sample SAMN04884650, study PRJNA319009) | bovine gut metagenome | isolation source: Cow rumen | host: Bos taurus | place: Italy: Legnaro (PD) | collected 2014-07-09
ACGAAGCTCTCGTAGAGCGGCACGGCGAGCTCCGGGCGCGCGGCGGCGGAGAATCCGGGGCGGTTTCCGTGGGCCGTGTCCGCGTAGAGCGTGAACTGCGAGACGACGATTATCGAGCCGCCGGCGTCGACTATGGAGCGGTTGGTCTTCCCCGCCTCGTCCTCGAATATCCTGAGCTTCACGACGCGCGAGGCGAGCCGCGCGGCGTCCGCCTCGGTGTCGGTGTGTGTGACGCCGAAGAGGACGAGGTATCCGGTGCCGATCTCGGCGACCTTCTCTCCGTCTATCGTGACGCTCGCCTCCGTCACGCGCTGTACAAGGGCTTTCATGGGGAAGTTAAACAGTTCAATGGTTCAAGGGTTTGGTGGTGAATGATAGCCGATTTGGGAGTCGGAGTCAAGGGGCGGGGAACATTTGCTATAATATCCGCGATGGAGAGGAATGACACCATAGCCGCGGTTGCGACGGCGCAGGGACGCGGAGGCGTCGCGATCGTGCGCGTGAGCGGTCCGGACGCCTTCGTGGTCGCCGAGCGGCTGACGGGCCGCAGGCCGCAGCCGCGCGCCGTCGCCTTTGCCGAAGTCCGAGACCCGCGAGCGGCGACCCGCATCCTCGACACCGCCGTGGTCATCGCCTTCAAGTCGCCGCATTCCTACACGGGCGAGGACGTGGTGGAGTTCCAGTGCCACGGCGGGGCGGTCGCGCCGAGGCGTGTCCTCGAGGCTTGCTTTGCGGCGGGCGCGCGGCTTGCGCGCCGCGGGGAGTTCACGGAGAGGGCGTTTCTGAACGGAAAGCTCACCTACGAGCAGGCGGAGGGGGTTCTGGACCTCGTGAACGCGAAGACCGACCGCGCGGCGGACGCCGCGCTCGCGGGGCTTGCGGGCGCGCGGCGGGCGGAGATGCGCGCCATATACGAAGAGCTGCTCGCGCTCTCCTCGGCTGTGGAGCATGCGCTCGACGTGAGCGAGGAGGAGCTTCCGGACGGCTTCACCGAGAACCTGCTCGCAGGGGTGGCGTCCGTGGACGCAAGGCTCGAGTGCGCCCGGCGCCGCCTCCGCGAGGGGAAGATCCTCCGCGAGGGCGCTCTTGTCGTCATCGCGGGGGCGCCGAACGCCGGCAAGAGCTCGCTCATGAACGCGCTCCTCGGCGAGAGGCGTGCGATAGTCTCGGACGTTCCCGGCACGACGCGCGACTCCATCGAGGAGTGGCTCGACGTCGGCGGGTGGCCGGTGCGGCTTGTGGACACGGCGGGCTTGCGCGAGACGGACGACGCGATCGAGGGGGAGGGCGTAGAGCGTGCGCGCGAGCTGGTGGCGCGCGCCGACGTGGTCGTGAGGCTGACGCCCGCCGGAGAGCCTTTCGACAGCCGGCTGTCGGCCGTCGNNCTTGACGCGCTGCGCGGCGCAATTGCCGCGGAGCTTGCGCGACGGGCGGACGAGGGGCGCGCGGACTCGGCGGGGGAGGGCTTCTCCGGCGGCGACGCGGCGGCGCTCGCGAGGGCCCGCGCGGCGCTTGCCGCTCCGTCCCGCGACCTCGTCCTTCTCGCGAACGCGCTCCGCGGGGCGGCGGGGGCGCTTGGCGAGGCGACGGGGGCGGAATATTCGGCGGATTTGCTGGACGCGCTATTCTCGAGATTTTGCGTGGGGAAGTAAAGTTGCGGTTGCCATTACGGCCGAGAGGTGGTATAATGCTCACAAACTAGAGGAAGGTCTATTCCGACATGGCGACATTTCAGTACATAGCTAAGGACCCCGCGGGCAACGAGACGCGCGGGACGATCGAGGCCGGCGACCGCAATTCGGCGATTGCCGCCGTCAGGGCGCAGGGGCTTTTCCCGACGGCGCTCGGCGAGGTGAGGGGCGCGGGCTCCTCCGCGCCGGCCGCGGCGAAGAAGAAGGCGCCGAAAGGCGGCCCCGCGAAGGCGTCCGCCCCCAAGAAGGGCGGGATGCACAAGGAGATCAACATCAAGCTTCCCAACTGGCTGCGCGGCAAGGTGAAGACGAAGGTCCTCACGCAGTTCACGCGCCAGCTTGCGACGCTGGTGAACGCGGGGCTTCCGCTGATGCGCGGCATCGAGGTCCTGAAGCGGCAGATGAAGGATCCGCAGATGAAGGAGGCGCTGGACGGCATTTCCGAGAACATCCAGTCCGGCGGCACGTTCTCCGAGGCGCTGACGGCGTATCCGAAGATATTCGACAACCTGTACGTGAACATGGTGAAGGCCGGCGAGGCGGGCGGCGTTCTCGAAGTCGTGCTCGGGCGGCTTGCGGAGTTCGCGGAGAAGAGCGAGAAGATCAAGAACAAGGTGAAGGGCGCGATGATCTACCCGATCGTGGTCCTCTTCGCGGCGATCGGCATCACGGCGTTCCTGCTCGTCGCGGTCATCCCGAAGTTCAAGCAGGTGTTCAACGACATGCTCGGCGGCGCGGCGCTTCCGGCGATCACGCAGTTCGTCATCGACGCGTCCGAGTGGGTGCAGCACAACGGCCTCACGATCGCGATCGCCGTGGTGGCGTTCGTGGTGGTGCGCAAGGTGGTCGGCAAGACGGACAAGGGCCGCAAGTTCTACGACTGGCTGTCGCTGAGGATGCCCGTCACCGGCACTCTCGTGCAGCGCACGGCGGTCTCGCGCGTGACGCGCACGCTCGGCACGCTTCTGTCGTCGGGCGTCCCGATCCTGCAGTCGCTCATGATCGTGCGCGACACGACGGGCAACAGGATCGTCTCGGACGCGCTCCAGGACGTGCACGACGCGGTGAAGGAGGGCGAGGGGATGACCGCGCCCCTGAGCCAGTGCTGGGTGTTCCCGCCGATGGTGGTGTCGATGGTGGAGGTCGGCGAGGAGACGGGCGCGCTCGCGGACATGCTCACGCGAATCGCGAACACGTACGACGACGAGGTGGACAACGCGGTGGCGGGCATGACGGCGGCGATCGAGCCGGCGCTCATCATCTTCCTCGCCGTGGTGGTCGGCACGATCGTCATCGCCATGTTCCTGCCGATGATCAAGATCATCTCGTCCGTCTCCGGCGCGGGCGCATAAGGAGGGTCCTGTGATGAAGAGGGGCTTCACGCTGATAGAGATGATGGTCGTAATCGCCGTCCTCGTGACGCTGATGGCGATGACGTTCCGCCTCGCGAACATCGGCTCGGACACCGAGGCGCGCACGATGACCATCTCGCGCATGCAGCGCCTGGAGAACGCCCTCTCGGGCTTCCACGCGGCGTTCGGGTGCTATCCGCCCGTGAAGCTCCACGGCAACAGGAGCCTCGAGAGCCAGGACCGCACGATCAACTGGGCCAACGAGGGCGAGGCGTGGCGCTGGGTGCGCGAGGTGTGCCGCGCGCAGCCGATCGGCTGCCGCTTCCCGTTCCCGAAGGGCGCGGGCAACTCGATCACCGACGCGATCAAGGACCTGAGCGACATGATACGCGAGGCGTCGAACTCCGAGGAGTTCCAGGACCTCTTCTCGTCGCAGGACATGAAGGACTGGGCCGCGGCCGGGTTCATGTCCGCGAGCGACTCCAAGGTCGAGGGCCGTCTTTCGGGCAAGAAGGACAAGGTGCTCTGGAGCGACATGAAGCTCTTCCAGTACGGCGTCATGAGCTACCTGCTGCCGCGGTACCTCGTGATGATGGGCGGCGACAGGCAGTACTACGAGAGCAACGACGGCTCCGGGGGGTACGCCCAGTGGTCGAAGAACAACCAGGAGCCGAGCGACCCGTACACGGGCGACACGATCTCGTGGAGCCGCGTCTACGACTGGGTGCAGAACTACGTCAACAGCAACGAGCAGATGAACGAGAACGTCATGAAGCTCAGGATGATGCCGTCGCAGGCGGTGTGCGCGCGCTGGATGCCGAACCTCGAGGGCGCCTGCCGGTGCAACCGCGACGTGACGCTCTTCGGCGTGCACATCAAGAGCTCGCACTGGATCGACATGGGCATCTTCGACGGCATGAGCATGGCGCGCCTGGTGAACGCCCTGAGGGGCATCTGCTACTCGCCCGAGGACAGCGGCTCGTACACCGACCAGTACATCCTCGACGAGGTGACCGTGCAGGACGGCTGGGGCAACGAGTTCTACTACTACTCGCGCTCCCCGTACCAGAGCTACACGCTGTGGAGCTCCGGTCCGGACGGCAAGACGTTCCCGCCGTGGATCTCCCGCGACAACCTGCAGTCGAGCGCGAGGTCCGACTCCGCCGGGACCGGCGAGGCGGACCGCGCGGCGCAGTGGACGAAGGACGACATCATACACCTGAGCAACTGACATCATGAAAAGAAAAGGCTTCACACTTATCGAAATGCTCGTCGTGATCGGGATAATCGCGACGCTGATGGGCGTCATGGTCGCGTCCGTCTCGAAGTTCATGAAATCGGCCGAGCGCGCGCGCTGCCAGGAGCTCGTCGCCAACACGGCGACGGCCCTGACGGCGCTCTACCAGAAGGAGGGCGCGTGGCCGAAGGCGCTCATCAACAACCACAACTCCGAGCAGGGGCTCGACCAGAAGGCGGCCGTCCCGCTCGCGAAGGGCGGCTACATGACGCTCACGCTGAACTCTGCGAAGACGCAGCTCTCGGGCTACGACCGCTTCGGCGTCGTCTCGCCGTGGGCGCTCGCGGTCATCAAGCGGCGCGGGACCTCGGCGAGCGAGTCGACTCCGGTCCCGAGCGGCGGCACGATAAAGGACCACGTGGTGAGGTACGCGATAGACCTCAACGGCGACGGGGTGATCCCGGGCGTGCAGGTGGGCGGCGAGACGATCGACATCCGCGCCACGGCCGCGGTGTGGTGCTGCGGGAAGGACGGGAAGTGCGAGGGCTACGCGAAGGGCCTCAAGAAGGACGACGTCTTCAGCTGGACGATCGGCCAGACGAGGGAGGTGCAGAAGTGAGGCGCGGCTTCACCATAATCGAGCTGGTGATGGTGATCGCCATCCTCGGCATCCTGCTGGGGATCGTCACCACCGCGGCGTCGAACTCGATAAAGCAGGCGCGCGTCAGGAAGGCGGACGCGTGCTGCAAGATCGTGCAGGCGGGCTTCGAGACGTACTACTCGCAGAAGGGCGAGTGGCCTGGCGACATCGAGTCGAAGCTCACGGGCGAGAAGATGAACAGCGAGGGGAAGAACTACAACACCGACTCGGACGTCTACGAGCTCGACCCAGCCGACGTCGACGACATGATGCGCGACATCCTCAAGGAGTACAAGAAGGGGAACCCCTGCCTCGACATCTCGGGGCTCTTCGTGTCGCGCCACCAGGGGAACAAGGGGTCGCGCGACCTCGGCATGGACTTCATGACGGCGATCCGCGGGACGAAGAAGGAGAAGAACGGGCAGCGCATGTCCTCGAGCGAGATGCACTTCGGCTATCCCGAGTCGGAGCACGGCTACTTCCGCCACTTCAAGGTCGTCTACTCGAAGCCAACTGACCAGATGAAGGTGTCAACGCAGTGAACAGAAAAGCATTTACCCTTATCGAGCTGCTCATGGTCATCCTGATCATGGGCATACTCGGGTCCATCACCGTCGGCGGATACCGCGCGATGCAGCGCGGCATGGAGGAGCGCGGCGTGATGGAGAACGTAAACCACTTCATCCGCTCGGCCTACCGCCGCGCGCAGATCGACCGCCAGCCGGTGGCGGTGTACTACTGGAACGAGCTCCTCCGCGCGGAGACCGAGAACGACACGCTGATCGTCGTCGGGAAGGCCGTGGCGGTGCGGCGGGCGGGGCGCATCTCCCGCGTGACGGGCCAGTACCTGTTCGACGAGTTCGCGGACCTCGACAAGGAGCGCCTGATAGTCGACTACAACGACCTCGAGGGCGAGAACTCCGACAGCGGCTCGACGGACAAGGACAACCTGATGCCGATCTACAAGATGAACTCGCAGAGCGGAACCGGGCGCTCCCTCGTGAGCCAGACGACGAAGAACGTGACGGCGATGAACTCCGACAGGCTCCTCTCCGTCATGCAGGTGAGGGAGATACCGTGCTACGCCTACGTCCTCAACGACCCCGGCACGGCCGGGAACTGGCAGACCGGCGACGCGTACGGCTTCGAGTTCGCGGAGATACAGCTCCCTCACGGGTACATATTCGGCAGCAGCTATCCGAAGCAGGCGGGCGGGAGGCCGGAGGTCCACCAGCTGTGGTTCGACGTCAGCCTCAACTCGGGCTCGGGCTCCGACCAGGGCGCGTCCGGCACCTCGACGCTGCAGGTCTACAGCCTGAGGCCCGGGGAGTCGGGCCAGCTCGAGGCGCAGGTCGTCGCGACTTCCGACAAGCCAACGGAGGGCATCCACTGATGAAAAGGGCGTTCACTCTTATCGAGGTCAACCTCGCCATCATGGTGATGGCGGTGGGTGTCCTGGGCATAATCTCCCTCTACGCGCTGGGCTACCGCGAGGAGCGCCAGAGCCGGGAGGACGTCGCGTCCGCCTCCTACGCGGACGCCGTCATGGGCCCGCTCGTCACCGCGCTCACCGCGACCAACGTGAAGTGGTCGGCGTTCCGCAAGATACCCGACTCCCCCGGCGCGGACGGATGGGGCCACTACATCCAGAACAGGAACACCGGCAAGATCGTGTCGAACCCCGAGAGCCTCGCGCAGCAGGCGTACACGAAGACCCTGACGTCGCTCGGCCTCTCCGGCTTCCCCTCCGCGTGGCCCGTCACCAAGTCCCGCGCAGGCGACCTCAAGGCGGCGCTCGTGGTGATACACGACGAGGGCAGCGCGGTCGTGAGGATTTCCTTCAGGGCGGTGGACAAGGAGAACCTCCTCTTCGCCGCGCCGCTGTACTACACCGAAGCGAGGTTCCAGGGGGTTGTAGACGAATGAAACGCGGATTCACGATACTCGAGCTCCTCGTGGCGTCCCTCCTCCTCGGGATGCTCGTCACGGTGCTGACGATGATATTCAACCAGTCGTCCATCGCGTGGCGCACGGGAGTCGCCGGGCTCATGGATATGGACGAGGTGCGCGACAACGTCGCGGCCGTGAGGGACGAGGCGGACAACCTCTATCCCTGGAAGAACGAGCTCCACAGGACCGTCTCGATCTGGAACGAGAAGTCCGGCGGGTCCAGGCCGCAGCTCAAGAAGCGCGCCATAGACTCCACCGACAACACCGACGTCAGGGAGGCGGAGAAGGTCCAGATACTCAAGTCCGAGTCGGAGCTGAAGAAGGACGAGCCCGACATCCAGCGGACCTTCGGACCCGTGAACGTCAAGCAGAGCGAGTCGCAGTCCGGGAAGAACTGGATCGTGAACGTCAAGAGCTGCGGACCGAACCGCGTCCTGAACGACTACGACGACATTTGGAGCAACCCCGATGACTTCGAATAAGAGAGGCTTTACGCTCATAGAGCTGATGGTCGTGATCGCGATGATCGCGATCTTCATGACCGCCGTCGGAACCTCCGTCGGCCAGACGCGCGAGCGCGCCCGCATGGAGAAGGCCAGGAGCGACGTCAAGGTGCTCTCGCAGGCGATACTCGCGTGGGAGAACTACGACCGCGGCGGAAAGAACGAACTCGACGAGATGAACGACGAGGAGGCGGACTCCTCCTCGCTCAAGTTCCTGCTCGGACAGGGCGAGGCGGCCAAGTCCGGCCAGATACCGGCCCTGTTCATGGCACAGCTCTCCGCAGGCGGCAAGATACGCGACCCGTGGGGCACGCCGTACCGCATCCGCATCAAGGAGGGGACGATCTCCCGCCCCGACAACCTCAACCTGTCGACGTGCTACTTCATCCCCAATCTCTACAGGCTCTCAGCGGAGGAACGCGAATGAACAGAAGAGGCTCAGCGCTGCTCATAGTTCTCGGCGTCCTGTCGTTCCTGGTCGTCTCGGCCGTCGCGTTCTCGGCGTTCATGCGCCGCGCGCGCATGCCCTCGAGCTACCTGAGGCGCGTCGTCGCCTCGCGCCAGCTCGCCAAGGCCGCGCTTGCCGAGGCCGTCGACCAGATCGACCGCGCCGTCGCGAACGGCGTCCACCCCGGAATCGGCGGCAACGCGCAGAACACCTGGCGCAACCGCGTGTTCTTCAAGGGGGGCGACGAGCAGAGCGTCGTCGAGACCGCCCCGACGCTCACGCTCGAGGGCATCGCCTACATACCGCCGCCGCTCGTCAACGAGGCGAGGTACTGGTCCCGCAAGACCCCCACCGCCGCGTGGCAGTCGATCCCCTACGACATCGGGCGATTCGCGTACTGCGCGATCGACGTCTCGGACTACTTCGACGTCAACCGCCTCGTCGCGGACTACCCGCGCTCGTCCGCGGCCAACCGCCGCGTCACGATCGCCCACCTCTTCGAGGACGTCAACCACAGGAGCGCGCCGTCCGGCGCCGACGCGTGGGACAAGTTCATGGAGCAGTTCCGCGAGATAGACGACGAGACGCTCGCCATCAAGTTCGACTCGTCCTCCAAGATACCCCTCGTCTCGATGGCCGACTTCAACCTCGCCCTCGCCGACAAGGGCAGCGTCGGCAAGTTCAAGAGCCCGTTCGGCGAGTACATCAAGAACGCCGGCGCGAGCTTCTACCCCGGCAACTCCGGCGCTGAGCTCGAGATGTACTCCTCCATGACGTTCGTGGCCGACGGATGGTTCCCGCAGTCGAAGTACGCCTCCAGCTCCGCATCCGGCGGCAACGGCGCCCAGAAGAAGTACGACCTCTCTGACGGAAGATACCAGCCGTTCCAGATGGCGAACCTCCAGAAGGACCGCATGAAGCTCTCGCAGGCGCTCCTCTTCTCCGGAATGAACAAGCAGAGCGGCGAGACGTACGACCTCTGGTCCTCGCGCCTCGGCGGCCTCGGATGCGCCGCGCTCGCCGACTACCTCGACGCAGACCGCACCCCGATCTCCCTCGCCGTCCCGACGACCGAACGCGTCCCCATGATCTGCGGCATAAGCCCCCAGCTCGGCAGCGGGCAGTTCAAGGTCCTCTGCGAGGGACACGACAAGGAGCCCGTCGAGAAGAGCAAGCAGGGCGACCTGCAGCGGACCGTCGAGGCGACCGTCAAGTGGACGATCGACGGCAGCGGGCTCGTCAAGGCGTTCGCGCAGGGCCGAGTCCAGGCCCTCGCGGTGTATCCGTTCCTCCACAAGGAGGACGGCGAGCCGAGCTTCGAGCTCGACGGGCAGTTCTCCCTCTTCTTCAGCTCGGAGGACATGCGGCTCAGGACGGGCGGAAGCGACGTCCTCCACCTCGCCCAGAACCAGGTGCAGGATTCCGCGATAGACTCCGCCACGGGCGTGATCCGCGTCAAGCTCCCCAAGGGCAACCCCTCGCCGAAGACCCTCTCGCAGGGCGTCGCCGACACGCAGGAGGACGCCGTCTGGGACAGCGGCATGGCGCTCACCCTCAGCAGCGGCTCGCAGCTCGCCACCGAGCTCGCCGGCGCGGGGCACGAGCTCCTCAAGGTCGTCTACACCTGGCAGCAGAGCCGCGAGACGAAGGAGGACCAGTGGAAGCCGAGCCTCTCGGAGATCATGGACGACCCCTCGCGCGCCACGGACGTGCAGGCGACGTGCGGGCTCCCCGCGCTTAAGCGCGACGGAACGGTGGACAGCGACTTCACCGCAAACCTCAGCCAGAACGTCAAGAACGCCAACTGGTCCAAGGAGCTTAAGATGAACGCCGCCGTCTGGCTGCGCGTAGTCAACAAGACCGAGAACAAGGTCGTGGACATGGTCCCCGCCTCCGTTCTCGACGACAAGATCCAGAACCCGAGCTCGAGCGACCCCGACCCGCGCGCGGGATACGTGCTCGAGGCCTCCGGCGGCGGAAGCGGACTGCGCTACCCGCTCATGCGCTTCGACACCGGCGTCACGTTCTCCTTCGGCGTCAAGAAGCTGCTCGAGATGGCCGAGAACGCCACGGCGCAGGACATCGAGATAACCCCCAAGGCGGCCCTGGTCGGCGATCCGCGCTTCAACCACGCCCCGGAGCACTGGCACAGGCACGACTCCCAGGAGCTCTCCGCCCAGGAGTGGCTCAACGACATCAAGGACATCCAGGGCGGGGAGCA
>LXOW01431489.1_pt1 | contig 10037 bp, 10 predicted proteins | sample 1368591 | NCBI WGS metagenome assembly LXOW01 (sample SAMN04884650, study PRJNA319009) | bovine gut metagenome | isolation source: Cow rumen | host: Bos taurus | place: Italy: Legnaro (PD) | collected 2014-07-09
CCACTAAGGAACATAAACCTAAGGCTCGCAGAAGTTCTTGGTGAAAAAAAATGGATATTTTGTTTGGCTGTTTGGATAATTCTTCGTATCTTTGCACGTAATATTTGATGCGTTAAATCCAGAATACGGGATTTGTACATAATATATGATGCAGAACAGATATGTTTTTGACCCCTATCCGCTACAGGTAACGATGCAGCGATTGGCTGAGAACCTGAAAGCCCGCAGGCTGGAGAAGAAAATCTCTACGAAGAGCCTTTCGGAGATGAGCGGCGTGCCTGCTTCGAGTATCCAGCGCTTCGAACTGAAACACTCCATTTCTTTGGAGTCGTATGTCAAACTGGCTAAAGCGTTGGGGTATTCGGAGGAAATCATGCAACTGCTCTCTGAACCGAAGTACGACACGTTGGAAGAACTGTTGGAGATTCAAAAGAACAAAACCAGAAAACGCGGCGTATGATAACGAATGTACAATCAGTAAGTGTGACTTATCGTGGCAGGAAAGTGGGAACGCTTTCTATGGGCAATAAACATGTCTGCCAGTTTGAGTACGACAAGGATTGGGTGGCCGACGGCTTCTCGATTTCACCTCTGAAGCTACCCCTGAAAACAGGTATCGTAACAGCTGATTATTCCCCCTTCAACGGTAACTTTGGCGTATTCGAGGATAGTCTGCCTGGCGGCTATGGCGAGTATCTGCTGCGTAAAGTGCTTAGCAAGTCGGGCATTAACTATGGCGCACTTACACCCGTTCAGCGACTGAGTTTGGTAGGCAATTCTGGTATGGGCGCATTGTGTTATGAACCTGAGACCAAGATGCCGCAGAGCGAATGGCGAGGCTCGTTTGACGAGATGCAACAGATGGCACTCGAAGTGCTGTCGGAAAAGTCGGATGATAATGCTGATGTACTCTTCTACCGAAGTGGAAATTCTGGTGGTGTACGTCCCAAATGCATCTTCACAGATGCGGAAGGACATTGGCTCGTAAAGTTCCGCCACACATACGACCCAAAGAATATAGGAGAGATAGAGTACCAATACAATAAGGTGGCGCGTCAGTGTGGCATTATCGTACCTGACTTCAAGTTGATAGATGGTAAATACTTCGCCTGTCGTCGTTTTGACATCGAGGATGGCAAGCGGTTGCATGTGGCAACGGCTAGTGGCCTACTGAACGAACCTATCACTCCTCCCAAGATGGATTACCACAGTCTGCTACAGCTGACGGGCTATCTGACGCAGTCGCCCATTGAGGTAGAGCAGCAGTTCCGCCGCATGGCCTTCAATGTCTTTGCACGCAATCACGATGACCATGCTCGCAACTTCAGTTTTATCTGTCACGAAAGGCTACGGGTAGGCGACGGTACGTCGGGAATTGGCAAATGGAAACTAGCTCCCGCCTACGATCTTACCAATGACGATACGTTAGGCGAACATGCTTCGACGATTAACTTCAAGGGACTTCCCACTGACGAGGACATGATAACCGTTGGTACCAACATCCGCATCACTCGTGTCCGTTGTCAGGAGATTATCGAAGAGGTAAGAGAAGGAACGAAAGAACTAAAACCATTTATAAACCAATGAAGAAGAATTACCGATGAGGTCCCCGGCTCGTTTACTATTCACGGTGGCACCATCGACTTCAAGGGAAAGTCGTACCTCTTCTATCACGACGGCATCCCCTCTGGCGGCAACGGTTTCCGTCGCACTACCGCCTTCCGCGAGTTTAAGCGTATGAAGGACGGACGCATTCCTAAGATTGATATCCTTCAGTAAGAATAATGTGATTGCCAGCAGTAGCACCAGGACAAAGATCAGCATGCCGGGCAAAGAAAAAAGGGAGCATCCACAAAAGGAATGCTCCCTTAGTTATTGAAAAGAGGTCTTCTACTTGAGCGCCTTGTTCAGCATGTAGTACATCTCGTTGTTCTGCAGCTGCTGCTTGAACTCGTAGGTCTTCGTGTCCTTGTTGATCTTGACGTACTCGATGCCCACCATCTCGGCGAAGTCCTCCCAGTACTCCTCGGTGATGTCGTAGGAGAATGCACTGTGGTGTGTACCACCGGCGAGAATCCAAGCACCGGCACCAATCTCGAACGTGGGCTGGGGAACCCAAAGGGCACTGGCCACGGGCAGGTTGGGCATGGGCTTCGGCTCGATGCACTCCACCTCCTGTGAAATCAGGCGGAAGCGGTTGCCCAGGTCAACGACGGTGGCCTTGATGCCACGACCGACCTTGCTGGTGAACACCAGACGGGCAGTCTGCTGCTTGCGGATGCCGATTCCCAGGAAGTGAACCTCCAGCTTGGGCTTGTCGACGGCGATGAGCGGGCATACTTCGAGCATGTGGCTCTGCAGGCACGACGAGCGGTCGCCGGCGAAGTTCAGGGTGTAGTCCTCCAGGAAGGAGCATCCGATGGGCATACCCTGCTGGATGACCCAAAGCGAACGATAGAGGCAGGCCGTCTTCCAGTCGCCCTCGGCACCGAAGCCATAGCCTTCTTCCATGAGACGCTGTGAAGCGAGACCGGGAATCTGGTCGAAGCCACAGAAATTCGGGTCGTCGATGTCGGCATCGCCCAGGTCATCGAAGTTGGTAGTGAAAGCGGTGGCACCCTCGTCCTTCAGCACGCGGCGCAGGGCTATCTCGGCCTTGGCGGCGTTCTTCACCTTCTGCCAGTAGACTTCCTCGCCGCTCTCGTCAATCTTGATGGTGTAGAGCTTCTTGTACTCCTCAACCAGTGCATCGGCCTCGGCATCGGTCACCTTCTTGAAGTACTCCATGAGCGAGCTGACGGGATAGTAGTCCACATGGTAGCCCAGACGCTGCTCGAACTCCACACGGTCGCCATCGGTCACGGCCACGTTGTTCATGTTCATACCGAACATGAGACAGCGCACGTTGTGTGCATCGGCCACACCGGCAGCCACACGAGCCCACACGGCAATCTTCTTCTGGGCCTCCTCGCTCTTCCAGTAGCCGCAAACCACCTTGCGGGGAACACGCATACGGGTGCAGATATGACCGAACTCGATGTCACCGTGGGCACTTTGGTTCAGGTTCATGAAGTCCATGTCCATCGTTTCCCAGGGAATCTCAGCATTGTACTGGGTGTGGAAATGCAGCATCGGCTTCTGCAGTGCCTGCAGACCCTTAATCCACATCTTGGCAGGCGAGAAGGTGTGCATCCAAGTGATGATACCCACGCACTTCTCGTCGTTGTTGGCAGCCTTCATCACGTCCTCTACTTCCTTCGAGCTGTTGGCAGTGCCTTTATACACTATCTTGATGGGAATGATACCACTGTTGTTCAGACCATCGACCATCTCCTTTGAGTGTCCGTCAACTGCAACTACTGCGTCGCCTCCATAGAGCAACTGTGCACCAGTCACCCACCAAATCTCTAAATTTTCAAACATAGTTTTAAAATTTTAATTGATAATTGAAAATTGATAATGGATAATTAGCTCCGCCTACCAACTCTCGCATATCAAGGTTAATAATGTTATTTGTTATAGTTGTTTTTTGTTGATTTGACAATGGAAACCAATAATTTTGTTAAATCTCTGCAATCATTGATGATGCCCTTCATTGGGCGCAGCTTAATTATCCATTATCCATTATCAATTATCCATTTTATGGTCAACGCTTGCGTTGTCCATAATAGGCGTTGGGACCATGCTTGCGCATGTAGTGCTTCTCCACGAGCAGCGGGTTCATGGTCAGGTTGGGATTGACGCTGAAGGCCACGAACGCCATCTTGGCGCACTGCTCCATGACCTTGGCGTTGTAGACGGCATTGTCGGGCGAGGTGCCCCAGGAGAACGGCCCGTGGTTCTTCACCAGCACGGCAGGCGTGTGGTCGGGATTGATTTTGCGGATGTTCAGGATCTCATCTACGATGACATTGCCTGTCTCCAGTTCGTACTGGCCTTTCACCTCGGCCTCTGTCATGTCGCGGGTGCAAGGAATGTCCTTGTAGAAATAGTCGGCATGAGTAGTGCCGATGTTGGGAATGTCGCGTCCGGCCTGAGCGAATGCTGTGGCGTAGGTGGAATGTGTGTGTACCACACCCTGGATGTTGGGGAAGGCCTTATATAATATAAGATGTGTAGGCGTGTCGCTCGACGGGTTCAGCTCGCCCTCGACCACTTTTCCGGTTTCCAGGTCAACGACCACCATGTCTTCGGCTTTCATCTCATCATAGCTTACTCCTGACGGCTTTATCACCACGAGGCCTTTTTCCCGGTCGATGCCGCTTACGTTTCCCCAGGTGAAGATGACCAGTCCTTGTTTTACAAGGTCCAGATTGGCCTTGAATACTTTCTGTTTTAATTCTTCAAGCATAATTTTGTTTTTTAGGTTTGGTAGGTTTAGTAGGTAATGTAGGTTTAGTAGATGATATAGGTTTGGAAGAAAACCTACAATTTGAAGGTCGGGTCTTCATTGTAGACTTTCTTGTTGAAACGGTAGAGTGCGGCTCCTCTTTTCGACGACAGCTTATCGATCAGTTCGGTCTTCTCGATAAAATCCATTTCCTTAATGCGCTTTCGGAAGTTGCGTTTGTCAATACTCTGACCACCAACGGCTTCGTAGAGACGCTGCAGCTGCGTGAGTGTGAAGAGCTGAGGCAAGAGTCGGAAGCCGATAGGCTCGGTCTTGATTTTCAGGCGCATCCGGCGCAATGCCTGATAGACCATCTCGTTATGGTCGGAATAGAGTGGCGGCAGTTCGTTGATGTCTACCCATTCCACCTGATGGTCTACCCTGAGCTGCTCGTCATAGTCTTTCACGTTGATGAGTGCATAATAGGCAATACTGATGACACGTTCGCCCGGGTCACGGTCGACGGCACCGAAAGCCCCCACCTGGCGCATGTACAGGTTCTGCAATCCCGTCAGTTCTTGCAGTGTGCGGACGGCGCACTCTTCTATACCCTCATTGTCGGCAACGAAGCCTCCGTAGAGGCTCCACTCACCGCGTCCGGGATCCATCTGGCGTCGGCCGATGAGCACCTTCAGCTTGCCTTCATCGAAGCCGAAGATAATCACATCGACCGACACCCAGACTTTGGAGTATTCGCTATAGTAGTTCATAACGCCCCCTAAGGACTAAGACTAGAAGAAATACCAGTAGAAGCAGCCGCAGAGTGCGAGGACACCGAGTGTTCCCACAATATCCCATACGTCCCAGCTTTGGGCTATCTGCTTGCGATAATCGGCTGTGAAGGTGATGGCATCCTTCTGTTCGGCAGTGGGAGCGGGCGTGAAGAAGCTCACAACCACCATCAGCAGCACGATGAACACCAGCAGCCAGCACTCGAAGACGAGCCAGTTGGTCTGCCAGAACCATGTGGTGGCATTCCAGAAGGCACCGTCCATCTGAGCGGACCCCGTATCGGTGATGACATTTGTCACCAGTCGCATCATACCGATGATGAAACCTCCAATGAGGCCCCATTCACCAGCCTTCGGCGTAATCTTCTTAGAAAGAATACCCAGCGTGAAGACGGCCACCATAGACGGAGCCAGCAGCGACTGGATGCCCTGCAGATAGCTGTAGAGGTTGCCCATACCCATCATGACGGGAAGCCAGAGCAGACCGAGAACAACGACCACGACGGTAGCGATACGGCCGACGAGCACGTAGTGAGCCTCGCTCAGGCCCTTCTTCATGGGCTTGTAGAAGTCCTCCGTGAACAGCGTAGCACAGCTGTTGAAGAAGGCTGCCAGAGAGGTGACGAGGGCGCAGATGAAGCCGATGGTCACGAAGCCTTTGACACCGACAGGCAGGATGCTCTTCACCATCATAGCAAAAGCACCGTCTGTGTCGTGCTGGTTGTTAATGTCCATCTGGATGCCGAAGTCGCCAAAGCCACCATTGGCCAGAGCCATAGCCACCATACCGGGGATCAGGAACATGAACACGGGGAGCAGCTTGAAGTAGCCGGCAGCGATGGTGCCGCGACGGGCACGCTTCATCACCTCCACGTTGCTCTCACCCTTCTGCTGACCAAGCACACGCTGAACGATGTGCTGGTCAGTACACCAGTACCAGAAGCCGATGATAGAGGCACCGATGAACACCACGAAACCGGGATACTCATGGTAGAGGGGGTCGGGATGGCCCGATGCGTTGATGTCGGCCCAGTGGAACATGTGAGTCGTTCCGTAGCCGTCGTGAAGCGTGCTACAGAAAGCCATCATGTTTTCCCAGCCCTGAACGATGCTGCCGCCACCCAGTGTGTACAGACCGAGGAAGAGCACCACGAAGGCACCTATAATAAGAATAGGTGTCTGGATGGCCGACATGGTCATCACACCCTTCATGCCGCCAAACACGGTAAAGATGGCCGTGATAGCGATAAGGCCGAGGGCACCATACCAGAAAGGCAGGCCGATGAGATACTCAAAGAAGATACCGCCAGTGAAAGCCGTCACCGAGACCTTCGTCAGGATGTAGGCCACGAGGGTGATGATGCTCAGCCATGAACCCGTGCGCTGGGTGTAGCGGAACTTCAGGAAGTCGGGCATGGTGATGATCTTGCCCATCTTGTTGTTCAGCAGCTGATAGAAGGGAACGAACAGCCAGCCGAGGATGAGGATCATCCAGCCCTGCATCTCCCAGTGGGCCATGCCCACGCCGTCCTTCGCACCCGTACCGGCGAGACCCACGAGGTGCTCAGAACCGATGTTGGCGGCAAAGATGGCCATGCCAATTACATACCAAGGCTCGCCCTTGCCAAACAGATAGTCCTGCGAGTCGGCACCCTTCATTTTCTCCTTGTCTTTCTTGATGGCGCGGTANNAGTCGAGCCACTGAAACTCATTTGAACTCCAGTTCATGTTTGATATTTACGATTTAATGATTTTATTAATTACTGTTTTAAGATTGCGCTATTCGGCACATTTACTTGACGCTGAACTTATAGGCAGCATGGCTGTAGTACTTCTCACCCGGACGCAAAACGGGGCTGGCCCATTCGGGATGGTTGGGGCTGTCGGGGTACTTCTGGCTCTCCAGACATACGCTGACATGCTGCGGATAGTGCTTACCCAGCTTGCGGACCACATTCTCCTCACCGCCGACGCCCTGGAAGTTGCCGCTGTAGACCTGCACGCCCGGCTCGTTGGTATACATCTCCATGAAAATGCCCGTCCTGGGACTGTAGAGCGAAGCACACACCTGCGTATCGTCACCCTTGCCGTCAGCGTAGGTGTTCAGGCACCAGTTGTGGTCGTAGCCATGTGCGTTCTGAGTCTGATAATAGGGAGAGAAGATGCTGTCGCCAACAGCATGCGGGGTGCGGAAGTCCATGGGCGTACCTTCCACAGGCAGGATCTTACCGGTGGGCATGTAGCTCTCATCGCTCTCGGTGAAGCTGTCGGCATTCACATAGAGAATCATGTCGGTGCCGGCATGCTCGAAGTCGCCGTTCAGGTTATAGTAATTGTGGTTCGTCTGATTGATAATAGTAGGCTTGTCGGTCGTTGCCTCCCAGGTAATGTCCAAGGTGTTGTCCTCAGTCACCTTATAGGTGGTAACAGCAGTCACCGTGCCGGGGAACCCGTTCTCGCCATCCTCAGCCACGATGGTCAGCTTCAGTGTCTGGTCGTCTGGCTGTTCAGCCTTGTACACTCTGTTCATCCAGCCCGTATCGCCTCCGCCATGCAGGCAGTGGTCGCGTCCGCCGGGATGGCGGTCGTTCTGCTTCAGCCTGTACTCTACTTCGTCCAGGACAAAAGCGCCCATGTTAATGCGGTTGGCATAGCGGCCCACACTCGAACCATAGTCCGTGGGGGTGTTCTGGGTGTCCATGTACTGGGCAATGTTGTCGAAGCCCAACACCACATCAGTCAGCGAGTCGCCGTTGTTGGGTACCATCAGCGATACCACACGGCCACCATAATTTGTGATACATACCTCCATACCCTGCTGGTTCGTCAAGGTGTAGAGCTTCACGGTGTCACCATTCACAATGGTGTCAAACTTGGCAGCATCAAGGCCAGAAGCCGTCAATTGCGGCTGGGCCTGCTCGCCAGTACATGCTGCAAAAGCGAGGGCCATCATGGCACCCGCACTAAGCAATGTTCCTTTAAGTGCTTTCATTTTTAAGCGTTTTAAGTTGATGTTTTTGGTTTAGTATTGAATTTGGGTGTAAAATTACAACATTTTCCCGACATAGCCAAATGTTTTGTTGAAAAAATAGCTGCCAAATGAAAAAATATTCGTACCTTTGCACACGATGAAAGAGATAACGATAAAAGACTACGATTTGAGCCAGGCGGCCATGGAGGGAATGGACCAGTTCCTGGGCATGTTTATCAAGGCCATCCGCGATGCCATCGGCGGCGAACCTAGCGAAGAGACTATGGCCGAGCTGAATGCCGACCAGATGACGCTGCTCTGCTGGGACACCCTGCACGAAGAAGTGATGAGCGGAGGGTTTATCCAATTGATTCACAATGGCTATGGACCATTCATCTTCAAGAATCCCTTTGCCAAGGCTCTGAACAAGATGTGGCACATGCGCGACCTGTCGAAAAAGCTTTATGAGGTGCATACGCTATGGCTGGCTAACCGCGAAGAACTGGAGCGCGACTGCACCGATGACGAGTTTATGGCCCTCTACGAACGATTCCCCCAGTTTGATGACTATGATGACTGGTTCATTGAGAACGAAGAGGAGATGACGGAGCAGATTGCCCATTATGTGGATGAAAACATTGAGAAATTTGCCATAGTAGAATGAACAAGCAGGAACAGGAACTCAGGAAGAAGAGTCCCGTACAAATAAAGAACCGCAAGGCCGCTTTTGAATACTTTTTCATAGAAGAGTTCACCGCCGGCATTGTGCTCACCGGCACGGAAATCAAGTCCATCAGGGCGGGAAAGGCCTCGTTGGTCGATACCTATTGCACCATCATCAGAGGCGAGATGTGGGTGAAGGGTATGAGCATCAGCCCTTATTTCTATGGTTCCTACAACAACCATGAACAGAAACGCGACCGGAAGCTGCTGCTGACACGCCGTGAAATAAACCGGCTGGAGAGTGCCACCAAGCAGACGGGATATACCATCGTGCCTACCCTTGTGTTTATCGATGACCACGGACGTGCCAAGATGGACATTGCATTGTGCAAGGGTAAGAAAGCCTTCGACAAGCGTCAGACGATGAAAGAAAAGGAGGACCGACGCGAGATGGACCGCGCCATGAAAGTTTACAAATGATTCAAGAAGCCATAAAAGACCGCATCCTGATACTCGACGGAGCCATGGGTTCCCTCATTCAGGAATATCACCTCACCGAAGCCGATTTCCGCAAGGGAATAGAAACAGACCTGCCACTAAAGGGTAATAACGACGTGCTGAACCTGACACGCTTGGATGTGATTTGCAGCATCCACGAGCGATACCTGCAGGCTGGTGCAGACATCATCACCACAAACACCTTCAATGCTCAGCGTATTTCACAGAGTGACTATCACTTGGAGCGATTCGCTAAAGAAATGAATGTAAGAGGTGCCAAGATGGCCCGCAGGGTTGCCGACAGCTATTCAACCCTAGAGAAGCCCCGATTCGTGGCAGGCTCGATAGGTCCCACGAACAAGACCTGCTCCATGTCGCCCGACGTCAGCGACCCGGCTCGCCGCGAGCTGACCTACGACCAGCTCTTCGATGCCTATACCGAACAGATTGAAGGACTGATAGAGGGCGGCGTCGACCTGCTGCTCATTGAGACAATCTTCGATTCGCTCAACGCCAAAGTTGCCGTCAATGCTGCCATGCAAACGATGGAACGGCTGGGGCACGAGCTGCCCATCATGCTGAGCGTCACTATCAGCGATGCCGCCGGCAGGACGCTTTCGGGGCAGACGCTCGACGCTTTCCTAGCAAGCATCAGTACGTATCCTGTCTTTTCCATTGGGCTGAACTGCTCTTTCGGTGCCCGTCAGATGAAGCCCTACTTGAGGGAGCTGGCACGCAAGGCCCCCTACTACATCAGTGCCTATCCCAATGCCGGACTGCCCAA
>LXOW01000007.1_pt1 | contig 10036 bp, 11 predicted proteins | sample 1368591 | NCBI WGS metagenome assembly LXOW01 (sample SAMN04884650, study PRJNA319009) | bovine gut metagenome | isolation source: Cow rumen | host: Bos taurus | place: Italy: Legnaro (PD) | collected 2014-07-09
TACGGCGGGGGTTCGGACGAACTGGGCACAGTCGCTGCGGGCGTGTTGCGCTGCATCGACCTGCCGGCAGGCGAGCACAGCCTGACGATGAGCTTCGAACCGCGTTCCTATGCCGCAGGCGAAGCGGTTTCCCGCGCCTGCTCCATTCTGCTTATCCTGATTGTTCTCGGTGCTGCCGCCGGGGCTATTTGGCGTCGGCGGGGGCTACGAAGTCAGCCTTGAAGCCCTTCTTGCCCACGCGCACTACGTTGAGGCCTGAGAAACCGCCGTCGAGCGGAGATCCTACGGGGCCGGCAGTGATGAGCTTGATGCCGTTCCACTCGGCGGAGTAGTTCTTGTGGGTGTGGCCGGCAAAGACGGCATCTACCTTATACTTCTTGAAGAGTTCGAGATACTCGTCCCTCTTGGGCTTGGAAAAATTGAAGTAATCCTCGTCCTCTTCTATGCTCTCGCGGAAGATCGGGCAGTGGGTGAACAGGAAGATATACCTGGAACCCTGCGCTTTCTTCAGCTCATCCACAAGCCAGACAAGCTGGTCAGCCTCCTGCTCCCCGATCTCGTCCTTGATGCAGCAGCTGTCAAAGCCGATGAATGCGCAGTCATTCTTCACAATGGAAAAGCGGTCGTATCCGTTGAATGTGAGGAAACGCTTGTGATTCTCCTCGGTCCAGGGGCGCATGTCGTGGTTGCCGGGCAGCGCATAAACTTCAGTCTTGGGGCTGATGGCTGCGATATTGTTCCGATAGACGTTTATCTCGCGGTTGTCCAGGGCGTCATTGACCAGGTCGCCTGTGATAATCACCAGTTCGGGTTTGATGCGGTTGACGGCGGCAACGGCATCTTTCATGAGATTATCTGAGTAGCTGAAGTCCGCAGTCCTGTCCAGAAAGCCGACCTGAGGGTCTGAGAGCTGGACGAAAGTAAATGATTTAGGCCCGCAAGAAACCAGGGCGAGAGCCGCTGCGGCGGCGAGGAGGAATCTCTTCATATCAGTATAAAAATCTTTATTGCCGGTTTTTATTTTCGCAAAGATAGCAATATCTTTGCAAAAACTATAGATATGTCAGACAACGACTGGAAATCCCGCCTGGGCGTGGTTTATTCCACTAATCCGGACTTCAAATATGACGTGGGCGCAGAGGAGGAGGCGGAGACCCTGCCGCCGGCGAAGCAGCGCCTTGTCGTGCGCATAGACCGCAGGCAGCGCGCCGGAAAGCAGGTTACGCTGGTGGAGGGATTCGTCGGCAAGTCCGACGACCTCGCGGCGCTGGCCAAGACGCTCAAGACAAAGTGCGGCGTCGGCGGCACCGCCAAGGAGGGGGAGATTACCATCCAGGGAGACCTGCGCGACAAGGTGACCGCACTTCTGCAGTCGATGGGCTATAATGCCAAGAGAGGGAACTGATGCCAGACCTTTTCACCAAGGGAAGCATGGAGATGCCAACGGCACCCGTTCCTCATGAGGCCGCGACCCTCATGTGGGGCGACTGTCTGGTGAACCGCATAGCCGTGTTGGTTACCCTGGTGCTGTTTATAATTGAGCTGGCGGATCTGATCCGCATCTTCCCTTACCTTCTCAGGTGCGTTTCCCGATGGAAAGGAAATCTGGAACTGGAGCACAGCGTAAGCCTCGCCCACACCCGCAACACCGTAGCGCTGGTGACCGCCATGGTGCTGTGTATAGTCGCTGACCGCTGGATACTGACGGAGCCCTCGTTCAAGACCGCTCTCCCGATGGAGTGGCAGCTTGCTTATACCGCCGGCCTCATTTCCGCTTACGTGATTCTGCGCCGGCTGTTTTATCTTGCTTCCAGGTTCCGGAGCCGTATAAGCGAATACTCCTCATGCCTCCGGAACAGCATATACAACTACCAGATTTTGCTCAGTACGCTCATGCTGGTGACCGTATTGCCGATGGTTGCGTTCCATGTGCCCGGAAACGTGGTCCGGACTGTCCTTCTAATTGAAACAGCGCTGTTTACGGCGTTGCATTTGCTGCGTTCGGAACAAATTATGGCCTCCCGTTGTTCGATTATTGCAACTATTTTGTATCTTTGCGCCCTCGAAATCCTGCCGCTTGGCATTTTGGCTTTCGTGTGCACGTTATGAGGATACTGATATCGCAAAAAGCGCCTTCCAACCTTAACGCTTTCAAGGCCTTGGAAGATAAATATGGAGCCTCCCTGGAGTTCCACCCCTTTTTCTTGATAGAACCTGTTTCCGCGAAGGAATTCCGCAGCCAGAGAATCAACCTGCCGGACTATACCGCCATAGTTTTTTCTTCCCGCCACGCTATCGACGCTTATTTCAAGCTCTGCGAGGAGATGCGTTTCAAGGTGCCCGAGACCATGAAGTATTTCTGCACCACGGAACTTGTGGCTCTGTACCTTCAGAAGCACGTGGTGTACCGCAAGCGCAAGATTTTCTTCGGCGACGGAACGCCTCAGTCCGTCGTGGCGCTGATCGGGCCCAAGCACAAGGGGGAGAAGTTCCTCATAACCACTTCCGCAGAGTCCGGGAATCCGCCCGTGGCGGCGCTGTTCGAGAAGGCCGGCCTGGATTACACCGTATCCGTCATGGTAAAGTCCGTAACTCAGGACCTGTCTGCGATTAAGCCGGAGGACTATAGCGCGATGGTTCTGTACAACCCCTTCGACCTCAAGTCTTTACGGGCATCGTTCCCGAACTTTGACCTGAGCGGTATCGCCCTGATTTCGTACGGCCGCGGCATCGCCGCTTCGCTTAAGAAGGACGGTCTGACTCCCGTCGTGGAGGGACCAACCCCCGAAATCCAGTCGGCGGCAAAGGCTATTGACGTTTATTTGAGCTCAAAATAATTTGACGGCAACGCTTCCAAAGGAAGAGAGACTGTCCGGAAAGACGGCCATAGCCGCCCTTACGGGTAGGGGAAGGTGGGACCATACGCCCCATCTGCGTTGCTGCTGCCTGGGCGAAACCGGAACCGGCCTCAACCGCATCATGGTTTCCGTGCCCAAACGGTTGTTTAAACGTGCCGTCAAGCGGAATCTGCTCAAGCGCCGCCTTCGTGAGGCCTACCGCCTGCAGAAGGAACTGCTGCCGGTTCCGGGACACGACATCCTGTTCGTTTACAGTTCTGCCGAGATCGCCGACTTCTCCGTCATCCGTGAGGAGGTCGCATCGCTGCTGAGGAAGATTGCGTCATGAGCGCCGGCGAGGTAATCAAGAAGGTGCTCAACGCACCGTTCATCCTGCTGATACAGTTCTACCGTCACTGCATCTCGCCCCTCACGCCACCCAGCTGCCGCTTCACCCCCACTTGCTCGCAGTATGCCCTCGAGGCCTTCCGCAAGTACGGCCCCCTGAAAGGCTTCTGGCTGTCGCTCAAGAGAATCCTTCGCTGCCATCCCCTCGGCGGCAGTGGCTATGACCCGGTGCCGTGATTCGTAACCATTTGGCTTGCTGATGATTAGACAAAACCGATTGCCCCAAACAGGGCAATCGGTTATCAGTAAGGAGCTGTGTATTAAAGTGTTGCAGATCACGCTCGCAACGACTCTTGAGGCAACTTAATCGGGGCGGAACTCCAGAATGTCGCCTGGAGAGCAGTTGAGGACAGAACAGAGGGCGTCCAGCGTCGAGAAACGGATGGCCTTGGCCTTGCCGGTTTTAAGTATGGAGATATTGGCCGGCGAGATGCCCACTTTCTCGGAAAGCTCCCCGGAGGACATTTTCCTCCGGGCCAGCATCACGTCTAGGTTAACCACTATCATACCCTACTCCTCGCTCTTCTGCTCTTCGGCCTTGGCTTCACCCTTAAGGTAGCTGGGGAGCTCCATGCCCGCCATCTTGAACAGGTCCTGGAGCGGCGGTACGGACTGCATGAGGCCGGAAACGAAGTTCGCGGTTGCGGTCTTGCCGTTCTCGCCCTTGCCACCGTCCCAGACGGTCACCTTGTCGATATTGATACCCTTTACGGCCTCGACCTGGGTCTTCACCAGCTCAGGCAGCTTGTCGGTAATCAGCATGGTGATAGCCTGTGCGGCGTCTCCGCCAGCGGCCTGCACCAGCTGGCCGAAACCGGCGGCCTGCTTGCTCAGCACCTCGAACGTACCGCGGGCCTGGGCGTCCATCTTGGCGAAGATTGCATCGGCCTCACCCTTTGCCTTGCGGCGCAGCTGCTCCGCCTCGGCCTCGGCCTCGATGATGGCCTTTTCCTTGTCGATCTGCGCGGCGACCACGATGTTGGCCTGCTGGGTTGCCTTTTCGCGCTCGGCACGGGCAAGCTCGGCGTCGCGCTCGCTCTTGTATGCCTCCTCGAGAGCCTTAGCGGCCTGGACCTTTTCGGCGGCCACGGCGAGGCGCTCGGCTTCTGCCTGCTTCTCACGACGGAGGGCGTCGGAGTTGGCGATTTCGATCTTCGCGGTGTTCTCACCCTTGACGGCGTCCGCGTCGGCGGCAGCCACGTTGATACGGGTGTCCTTGTCGGCGTTGGCCTTTCCGGTCTCACCGTAACGGTTCTGCTCTGCGACGGACTTCTTTGCGTCGTTGATAGCCTTTGCGGCGGCCTCCTTTCCGAGGGCCTCGATGTAGCCGGACTCGTCGCGGATATCGGTGACGTTCACGTTGATAAGCTTCAGGCCGATCTTGCGGAGCTCGGCCTCCACGTTGGTACTCACGTTGGCGAGGAACTTGTCGCGGTCGGCGTTGATTTCCTCGATGTCCATGGTGGCGATCACGAGACGCAGCTGACCGAAGAGGATATCGGTGGCGATGTTGCGGATCTCGTCGATGCCCAGACCGAGCAGACGCTCGGCGGCGTTGGTCATGCTCTCAGATTCGGTGCTGATACCCACGGTGAAGCGGCAGGGGACGTCCACGCGGATGTTCTGCTTACTCAGGGCGTTGGTCAGGTTGCACTCGATGGAGATCGGCGTAAGGTCAAGGTAAGCGTAGTTCTGGAATACGGGCCAGATGAACGCCGCGCCGCCGTGTATGCACTTGGCGGAGTTGTTCTTGCCGGTCTTACCATAGATGACCAGGATTTTGTCGGAGGGACACCTGCGGTACCTGCGGAGGATGGCCGCGAAAGTCACGAACGCGACGAATACAATGATGAGAATGAGATAAAGTGGCATAGTTATAAATTATTTAAGATGTTAGACGATAAGGGTTTCCTGCGGCTCCACAAGAAGGGTGTCAGCGCTCAGGACATCCACCACGCGTATGGCGGAGCCGGTCTTCAGCGCGTCCCCGTCCGTCACGGCCTCGTACTCGCGTACCGCGTTGTTGATGGTGATCTGCACCTTCCCGGAGCCGGCGCGCGCCGCGGGAATCTTGAGGTAAACCTTGCCCTCGCAGCCAACCGCGGACTTGAAAACGTTGATGTTGCCGGCCTGCTGCATGCTGCCGAGCCACTTGAACATCATCATAACCAGGAACACCAACGCGATGCCGATAAGGATCGACACGATTATCAGGACCGACGTGGACTCGATGCTGTTTCTCAGCAGGATGGCAGACCACCCGAAGCCGAGGAAGAAATTCACGAAGTTGCGGAACGTAAGCAGTCCAAGACCGGTGGGGTGGTCGCCGGCCTGCGCGGCATCGGCGGCCACGGAATCAAAGTCTCCGGTGGCATCGACGTCCATGTCCAGGTCTCCTCCGGAGTCCGCCCCGATGAAGGTCAGGACGCTCTGGATAATGAAAATAAGTGACGCAGAGAGCGTAATGGCCCACAGGACCCGCATTGCAACGCTCAGGGAATTCCACCATTCAATCATAGCTAGAATATTGTTAGTCGGTTTATTTTTCGCAAATATAATAATTATTTATTGAAAAACAATAAAAAGCGAAAAATTTTTTAATGCGCGGAATAATCCTTAATTTTGTAAGCTATAACATACATATGACTTTATTAATCATATACCTGCTTCTGACGATGGCCGTCTCCTTCATCTGCTCGCTCCTCGAGTCGGTGCTGATGACCACGCCAATCTCCTATATTACAATGAAGGAGGAAGAGGGCGACCGCAACGCGGCCCGTTTCATGAAGCTCAAGACCGAGCCGGACCGCCCCCTGGCTGCGATCCTCTCCCTCAACACCATAGCCAACACCCTGGGCGCCGCCGCCGTCGGTCATCAGGCCTCCCTGCTTACCGGAGACTACTGGTTCGGCGTCATCAGCGCCATAATGACCATACTCATACTGGTCTTTTCCGAGATACTCCCCAAGACCATCGGCACCATACACTGGAAAGACCTTCTGTGGCTGTCCCAGATCATGAACGCGCTGGTCGTGATTATGTATCCGCTGGTCTGGCTGATCATGAAACTCCGCCACTCCATATCCGACGACGAGGCCGACACGACCATCTCGCGCGAAGAGGTGAGCGCCATGGCCAACATAGGCGAGGAGGAAGGCGTGCTGGACGACTCCGAAAACAAGGTCATCCAGAACATCATGAAGCTGGACGACATCAAGGCGTACGACGTCATGACCCCGCGCGTGGTGGCGGCCATCGCGCCGGAGTACATGACCCTCAAGCAGTTCTACAAGCAGGAGGAGCTCTCGCACAACTCCCGCATCCCCGTATACTCGGACTCTCCCGAATTCATCACGGGCTACGTAATGCGCTACGACGTGCTGGAGAATCTGGCGGAGGACAAGTTCGACATGCGCCTGAGGAGCATCAAGCGCAAGATTGCCGCGTTCCACGAGGAGACCACGGTGTCCGACATCTGGGAGAGCCTGCTCAAGACCAGGGACCAGATTGCATGCATCATCGACGATTACGGCTGCTTCCAGGGCATCATAACGCTGGAAGACATCATGGAGACCATTCTTGGCATGGAAATTATTGACGAGAACGATACCGTGACCGACATGCAGCAGTTCGCCCGCGACCGCTGGATGAAGCGCAAGAACCAATACAAACAGATAGTACTTCCCGAAGAAGATGACTGATAAGAAATTCACCCTCTGGCACCGCATCGCGGCCTTCGTCGCATTTGCAGTGTCCGCCGTCACATATCTGCTCACGATAGAGCCCTCCGCTTCCTACTGGGACTGCGGCGAGTTCATCGCCTCGTCCTACAAGCTGGAGGTGGGTCACCCGCCGGGAAACCCCGTGTTCCAGCTCATCGCGCGCTTCTTCACAATGTTCGGCGACAACATGCACGCCGCCATCCTCGTGAACGCCATGAGCGCCTTGTGCTCGGCCCTCACGATCTTCTTCCTCTATCTCACGATAGTCTGGCTGGCCAGACGCATCGTCAAGACCGACACCGCCGGAGGTGCTATTGCCGTTATCGGCTCGGGACTCGTGGGCGCGCTTGCATACTGCTTCTCGGATACGTTCTGGTTCTCCGCCGTCGAGGGCGAGGTCTATGCCATGTCGTCCCTCTTCACCGCCGTGGTGTTCTGGGCCATGACCATGTGGTACGACAGGGCCGACGAGCCCCATTCGTCCCGCTGGATAGTGCTGATCGCCTTCCTGATGGGCCTCAGCATCGGCGTGCACCTGCTCAACCTGCTGGCCATCCCGGCGCTGGTGTTCATGTACTACTACCGTCAGCGCGAGGATGCCCGGTTTACCTTCTGGGAGCTGGTGAAGATTTTCGCCGTGGGTGCGGTCATTCTCGGCCTGCTGGTCTTCCTGTTCATCCCGTATCTGCCCAAGCTGGCGGCCTACTGCGACCTGTTCTTCGTGAACGTGCTCGGGCTGCCGTACAACAGCGGTGCGGCGTTCTTCATGGTGGCCCTGCTGGCCCTTCTTTTCTGGGGCCTCTTCGTTACGCTTAAGAAGCAGCGGGTGTTCCTCAACACCGCCCTGCTGTGCGTCACGATGATTACTATCGGCTTCTCGGTGTTCAGCATAGACATCATCCGCTCCTGCGCCAAGACGCCCACGAACGAGTACCAGCCGGACAACGCGTTCACGCTGGTCCGCTACCTCAGCCGCGAGCAGTACGGCTCCACGCCTCTGCTGTACGGCCAGTATTACGACGCGCCCTACGAGCTCAAGACCACGAAATACTGGGCTCCGCTGGACGGCAAGTACAAGCACGTCGACGGCCCGGTCGACGCTGCCTACAAGTCTTCCGGCAAGATGCTGTTCCCGCGCATGTGGAGCTCGTCCGCAGACGGCAAGTGCGAGTCGTTCTACCGCGCCTATACCGGCGGCAAGGGCAGGAAGATACGCGGAGCCGAAGATCCCAAACCGACGATGGGCGCCAACCTGTACTACTTCTTCGACTACCAGCTCGGCTGGATGTACTGGCGCTACTTCATGTGGAACTTCGTCGGACGCCAGAACGAAATCCATTCCCCCACTCCGGGCGACATCTTCCACGGCAACTGGGAGAGCGGCGTGAAGTTCATAGACGACTTCCGCCTGGGCGACCAGTCCGACGCACCCGCCACCCTTGCGGACAACCTCGGCAAGAACCATTATTTCTTCCTGCCGCTGATCCTCGGCCTGCTGGGTCTCTGCTTCCAGTTCGACCGCGACAAGCGGGGCTCCTGGCTAACGTTCCTGATGTTCTTCATGACGGGCATCGCCATCGTGCTATACCTCAACCAGCCGCCGTACCAGGTGCGCGAGAGGGACTACGCCTACGCGGGCTCGTTCTATTTCTTCAGCGTGTGGATCGGGCTTGCCGTGGCGGCGCTGTACAGCTGGATAAGCTCCGCGACAAAGGGACGCCACGACGTGCTGCTGGCCGCCGGGCTAACTGTCGCATGCGTGCTGGTGCCGGTGCAGATGGCATCGGAGAACTGGGACGACCATGACCGCTCCGGCCGCGCCACAGCGGTGGAGATGGCCCGCAACTACCTCAATTCCGTCGGGCCGAACGGCATACTGATTACCCATGGCGACAACGACACCTTCCCGCTGTGGTACGCGCAGGAGGTCGAGGGCGTGCGTACGGACGTGCGCATCTGCAACACCTCGCTGCTCGGCACGGACTGGCACATCGACCAGATGAAGTGGGCCTGCAACGAGAGCGCGCCGCTGGCCCTTTCCATCGGCCCCGAGCAATACCTGTACGGCACCAATGAGTACGTGCCCATCGTGGATTCGCGCGAGCAGGCGATGGATATCAAGGACGTGATCACCCTGTTCCGCCATCCCGACGTGAGGGTGCCCATGAGCAGCGGCCGCAAGGTGGATTACATCGCCTCCCGCCGCATCAGGGTCCCCGTCAACAAGGCCAACGTGATAGCTTCGGGTATCCTGGACGCGAAGTACGCCGATATGATTCCGGAAAGCATTGTGCTGCAGATTCCCAAGGGCAAGGACTACCTGACCAAGCCGGAGATCTTCCTGCTGGACCTGCTGAGCAATTACCAGTGGGACCGTCCGCTTAACATGCTCAACATGGGAGGCGACCTGAACATCGGAATCAAGGACTACCTGATGTATGAGGGGTTCTCCTATAAGTTCGTGCCGGTCCGCAACAAGATTACGACCACCGACGTCGGATTCGTTGATACGGAAGCCCTGTACCGCATGCTGACGGAGGTCTACAGCTTTGACGCCATATCGGCGGACAAGTGGTTCGTGGATTACCAGAACATCTATACGCACCTTGGCGTGATGGCGCCGCGCGGCATCTTCCTGAACGCCGCCAAGGCCTTCATGAAGGAGGGCAAGAACGACTGGGCCGTAGAGATGCTGGACCTCAGCCGTGAGGTGATGCACCGCTTCCCGATAGAGAGCATTCCGCTGGGCATGTCAACCAATGATTACCTGGTAATAAGTATGGTTGACACGTACTACAAGCTGGGCGAAGTGGACAAGGCCCGCGAGCTGGGTGCGCTCATGGCTGCCGACCTGCTGGAGACCACCCGCTTCTACCTTGAGTTCTTCGAGTTCGGCAAGAGCGAATTCGACCTCTGCGGCAGCTACGTTTACTATCTTGCCGACGTAATGAAAGCCGGCGGAGACGAAGACGTTGCCGACAAGCTTACCGACGGCTTCTCCAAGCTCATTGACTGGGCCGCCGGGGAGGATGAAGAGGAAGGAGAAGAGAGTTAGCGCTTACCGGCGGG
>LXOW01410598.1_pt1 | contig 10036 bp, 3 predicted proteins | sample 1368591 | NCBI WGS metagenome assembly LXOW01 (sample SAMN04884650, study PRJNA319009) | bovine gut metagenome | isolation source: Cow rumen | host: Bos taurus | place: Italy: Legnaro (PD) | collected 2014-07-09
AGATGTGTATAAGAGACAGGGGCGTGCGAGCATGACCAACAGCGTGGCTTACGCGAGCGGGAGTTCGGGACGTGTGTTCCTCTTTGGTGCGGCATCTTCTCCGGAATCGTTCTCCGGCGATTACAACTGCTACTACGCGGCGAACAGCGCTTTGGTGGCGGAAAACCGCTTGGTGACCGGCGGATCCGACTATTACAACGCATTGCCGGCGTGGCGCGAAGCAATGGGCGGAGACCGGCACAGCATGCTGGTGGATGCAAATCCGGGGTTCGTGGACGCGAACAACGGCAATTTCCACCTTGTGGGCCGGATGGGGTACTATCCGGACTGGCAACCGGATGCGGATCGGACGAATTCGGTCTTGATTGACGCAGGATGCCCGGCGAGCGCGTGGGCGAACGAGCCGGAACCCAACGGAGGAATCGTGAACATCGGGGCCTTCGGGAACACGGCGCAGGCATCCCTGTCGGAAACGGGCAAGTGGGTCCGTGCGGTCTCGTACAACGAGGGGGGGACGATGAGTTCCGATGTATTGCTGTACTGGAACTACGGCGGGATGAAGCCGGGTACGAAGGTGCGGCTGGACTACTCGATCGACTACGAGGAGACTTGGCAGACGATTGTGACAAACCTGCCGGTGGGGCAACGGGAGTACGAGTGGGACGTTTCGCAACTGCCGTTGTGCCTGGCTCTGAAATGGCGCATCCAGGTCGAGGACGAGCTCGAAGTACAGGATGCGACGGACAATTTCGCGATGGTCAAGACACACACATACGACTACTACATCAACGATGCGTCCAGGGAAGGCGACGTATACTGCTCTGCAGCGGGCATGTCGTGGTACGATGGGGCGACGGGGACGAATTCGGCTTCTCCGCTGGACAGCCTGAACGAACTGCTGGCGCTGTACCCGGTTGGGGCGGGCGACCGGATATTCATCGATACGGGCACGTATGAGCTGACAGCCGCCATCCGCTTCACGGACCAGCAGATGGGGGCGCAGGGGATGCCGCTGGAAATCATCGGAAGCCCGAATTGGACTGCAGGTGGTTCCCTGTTCACGGGGAACGAAGGCAAGCATGACGGGCTCCAGCTGGTGAATATCCGGTACGTTGAGGTGTCGAACCTGCGGTTCACAGAGATGCGCAATGGGCTGGCGATGCAGTACGCGGACGGAATTTCGTTGACGGGAATCGAATCGTTCGGAAACCGGACGAACGGGATTTCGGCGGTGTCCTGTGGCTCGGTGGACATCGCGAACAGTCTGCTTTACCGGAACGGTGCCTATGGGTACGTTGCAGAAGGACAGAGAGGAAGCAATATGGTCCGCAATGCGACAATCTGGGGAAACAACCGCGGGGCGGTCCGGAACACGCTGGGGACAATGCAGATCCGCAACAGCATCCTCGCGCAAACGAACAAGATGGCCGTGTGTTGCATCGATGGCACCTCGGACATCCAGGGGGACTACAACCTGTACCAGGTTCCCGATGGTGGGCTGGTGGCGACGAATTCCTTCTTGAAAGCAGCCTACTGGAAACTTTCGCAATGGATGGATGACGGAAACAACCTGCACAGCTGGGTGGGTGATCCGCTGTTCGCTGACGCGGAAAACAATGATTTCCACTTGGTGAGCCGTGGCGGACACTGGCAGGCGGGAACATGGGTGACGGATTCGGACACTTCCTGGGCCATTGATGCAGGCGATCCGGATGTGACGGTGGGAGGCGAACCCGCGCCCAATGGCGGGCGAATCAATCTGGGCCGTTACGGTGGAACGGAAGAGGCATCGAAGACGGATGCGAGCGTGCCGGGAGTGTATCCGCTGACCTTCCGGGACGGGGGCGTGGCGTCGTACGGGCAGTTGCTGGTGTGGCTGTACCGGGGGCTGGCGGCAACCAACCGCGTGGCCATCCAGTACGCACCGGACGGGGTGACGTGGCAGACGGTGGACACGGTGCGGATCACGGCGAGCCCCTACGAGTGGCTCAGTAAGGATGCCCCGTCTCCGGAAGCCCTCTGGCGGGTGGTTCTGGTCGGCAACACCAATGTGGTCGGGGCGACGGACACGACGTTCATCTTCCGGCCGGTGCCGCTGACGTACTATGTCAACGACGGAAGCAGGGAAGGCGATGTGTACACGACGGCCGTAGGGAGTTCGACGAACCGCGGCTACCTGCCTGGAAGTCCTCTGGATTCCGTGCAGTCGGTGTTTGCGCGCTACTCATTGGCGGGCGGCGACCGGGTACTGATCGATACGGGGGCGTACAAGACGGAGGAGATGCTGACCTTGACTTCGGTGCACTCCGGCACTCCGTCCGAGCATGTCGGAATCGTGGGCAGCACGAACGAAGCGGCAGGAGGGAGTTGGATTCTGGCGGCGGAGGGAATGGACAGTCCGGCATTTAACCTGTACGGGGTGTCTTACATCGATATTTCTGATCTGCACATTGGTGGCTTCACCAACGGTGTGGCATTCGATCAGTCTGCCTCATACTGCATGCTCTCCAACCTCGATGTGGCGGATTCGTGGAGCGAAGGTATTACAGTATCGAAATCGCGCTATATCGACCTAAATCGAGTGTTGGTGCGGAATGGTACGACGAATGGTATCGGCATCAACGAATCCCAATACGTCACGATGGACGGGTGTGTGGTGTGGTCCAATGCTGCATCGGCACTGCATATCGGGGAGGGGGCCCAACTGACAATCACGAATTCGGTGCTGTCGGCGTTCGGACTGGGGAACTACTGCATCGAGGCCCCGACGAACATCTCGTTGCAGGCGGACTACAACGACCTGTACGTGGCGGGTGGCGCGGAGGTGGCGTCGGTGAACGGGATGCAGTATCCGCGGACACCGCAGTGGACGGCGGCATTCAAGCAGGACATCCATTCGCTGAGCGCGGATCCGCTGTTCGCCGATCCGGCGAACGGGGACTTCCACCTGCGCAGCCGCGCGGGGCGGTGGGACACGACGGCAGGCAAGTGGGTGAAGGATCCGGCGGTGGAGGGAATGGCGGACTACTCTCCGCTGATCGACATGGGGGCGACAAACGCCCCGTGGGCGGACGAACCCACGCCGAACGGCGGTCGGCGGAACATCGGCCTCTATGGCGGAACGTGGCAGGCGAGCAAGAGCAACACCAATGCCTGGTTCCAGGCCGTGACGGCGATGGCCGGCGGCTTGGCGGAAGGGACATTCTACCTGGTCTGGGGCTGGGGCGGGGCTATGGATCCGAACGCGGACGCGATGTTGTGGTACTCGTACGACGACGGGCAGAACAACTGGGTGTACATCGGCACGGTAAAAGCCGGAGCCGGGCAGTTCTGGTGGGAGAGCGCGAAAACGCAGGCCGGCACCTTCCGCTGGCCGACGAGCCCCGCTGCGCGCTGGAAGATCCACCTGACGGACAACACGAACGTCTGGGACATGACGGACGTGCGCTTCGGATTGCACAACAGCCCCTTCACGTTCTACCTGAACGACCTGTCGCTGGAAGGGGACATCTACACGACCGCCGTCGGAAACGATGCCAACCTCGGATGCTATCCGGCGGCACCTCTGCTCACCCTGCAGACACTTCTCGAAAACGAGGACCTTGAGCCGACCGACCAAATCGTGGTGGACACAGGCGTGTACAGCCTTTCCGACACGAACCGTCCGATTGCGTGGGATGCGGCGGATTCGGGCGAACAAGGCAAGCCCGTGCTGCTGATTGGCAGCACGAACGGGGCCATGTTCGTGGCGTCCAGCCGCTTTGCATCGGGGCATATCTTCAATTCCGATGCCAGCTGGCTGGACATCCGAGACATTTCCCTCCTAGGTGGGCCAGTGGTGTTCAACGGTGCTGGGCTCGTGGTGTCGAATCTGACGGTGAGCAACGGGACCCTGGCTATCCAGAGCGAGGATTCCGCCTTCCGCGATGTGGACATCTACCGCGGATCGGCCACGGTCGCGGGCAAGGACAACGCCGTGATCGGCCTTGAAGCGCGGTGGGGTTCGCTGGAGATGACGGGGACGAACGTCACGGTCATGAATTCGTTGGTCTATGTGACGAACGCTTCGGCAACGGGCATTGCGGTCCGAGCGAGCGGTGCGACCATTTCCAACTCCACGGTGGTCGCCACGCGCGGCACGGCAGTTTCCAAGAAGGGGGCTGGAACGCTCTGGCTGGGGCACAACATTCTGATGGCTGGCACCATGTCCGGCAACGGCAGTGTGATCGACTGGGCGGACGGTGGACTGGTTTCCGACTGGAACGACCTCGTGGCCGGCCCGAATGCGTGGATTGGCAGCAAGAACGGGAAATGGGAGCGATTGGCATACTGGCAGACGGCATCCGGGCAGGATGCGCACAGCGTGAGCTTCGAGCCGGGCTTCCAGAACGAACAGGCGGGCGACTTCCACCTGAATTCGAAGACCGGCCGCTACAAGGACGGGGACTGGAAGATTGACGGCGAGCACTCGCCGGTCATCGACCTTGGCAATCCGTCGCTGGGTAGCGGCAACGAGCTGGTGCCAAACGGATATCGCCGCAACCTCGGCGCTTACGGCGGCACGCCGCAGGCTTCGAAGAGCTTGACGAACCGCTGGGTGACGGCGTTGACCGCCAATGACGGTGGTGTGCTCAAGGGCAGCAATGTCGTGTTGCGCTGGGCGGCCGGTGGATTTTCCGGCAACGAGACGGCCACGATTGCGTATTCCGCGGATGGGGGAACGACCTGGTCGAACATCGCGATAGGCGTCTCTCTCTCCACCACGCCCAGCGGAGGCGAGTGGACGTGGAACTCTTCGGCCCTGCCTAATGCTTTCAATGCCTTATGGCGTATCACGGTGGACGGGACCGGGGAGTTCGACGCGAGCGATACGCTGTTCTCGCTTCGCAACAAGCCGCAGGCGTTCTATGTGAATGATGGCTCCACCGATGGAGACATCTATTGCTCGGCAATCGGATCCGATACCAACAACGGGTTGACGAAGGCGACGCCGAAGGCGACGTTGCAGGCAATCCTCGACCAGTACGACCTCGAGGGCGGCGATACGGTGTATGTGGAGACGGGGGACTATGCCGAGAGCATTCGGGTCATCTGGTCCCGTAGCGGCGAGACGGGCATGCCCGTCCGGATCGTCGGCAACACCAACATCCTTGGCAAGAGCATGTTCAGTGGCTCTAGCAGGACGAACCTGGTGTTCGACCTCAAGGCTTCCGACTTCGAACTGAGCCATCTGGGCCTGACGGACGTAGCGAACGGGGTGGTGCTGGAGACGAATGTGAACGTGACCCTGTCGGGCATGCTGTTCCAGAAGAGTACGAACGGCGTGGTGGCGCTGGCGACCACCAATCTGGCTATCCGCAATTCCGCGTTCTGGAACACACAGGTGGGCGCAGACATTTCCTGGGCGAGGGACACATCGTTGGAGAACTTGACCTTCGCGTTACCGACCCGCGCGGCGTTGAAGCTGTCCAACCTCGACGGTGCCAATGTCATCCAGAACAACATCTACGTGCCGACCAACGGTGCGGCGGTGTATTCAATCGGATCGGAGACCTCGATTCTCCAGAACGCGTCGATGGACTACAACCTGTACGACTTCGGCGCGGAGAGTTCTTCCGGGGAGGTGCACGGCTGGTTCTATGCCGGTGCTCCCGCGGATATGCGCCACTGGCAACTGACGCTGGAAAACGACTGGCGCAGCGCTATCACCAATGCGGACCTCGTGCAACTTACCGCGACCAGGTTCGACGCCCATCCGAAGTCCAAGGCCGGCCACTGCGTCGAGACGAACCTCTCATGGAAGAAGGACTCCGTGACCTCCTGGGCGGTGGACCACGGCAATCCGTACGAGAGCCTCGGGGACGAACCCAAGGTGAACGGCGGGCGCCGGAACATCGGTGCGTACGGTGGGACGGTCCAAGCCAGCAAGAGCGCGACGAACATGTGGGACCGCTACGATCTGCGGACCTTGGATGACACGGCGCAAACATTGCGAAGCGCGGATCCCGACTGGCCGCTGGTCTGGTCGGCGGAGCTGCTCGGCACCAACAAGAACGAGAACATCATCGTGTGGTTCACGAGCACGGGCGAAGACCCGAAGGGCTGGATCGAGCTCACCCGCTGTGACGCCTTCAGCGAGTATTACCTCTGGAACCTTGCGGACGAGAAGTTCCTGACGGGAAGCGGCCAATGGCTGATCACGGACACGGCGAGCAACATACTGGCCATCAGCAGCGCGAACCTGACGATTACGCGCGACCCGCTGGGCATTTCCAAGGCGCCGTATGCGGCAAACGGGCTGATGCGGTTCGAGTGGAAGGGCGGCCTCGGCGGCCAGCACTACTGGATTCTCTACTCCGACGACTTCGGGAAGAGCTGGTGCATGTGGCCCACGAAGTACAATGGTCCGGCCAAGATCCACAGGAGCAATTTTACGCTTTCCGAAGGCGAAGCAACGGCCATCTTCGAGGACCGCACATCCTATGAGCACCGGACGCGCTGGTACACGATCACGACCAACGATCCGACATCGATGATGACGAACGGAGTGTATGTGCCCTGACCGGGTGCCTCTTCCGTGGACACGCCGCCTCCTTGCGGAGGCGGCGTTTTGGCGTCCCCGGACAAAAGTCGGGGTCTTTGGATGGGGCTATATCGGATTCGTCCTGTTCCTGCTATTCTATCCGTTCAAGGTCGGTGGCGAACCAGCTCTCTGGAAGGAAATCCTCCCCTACGGCATCCATGCCGTGATGTGGGTGGGGCTGGTGTGGAGTCTCTGGCCGCTGGCAAAAGGGAGCCGTGGCGGCCAGTGGTTGCTGTTCGGATTGCTGGTGCTGGCCGGTGGATTGAGCGAAATCGCGCAGGGTTGGGTTGGCCGCACGCCGGAGTGGCGGGACTGGGGAATGGACACGCTGGGGGCCACGGCGGCCTTCCTGTACGGACGCGGGTGGCGCAAGAGGGGGCTGGGACTGGGGTTGGGCGTTGCGGGGATGTTGCTTGCCATCGTCGTTTGCCGCTGGAGCGAGGAATGGCACGCCCATCCAGTGCTTGCAGACTGCAGCCAGCGGTGGAGCCGCTACCGTTGGGAACGGAATGGCGTCAAGTTGCGGTACGGAAAACGCTTTTTCCGGGCAATCCGCGATCCTGACCATGGGGATGCCTATCCGGGAATCTTCCGCTTGCCGCTGCGGCACGATTGGTCGGGGAGCCGGGCAATGGAACTCGAGGTATTCTGGTCGCGGAGCAACGGCGGGACAGGTGTTCTTGGCGTCCGCGTGGATGACCGGGACGGCAATCCTCCCTACGGAGACCGCTGGCAGGCCGAGGTGGCCGTCACCAACGGCTGGAATACCATCGTTCTCGACCGTGACTGGTTGGTCACCCCCGGAGGTCGCCAGATGGATGTCCAGCGCATTCGAACATGGGGAGTCTTTGTTGTTACAAGTCCCAAGACCAACTACTTTGGCCTTGCCAGAGCGCGGCTTCTTACCGAGTGAACAGAGGGGTTGAACTTGAATTAGGCGGGGAGGGAAGGTAGGGTGAGTATGGAGTGGATGCCCTCATGAAACAGGTTGAACGAACCAATGAGCCAGCAGGCGCCGGTTGGCACATGAACGAGCCGTTGGTCAGCGTCATCGTGGGAGTGTACAACAAGGAAGAATACCTTGGGGAGTGTTTGAGGAGTGTCTTGGCACAGACGTACCAACAATGGGAATTGATCGTGGTGGATGATGCCTCGACGGACGAGAGTTGGGACATTGTCCGCGAGATTGCCAAGTCGGATTCCCGTGTCAGGATTGTGCGGAGGAACCACAACAGTGGAGGCTGTGGGGTTCCCCGAAACGATGGCGCGAGGTTGTCGCGAGGCGAAATCCTGATGTTTTTGGATGCCGATGATGCATGGTGCCGCCACAAGATGGAGAGCCAAGTGAAATACATGGAAGCCCATCCAGAATATCTTTTTTGCCACACGCGGTGCCAAAAAATCGATGGGGGGGGGCGAATTCTCCAAACCCGCCATCCGGATGGTTTGCCGGCGAGCGGCCCTTACCGTCGTGAATTGCTGGAGCGCATGTGGATAAGCATCAGCACGATAGCCGTCAGAAGGGGGTTGTGGGACAAGGTGGGGCCTTTCATTGAAGACCAGGCGTGGGGAGGGGAGGAAGACCTGGAGTTTTCGTTGCGGTGTGCCCGCCTTACGGATTTCGGTGTGATACAAGAACCGTTGGCGCAGTACCGGGTGTCAGGCAATAATTGGACATCGAAAAAGTGGAAAGGGGTGGAGCGTGACTACGTGGCCTATTGCCGGGTTTACGGGCGACGGGAGCTTTGGGACGGGGTCAAAAGCGCACGGGAGATGCGGCAACTGCTGGCGGACATGGCCGTGGAAGGTTGCCAGTACTGGCGGGCACGGGGACACCGGGATCGTGCGGCGTGGTTTGCATTGCAAGCCATGAGATGGGAACCTTTTTCGATTCTTCCATGGCGGCAAGCTGTCGGTGTGTTGTTGGGACGGAGGTGAAAATTGCCATGCATATCTATGGAATTGTGACCCTTCCAGAAGGGTTCTCGAATCATTCGGGGCTGTGGCCAGCAGTGCGGGAGGTGGGGATGGAACCTGTGGAGTTTGGCGCGCGGTGGCATCGGTGGCAGAAATACAGTTGGACGGTCGGGGAGTGGTTGCGCAATTGGGGGAACTGGTGGTACGGCAGTGGATGGAATGCTCTGACGCCGTGGTGGGACGAACGGACCATCCTTGCGGCTTTGCCGCAGGGGAAACCCCATGTCGTACATTGGCTGTGGGGTGAATTTGCTGCGCCGAAACGGGCTGAGACATACCGGAAACGTGGCGGAAGGGTTGTGATAAGCGTCCACTGTAGCGCTCGGCGGTGGGAGAGCGTATGGCGGCGGTCTGACGGCTATGCGCAGGCGGACATGGTTGTGCTGACGAGCGAGAGCCAGCGGGAGTTTGTGGAGAGGGATGTGCCGTACAAACAGGTGCGACGGATTTTGCATGGGGTGGTCAGCAAACACTTCACGCCGGGACGGCGTGAACCGGGTGGCAAAAAACGGTTGAGGCTGTTCCTGTTTGGGAACACAGAACGCGACCATGCGTTTGCCGCGGCGGTGGCGGGACGGTTGCCGGCGGAGCGGTTCGAGTGGCGGATACGGACAGTAGCCCCGGAGCGACATCTGTACGGAGCAATTCCGTGCGTGACGGTGCTGGGACGGTTGTCCGAAGAGGACGTGCTGGATGAGTACCGTCAGGCGGACTTGCTGTGCATGCCGATGCTGGACAGTGCGGCGAACAACGTGTTTCTTGAAAGCATGGCTTGCGGGACACCCGTGATGACCAACCGGGTGGGAGGGGTGCCGGAATACGTGGCGGGGGAGTGCAACGTGGTGATGCCCTCCGATGCAACCACGGACGACTGGGTGGACAAGTTGCTTGAGTTGGAGCGCGACAGGAGCGCATTGGAATTCCTGCGGCCCGGAACAAGGGCATGGGCGGAAGGTTTCGATTGGAACATCATAGCCGGGGAGTACTTGAAAATGTACAAGGAACTGTTGCCATAAGCGCAACAGTCGCGGGAAAGCGGGCAAAGGAAGCTCGCCGGTTTCGGGGGCGATGCCGATGGTGAGGACCGCCAAATCGGCGGGAGGGCACGATGACGTGGAGGCTTGCAGAGAGGGGGGCGTTGACGTTGTAGCCGTTGTTGTTGGATGCTTCGGGGGTATTGCCGAGCATACGGTTGACAGCGCTGGCGCTGTGGAGATCCCCGTCGCGTAGAGTACCAAGGCGCAGAATTTGGTTCTGGAGGAGGCGTTGGACACGAACCTTTTGTTGGCCGAGGCGAAGTTTTGTCCGGGGCCGAATCTGTCGATGCAGGGGATAACGGGCTTGTGGCGTCTACTGGTCGAGGAAGGCGGCGGCGTGGTAGGAAGAGCGGGCGAGGGGGGAGGAGGTGACGGAGATGAAGCCGAGGGTGAGGGCGAAATCTTTCCAATAGGCGAACTCTGTGGGGGGGATGTAGCG
>LXOW01034317.1_pt1 | contig 10033 bp, 9 predicted proteins | sample 1368591 | NCBI WGS metagenome assembly LXOW01 (sample SAMN04884650, study PRJNA319009) | bovine gut metagenome | isolation source: Cow rumen | host: Bos taurus | place: Italy: Legnaro (PD) | collected 2014-07-09
CGCAAGGTCCTCGCTGACCTCGCTTTGAACGATCCTCAAGCCTTCAAGGCCATCGTCGACCAAGTGAAGTAAATTCGCGTTATTGTTACGATAACAAGGAAAATCCTGCCCAAACGGGTGGGATTTTTTTGTGGTTTCATTCGGGAATTGCGGAAAATGTGTAATTTTGCAGCAATAAAAGCTGAATTGAAATGTGCGTTCTTGAGAAAACCCAAAGAAATATTACTGTCCGTCTGACCAACGCAAGATGGAAGCGTCTGATGGAATTGGAAACTGCCTATCGTATGGCAATGGCCGTGGCAAAGGCAAAAAGGGAGTGTGAATCCGCGCCAGCGATGAGCACTGCGGAAGCAATGGCTTTTATCGATACGCTATGATTTCCGAAATTCGGTTTTCTGATGAGTTTCAAAAGGCATTTCTTTATATTTATGATAAAAGTGATATGCCAAGTGTCTCTGACCAATTCCTTGACCAGATTATTTTAGAGGTTGACAAAGGTTTAGAGATGAAAGAGAATCGAGGAGCAATTCAATGAACTTCAAACTAGTCTCCGATTTCAAGCCTACTGGCGACCAACCCGAAGCCATCAAGCAATTGGTGGATGGATTGGAACGGGGCGACCGTGCCCAAACCCTGCTTGGTGTGACAGGCTCCGGCAAGACTTTCACCATCGCCAACGTTCTGGCGCAATTGAATCGTCCTGCTTTGGTGCTTAGCCATAACAAGACCCTCGCGGCACAACTTTATGGCGAGTTCAAGCAGTTCTTCCCCGAGAATGCGGTGGAGTATTTCGTTTCTTATTACGACTACTACCAGCCTGAGGCTTTCATCCCAGCCACCAACACCTATATTGAAAAAGACCTCGCCATTAATTCCGACATCGACAAGATGCGCTTGGCTACGACCTCGGCTTTGCTCTCGGGAAGAAGAGACATCATCGTGGTGTCCTCAGTGTCATGCCTTTACGGTATCGGTAACCCCGACGACTTTGGCAAGAACGTCATCTATCTTGAACAAGGCATGAAAACCAGCCGAGACGATGTGGCCAAGGCCCTCGTTGGGGCTTTGTACGTGCGCAACGAAATAGAGTTCACGCAAGGCAAGTTTAGGGTGAAAGGGGAGACGATGGATGTGTTTCCCGCCTACGCTGACTATGCCTACCGCATCGTGTTTTGGGACGACGAAATCGACAGCCTTGAAATGTTTAACCCTGTGACAGGCAGAAGAATGGAGAATCTGTCGGAGCTGACTATCTTCCCCGCCAACATCTTCGTGACCTCGCAAAGCAAGTTGAATTCTGCCGTTGTTGAAATCCAAGACGACATGTTCAAGCAAGCTGAGTATTTCCGTGAGATAGGGAAGGGGCTGGAGGCAAAACGCCTCGAGGACCGAGTGAATTTCGATATTGAGATGATGAAGGAGTTGGGCTATTGCTCCGGCATTGAGAACTATTCGCGCTACTTCGACGGGCGCAGTCCAGGAACACGACCTTTCTGCCTCTTGGATTATTTCCCCGATGATTTCATCACCGTCATTGATGAGAGCCATGTCACTATTCCGCAAATCCGAGGTATGCACGGTGGCGACCGCTCCCGTAAACAGACGCTGGTGGAATATGGCTTCCGCCTGCCATCAGCATTGGACAACCGCCCCTTGCAGTTCGATGAATTTGAGGCCCTCACGGGACAGACCATCTATGTCAGTGCCACACCTGCCGATTTTGAGCTGCAACAAAGCGAAGGTGTTTATGTGGAGCAGGTGATACGTCCCACGGGTTTGCTTGACCCAGTTATTGAAGTGCGCCCCAGTCTCAATCAGGTGGACGACCTTATCGATGAAATCCATAAGGTGGTGGAGAAGAAACAACGTGTGCTCGTCACCACGCTGACAAAACGCATGGCCGAGGAGCTGAATACCTACCTCAATAATTTGAAAATCAAGACGCGCTACATACACTCCGACGTAGACACTATGGAACGCGTGGAGATATTACAAGGGCTCCGCATGGGCGATTTCGACGTGCTTGTCGGGGTGAACCTGCTGCGTGAAGGCCTCGATCTTCCAGAAGTGAGTCTTGTGGCTATCCTTGATGCCGACAAGGAAGGTTTCCTGCGTTCCGAGCGTTCCCTAACACAGACCGCAGGCCGTGCCGCCCGCAATGCCGAGAGCAAGGTCATCATGTATGCCGACACTATCACCGACTCAATGCGCAAGACCATCGACGAGACCGCCCGTCGCCGTGCCAAGCAGATGGCCTACAACGAAGCCCACGGCATTGTGCCTAAGACTATCGTTAAGGCTATCGACAACTCCTTGGGCACCCTCAAAGGCGATTACAATGCTTCACTGCCCTATAACCAACAAAGCATAGAGCCAACATTGGCAGCGGAGCAACGCTCCAAAACCATGTCGAAGGAACAGATGCAGAAAGCCTTGCAGCAAGCCAAGAAGAACATGGAGAAAGCCGTTAAGGAGATGGATTTCCTCAGCGCTGCGAAATACCGCGACGAGATGTTCCAGTGGCAAATTGAAATCGAGAAACTGAAATAATCATGTCTGCTGCCACCCGTACCATCTTGACCCAATACTGGGGCTATCCCAGCTTTCGCCCGTTGCAAGAGGACATCGTTGACTCGGTGATGGCGGGTAAGGATACCCTCGCCTTGCTGCCCACGGGTGGTGGCAAGAGCATCTGCTTCCAGGTGCCGGCAATGGCGATGGACGGCCTCTGTCTCGTCATTACGCCCCTCATCGCGTTGATGAAAGACCAAGTAGCACATCTTGTTGACAAAGGCATCCCCGCCGCAGCCATCTATTCGGGCATGCACCCCGACGCCATGGAGCTGGCATACAATCAAGCTGCATACGGTAGGCTGAAATTCCTTTATGTCTCGCCCGAACGCCTGCAAACCGACGCTTTCATCGAGGCACTGAAGAAAATGAAGGTCTGCCTGCTGGCTGTTGACGAGTCGCACTGCATCTCGCAATGGGGTTACGATTTCCGCCCGCCCTACCTCAAGATTGCGGATATCAGGCCTTACATTCCCAAGGTTCCCGTCTTGGCACTGACCGCCACAGCGACGGCGAAAGTCGTTGACGACATTCAGGTGCGGCTCGGTTTCAAAAAGAAAAATGTCTTCCAAAGCAGTTTCGAACGCAAAAACGTGACTTACAACGTCTGCTACGAAGCTGACAAATATGGTGTGCTGTTTAGGAAGTTGAACGCCATGACCGAAGGTAGCGCCATCGTGTATGTGCGCAACCGCAAACGTACCCAAGTCATCGCAGACTGGCTCAACTCAGTGGGTGTCTTCGCAACGTTCTATCATGCGGGACTCGATGCCAAGACGCGAGACCAACACCAAGACCTATGGATGACAGACAAGGTGAAGGTCATCGTCGCCACCAATGCCTTCGGCATGGGCATAGACAAGCCCGACGTGCGTCTCGTCATCCACATGGATCTGCCTGACAGCATCGAAGCCTACTTTCAAGAAGCAGGTCGCGTCGGCCGTGACCTAAAACCTTCCGAGGCCTACCTGCTTGTGTCGCCTGCCGACATACAGAAGCTAAAGGAGAACTTGGCGCAATCCTTCCTGGAACTGGAACGGATTAAGCTGATTTATAACGCTCTGGGAAATTATTTCAGCATTCCTGTTGGGGCAGGGGAGAACGTCTCTTATCCTTTTGTCATCAATGACTTTGCCAAACGCTACGACTTCAATGTGGTGGAAGTGTTTCATACTCTGAAGATTCTTGAAAAAGAGGGCTTCCTTTTGCTCTCCGACAGCTTCGATGAACCGTCTAAAGTAATGATAAAAGCCTCTCGCGACGACATTTACGGTTTCCAAGTCAACAATCCTCAGTTCAGTGACCTGATCAAGTTCATGCTCCGTAGCCTGCCTGGCGTGATGACCGACTTTGTGAAAATCAACGAGGAGGCGATGGCGTCGAAGGTTGGCACCACACCTGAAAAAATAATCGACCAACTGAAAAGGTTGGAATCCTACAACTTCCTTTCCTACGCACCACGCAACGACAAACCTCAAATACTCTTCCTCTCGGAGTTTGTCGGCACCAGGCATTTCGGCCTCACCAAGGAAAACTACTACGACCGCAAGAAAGATGCTGAGGAGCGTGTGAAGGCTGTCATTGATTTCGTCAACAATGATGAGGAATGTCGTAGCGTCCAGCTGTTGCGTTATTTCAATGAAAAGACAAGGAAGACCTGTGGACATTGCGATGTCTGCATGAAACGAGCCAACAACCGCATGCCTTACGCCATGATAGAGGAGAAGGTGCAAAGCCTGATAGGTGAGGCTGTCCTGTCGATGCAGGATGTGCTGGCGCGATGTACGGAATATGACGAGGAGCATGTACTGGATGCCGTACGTTTCCTCATCGACAATGGCGTGCTGCAGTTGGAGAAAGACGGCAGTGTGCGGAAAGGCAACAAAAAAAGCCGTCAGTGATGACGGCTTTTCGTTAGTTTCTGAAACAGTTTATTATTTCAGGATGTTAGCAGCGGCTTTGAACTTCACGAGTTTCTTAGCGGCGATCTTGATGGCTTTGCCCGTTCTGGGGTTACGGCCTTGTCTGGCGGGACGCTTGGTCACGGCCATGGTGCCAAAACCAACGAGAGCGATTTTACCGTCCTTCTTCAGTTCAGCTTTAGCAACATCCAAGAAAGCGTCAAGAGCTTTTCTTGTTTCAACTTTGGTCATACCGGCCTTTTCGGCAACGGCTGCGATTAATTCAACTTTATTCATAATTAGTAATTTAAAGAGTGGTTAAATTTTTACCCGACAAAAATAATGTATTTTTGACAAATGCAAGTGTTTTTTGGAAAAAATTCAATATTTTTCTCAAAAAAACTGAAAAAAACTGAAAAAAACACAAAAAAGCCCTATTTATCTCATTCATTGGAGGTTCTCCAACCGCCATTCAGCATTGTGCCCCTCAAAAAATCGGCTATTGGCATGGCCTTTTTCCCGGCTTGTTGCACCATCGTCAGGTGGATGAATCCATCCTTCACCGCCACTTTAAGGTATTTTTTGTTGTCGGTGACGACGCTGCCGACCGCCATCTGGGTCTGACAGGGTTCCATCTCTGACGAGAAGACCTTCATGTCAATGGCCTCTCCATTGTCGGAGCCCAGCCGTGTGTGGGCTGCCGGGTAAGGCGACAAGCCCCTGATGTGGTTGTAGATGCTTTGGCAGTCCTGACTCCAATCCACATTGCAGAACTCTTTTGTGATTTTCGGGGCGGGCTTCAAGGGTTGATTCTCAGTTAGTTCTTCCTGTGGCAGTGCGACGACTTCGCCGCTCTCAATCTTTTGGATGGTTTCCACAACGACGGTGTTGCCCAAAGCCATTAGCTCGTCATGCAGCTCACCCGCACTTTCGTCGGGACGGATGGCGACCTTCTCGCGCATGATGACAGCACCCTTGTCGATTTCCTCGTTGAGGAAGAAGGTGGTGAGGCCCGTCTCAGTCTCCCCGTTGATGATGGCGAAGTTGATGGGTGCTGCGCCACGGTATTGGGGCAGGAGGGAGGCATGGAGGTTGAAGGTGCCCAGTCTCGGCATCTGCCACACTACGGCGGGCAGCATCCTGAAGGCCACCACGATGAACAAGTCGGCATGATAAGAGGCCAGCTGCTCCAAAAACGCCTCGTCTTTCAGCTTTTCGGGTTGCAACAAAGGCAGGCCATGCGCCAAGGCGACATTCTTCACGTCGGAATATTGTATCTTCCTGCCACGTCCGGCAGGCTTATCGGGCATGGTGACGACAACAGCCACTTCATAGCCAGCAGTAAGGATGGCTTCGAGTTGTGAGGCCGCAAATTCTGGGGTGCCGAAATAGGCGATTTTGATGCTTTTTTCCATATTGTCAAAAAAAATCCTGACCCCAAGGCCAGGATTAGGTTTGTGAATCACGAATGCCGATGATTACTTCATCTTTTGCTCGAGGTTGGCAATGTTCTTGCTGATCTCGAAAGCCTCGCTGCTCTGGGGGTAGTCCTTCTTCAAGGTCTTGTAAGCCTCCAAAGCCTTGGCGTTATTGCCCATGATTTCGTAGGTCATGCCCAACTTGACGAGGTACATAGGAGTGGTGAAGTCGTTCGGGCTCTTCTTCGTGGCCTTCTCGTAGTACGACACAGCGTTTTGGTTGTCACCGAGCTGCAGGTAGCAGTCACCAGTGAGACCCAATGCCATGGGAGCCAAGACCTTGTCTTCGTTGGTGTACTTCTTGAAATACTCGATGGCGTTGTTGTAGTCGCCTTCCTTCATGTAGCAAAGACCGGCATAGTAGGCGGCCAGCTTGCCCGACTTGGTGGAACCATACTTGCTGACAATGTCAATGAAACCAGGGTTCGTGTCATCGCCGTTCAAAGCAGTGGCATAGTTCTCATTTTCCATGTAATATGAGGCGAAGTCGACGGCCTTAGTAGCCTGCTCCTCGAAGTTGATTTGCTGCGGGAAAATCTGGTTCATGGCTGCTTGGTTGCGCTTCTGCTGGTATTTGGTGATGCCAAAGATGCCAAAGGCGACGACTAACAACACGATGAGGATAATCCACAGGGTTTTCTGGTTGTTTTCAATCCAAAGTTCGGTTTTGCTTAAGGCTTCTTCTACGTTCTCAAGCCTTTCGTCAACTTGTTTAGTTTCTTGTTTTGCCATATCTTTTCAAAATTTGCGTGCAAAAGTACGCTTTTTCGGCTTACCCTCAACCTTTTTTTTCGATTTTTTTCTTTTTTCGTATTTTTGCACCCCCATTATAATTAAGAATACAGCCGATGAAGAAATCCATAGTGTACGGCGGGCGCGAAACCCAGGAAAGCGAAATGCGCGAAAACGCCGCCCGCGATGCGGCCATGCTGGAGTTCATGACGCAGTTCATCACCGACGAGCGTCGACAGCGTTTCGAGGAAGTGCTCGACTACCGCACACGCCACATCACCGTCGTCTTGGAGGACATCTTCCAACCCCACAATGCCAGCGCGGTGCTGCGCAGCTGCGACTTGCGTGGCATCCAAGACATCCATATCGTGGAGAACATCAACCATTATGACGTGAACCCCGACGTGGTGCTGGGCAGCACGAAATGGCTCAACCTGAATTATTACGACAGCAAGGAATTCAACACACCTGAAGCGTACCAGTACTTGCACGACATGGGCTATAAGATTGTGGCCACCTGTCCTCACCGCGACGATTTCACTCCCGACACCTTGCCCCTCGACCAACCCGTCGCCCTTGTTTTTGGCACTGAGAAACTTGGTCTCTCGGACTATGCTGTCGAAAACGCTGATATGCATGTCCGTATCCCAATGTATGGATTCACTGAGAGTTACAACATAAGTGTGTCAGCGGCTTTGTTGCTCTATTCACTGACCAACCGCCTTCATGCCTCCACCGACATCGACTGGCACCTCACTGAAGCCGAACGCAATGCCCTGCGCCTCGTTTGGACACGCCGTTCCCTCAGCCGTATCAGGCAGTACGAACGCAAATTCAAGGAGCTGCATCCCGAATTTTATACAGACGACGAAGCCCCAATTTGACATTATTTTTCGCTTTTTTATCGCCATTACGCCAAAAATGTGTAATTTTGCAGTATAAATTGTTTTGAAATGAAAAGACTTTTGATTCTCGTACTCGCCTTGGCCATCGTTGTGCTGCCTTCATGTAAAAAGACGCGCTACTGCAAGTGCACTACCATTCAGAATGAGGAAGTCGTTGACTTGGGCGAAGATTACTTCAGCATTGAGGATGGCTCGTCATGCTCCGACAAGTCCAAGGAAATTGTGGGCTGGGGTCAGGTCATTTGCACCGAGGTCTCCGAACAGGAAGTGACAGGTGAGGAGCACCACTGGTGGAACGACATCTTCGGCGGCGGCAATAACAATGGCGGCAACAACGGCGGCAGTAATGGAGGACATTGATTGATAATATAATAACTTAAATACCATAAAAAATGAAGAAAGTATTATTAGTACTTGCCGTGGTCGCCTTGGCCATTGGTGCAAGCTCATGCAACAAGCAGAAGAAGTGCCAATGCACTTACAAGATAGGTAACGCCACCGTCGAAGGTGATGTGTTCCTGACAGCGGAAGGTAAGACCTGTAGCGATTATGAGGCTACCTTTAACTATTCCGAGATTGAGTGCCACAGAGTCTATTGATTCCCGCATCTGACAAATAAAGGCACATGCCCACGCGTGTGCCTTTTTTCTTTCCATGAACAAAGTTTTTGGCATAGTTCCCATTGTAATGAAAGTCCTGCTCGGACTTGTCTTTATCGCTTCTGCCATCCTGAAGATTGTCGATATGGACCAGTTCGAGATTTACATTTATAGCTACCATTTCTTCAGCCTCAACACCTCGTTCTTGGTGGCACGTGCGGCCATCATCGTTGAGTTGGTATTGGGCATTGGACTGGTGTCCAACACCATGCACAAATTCTATTGGTGGGGTAGCATGCTCATGCTGTTGGGCTACTCCTTATTATTAATCTATGCGCTTCATCTAGGCCGTACCGACAACTGCCATTGCTTCGGTGACTTCCTGCAGTTTGACCCCAAGCAAAGCCTTGTCAAAAACGGCGTGCTGGCGCTGCTTTTCCTGCCGCTCTACTGGATGGGGGAATGGGAAACACGCTATCGCTGGTTGATTTTTGGCGTTGCCGTTGTGGTCTCCACCATCGCCGTCTTCCTTATCTCGCCGCCTGACAATTACATTCCCGCATACACGTCTGAGCATAATCTCCAGATTGAGCTTTTCGACGAAATCCTCGACGAGCCCCCCTTGGATAGCCTCAACCTTCGCGACGGCAAGCAGGTCGTCTGTTTCTTCTCTACGGGCTGTGAGTTCTGCCAGATGGCGGCGCACAAGCTCTCACTTATGCAGCAGTATTACGGCTTCCCCGCTGAGCGCATCACCTACGTCTTCATGGGTACCGAAAAAGGCATCACAAAGTTTTACGAAGAATCCGAATCGGCACAATACCGTAATGTGCTTTATTCCGACGTGGTGAGCCTGATAAAAGTCATTAATGGCACTTTCCCGACCATTGTTTTTATGAATAACGGCGAGCCTATCTACGAATATGGTTTTCGCAGTATGAAAGAAGACGAAATCAAATCATTTATGGCCTCCTGAACCTGTCTCCCGTCTGTTCAATCACCGCCTTTTTCCACGAATCCGGATAACCAGGCTGCTTCGGTTTGGCGGGATAACCGTAGCCGTTGCGTTTGAACTGCCCATTTTCCTCTTGTTTGATATTGCTGTCCAAATATTTGACTAACAAATAATTGTCCAATTCCTTCCAAGTGGTAACGGTGTTGTGTCCTGCCTTGGACGAGAAGTCGGTGAGGTAGGCGATGGCCAGTTTCGGGTCTTGGGCAAAGAGGCTCAGGGCTTGGTTGTCGGCATATTGCACCTGCTCTTGGTAGCCGCTCTCCAATTCGTTCTGCACGGCTTGGATGTCACCGATGACCCTATTATAAAATAGGTATTTGAAATGTGCCAGGCGGTTGAAGACCCAGAAGGCGGCATTGTCGCTGTAGGTCAGCATGTCGCCGTTGCCAGAACGGTATTCTATCGGCACCTCATTGATGGAGCAGTAGAACGGCGTGTACACCGTCGAGTTGGTGTCGTCCACACCGAACCAGATAATGCCTCCAATGGGATTGGGCAGCCAGCTGCGGCTCTGGGCGATGAAGGAGAAGCCTGTTTGAACCACCTCGATGCTTCTTTCATTAAGGTAGGGCTTGCCTTCATATTCCCAATAGAGGGGGTTGAAACGGAAGGGCGAGCCGAAGGAACCTGCACCCACGTCTTGTGTCTTGTCGTAAGGTGTCCCTTGGAAGTGGTCACGCTGGAAGGCCATCATGTCCGAAAGGCTAACCTTGCGGTTGGGCTTGACGTACAATGGCATGCGGTGGTTGAGATCCTTGCCGATGACGTAGTCCCAATATTCGTCCATTCCGTCGCACACCTTGTTGAACATCGTCCACACGCGGAAGTCGCA
>LXOW01177248.1_pt1 | contig 10032 bp, 7 predicted proteins | sample 1368591 | NCBI WGS metagenome assembly LXOW01 (sample SAMN04884650, study PRJNA319009) | bovine gut metagenome | isolation source: Cow rumen | host: Bos taurus | place: Italy: Legnaro (PD) | collected 2014-07-09
AAAAGTAGCCTTGCTAACGAGTCGTTGACGGAGAACATGGAATCGGTGCTGGAGCAGATGGAACTGCTGGAGCCGACGCCCGAGGGATATAGCATCAAGAACGTGGCAGCTATGATGTTCTCAGAGCGACCAGATAAGTTTTTCAAGCAGTCACAGGTGGAGATTGTGTTGTTCCCTGAAGGGCGCGAGAAGAATCCCAATAACCTGATTGAAGTGGAACCCATCAGGGGAAGCGTACCGACGATGATTGACAAGACGCTGAGTTATCTGCGTACTAACGTTGTGAAGAAGAAAATAGTGAAGCCCAAGGACGATGAGCATTCCGACAAATTCTACAATTACCCATATCAGGCGCTGGAAGAGGCTGTTGTGAACTCGCTGTATCATCGCGATTGGACGATTAGGGAGCCGGTAGAGATAACCATTGAACCGGACAGAATATCGATTCTGAATTTCTCTGGGCCTAACCACACCATCCCAATGGAGGCTGTGCGTGAGGGAAAGTCGTTGCGTTCACGCCGCTATCGTAACCGCAGGCTGGGTGAATTCTTGAAAGAGTTAGATCTGACGGAGGGTCGTGCAACGGGTATTCCAACCATTCAGGACGAACTGAAAGCCAATGGTTCAACCAAAGCGACTATCGAGACGGACGAGGAGAGGACGTACTTCCTGATTGATATTCCTTGCCATCCAGGATTTATGAAAGAAACGCTCTCGGTAGAACAAATTGGCGTAAAAGGTGGCGTAAAAGAACCGAATGTCACCAAAGAACTTACTGAAAGACAATCAGTTATATTAGAAATGATTACCGAAGATTCTTTTGTGACAATACCAGAAATGTCACTAAAGACTGGTGTTGCGACAAGGACTATTAAACGCGATATAGAGAACCTACAGTCAAGTGGTATCTTAACTCGTAAGGGTGGCCGCAAGGATGGTGAATGGATTGTGACGGAGTTGGGCATGGCTATGCTTGAAGCGTTGAAGAAGTAACATCTATCACAGTATCTGTGCGTTTGCCAATGTTTCAAAAAACGAGCGCAGAACCAAACTTGTTTGAGTTATGCTGAGTCAAAGAAACATCAACGCAGTTAACGACTTTGACACCTTTGAGACTACCGAAGACCGCTTGACCTTCCTGATTCATATCCCTATTCATGCTGGATGTGGCAATAAACCCGCTACGGAGAAAACTACGGTGATTACTACGGAGAAAACTACGGAGAAAATTGTAAGATTAATGAAGGAATTGAGGAAACGATGGTAGTTGTTCCACTTCGAGTAGGGTTTCAAACCTCTCGCAGCCAGATGTTCGTCAAGAGCGATGATGTTCAGGTCGGTGATGTCCTCGAATTCCGCAATCTTTCCCCAGCCTCTGAAGAACTTCATGAATCGGGTGTAGCGTTTCAGCGGTGTCCATCCCCTTATTAGCCTCGCTTTCAGCGGGTTAAACTAATAAGGTGCTGGTAATCAGATACTAAAAATGGGAACCCGTAAGGTTCCCATTTGTGCTATTTTGCGGAGAGAGAGGGATTCGAACCCCCGGTACCTCTCGGTACGGTAGTTTTCAAGACTACTGTAATCGACCACTCTACCATCTCTCCAGTGCCCTCATTGTCTTGAAAAGCGGTGCAAAGGTAGCACTTTTGAATGAATTAACCAAATTTTTGGGCAACTTTTTGCATAACAAATCTATTTTTAGTAATTTTGCAGCATGATATATCCCAAGAATTACGAATCGAAGATAGGTTTTGACGAAATATGCCGCCTGCTGAAGGGGCACTGCCTAAGCACATTGGGCAAGGAAAAGGTTGACGAAATGACCTTCTCGGACGATGCTGCGGAGGTGAACGAGTGGCTGAACCAGATACGCGAGTTCCGCCGCCTGATGCAGGCTACGGAGCAGATGCCCATGAACTACTTCTTTGACGTCCGCGAATCGGTGGCACGCATCCGACTGGAGAACACGCATCTGGAAGAGGACGAGCTTTTCGACCTGCGCCGCTCTCTGGAAACCATTGGAGTCATCGTGAACTTCTTAAACAAGAACAACGGCGACGATGAGTTTCCTGAATATACCTACCCTTCCCTGCGTAGTCTGGCTAAGGATGTACAGACCTTTCCTGCACTGATTCGACGTATAGACTCCATTCTGGACAAGTTCGGAAAAATCAAGGACTCTGCCACCATGACCCTAGCGGGAATCCGCCACGACATAGAGCAAACGGCAGGTTCCATCTCTCGCACACTCTATACCATTCTACACGCTGCCCAACGCGACGGTCTGGTGGACAAGGACACAGCCCCCACCCTGCGNNACGGTGTTCATAGAACCGGCTGAGGTGGTGGAGGCCAACAACAAGGTGCGTGAACTGGAGGCTGCCGAACGCCGCGAGATAGTGCGCATCCTGACTGTATTCAGCGACGAGTTGCGCCCTCATGTACAGGAGGTGCTGGACTCTTACCAGTTTCTGGCTACCATCGACCTGATACACGCCAAGGCCGAGATGGCAGAGCAGATGAATGCCTACGAGCCCGAGGTGAAGGCAGAGCCACACATCGACTGGATAAGGGCGATTCACCCGCTGCTACAGCGTTCGCTGGAGAAGCAAGACAAGAAAGCCGTTCCACTGGATATTCGTCTGGAAAACGAAACGGAAGCACGGAATAACGGAACAACGGAAACACGCAACAACAAAGCAATCGGAAGACTGCTGATCATCAGTGGTCCGAATGCGGGCGGTAAGTCGGTGTGTCTGAAAACGGTGGGCTTGTTGCAGTATATGCTACAGTGCGGACTCAGTATTCCCATTGGCGACCGCTCGACGGTTGGCGTGTTCAGCAACATCATGATAGACATCGGCGACGAGCAGTCGATAGCCGACGACCTGAGTACGTATTCGAGCCACCTGTTGAACATGAAAAACATGATGAAGCAGGCTAATGCGCGTACCTTATTATTAATTGACGAGTTTGGAGGCGGCACGGAACCCACCATCGGAGGTGCCATTGCCGAAGCTGTGCTGAACCAGTTCTGGAAGAAACAGGCCTTTGGTGTGATTACTACCCACTACCAGAACCTGAAGCACTTTGCCGAAGACCATGAGGGTGTGGTAAACGGTGCCATGCTGTACGATCGACATCAGATGCAGGCACTGTTCCAACTGAGCATCGGACAGCCTGGCTCGAGTTTTGCCATTGAGATAGCCCGCAAGACGGGCATTCCTGAGGAGGTCATCAGCGAAGCTTCTGAGATTGTAGGCTCTGACTATATCCAAAGCGACAAATACCTGCAAGACATTGTGCGCGACAAGCGCTACTGGGAAGGCAAGCGCCAAACCATCCACCAGCATGAAAAGAGGTTAGAGGCTACAGGTGAGAGGCTGGATGCCAGCATCGAAGAGATAGAGCGCGAGCGTAAAGCTATCCTAAACCGTGCCAAGCAACAGGCGGAAGAACTGCTGAAGGAGGCTAACCGAAAGATAGAGAATGCCATCCGGGAGATTAAGGAGGCACAGGCCGAGAAGGAACAGACGCGGCTGATTCGTGAGGAGCTGCAGGAGTTCCGAGAGCAAGTGCAGAACGATGACACCCGCGGACTGATGAGCGAAGAAGACTTTGCCAAGAAACTTCGCCAGATGGAAGAGCGAAAGGCGCGTAAGGCACAGCGCAAGGAGAAAAAGGGCGAGGAGCAAAGGATAGCCAGTGAAAAACTGGCAGCAAGAGCCAAAGAGAACCTGCACCCAGAGAACCGTCCGCTTGCAAAGGGCGACACCGTTCGCATCAAGGGAACAAGCAGCGTCGGCGAGATAGAAGCCATCCAGGGCAAACAGGCAACGGTGGTGTTTGGTGGATTGCGTTCGAAAGTGAAACTGGAGCAGCTGGAGCGAGCAGCGAAACAGCAAACAACTGTAAGCAACCCATCAGACAAGCACGCACACCTGGCTATCCAGACCAGTCACATGACACGTGCCACTATGGAAGACCGCAAACAGAACTTCCATCAGGACATTGACGTGCGTGGAATGCGTGGCGACGAAGCCGTTGATGCCGTGATGCACTTTATAGACGATGCCATCCTGATGGGAATGTCGAGGGTTCGCATCTTACACGGAACGGGAACGGGCATTCTGCGCCAACTGATACGCCAATATCTTGCAACGGTGCCCAACGTAAAGAAAGCAAAAGACGAGCACGTACAGTTCGGAGGTGCCGGCATTACGGTAGTGGACCTGGACTAAACGAAATCAAAAAGCAAGAAAAAAAAAGATTGTTGATTATTTGCCTGTCTCACAGAAAATCATTACTTTTGCAATCAAATCTAAAGCAATGTATATAGGTGTCGCAGGAAATATAGGAAGCGGGAAGTCTACACTGACACAGCTGCTAGCCAAACACTATGGATGGGAAGCACGCTACGAGACGGTGGAGCAAAACCCTTATCTGGAAGATTATTACAGAGACATACACAGGTGGTCATTCAACTTGGAGGTGTTCTTCCTGAAAGAGCGCTTCCGTGACTTGATAGACATCTCGCAGGCAGAACACACCATCATACAAGACCGCACCATCTACGAGGGGGTGTACGTGTTCATGGAAAACAACAAGGACATGGGCAACCTGAGTGAGCGCGACTACGAAACCTTTATGGAGCTGTTCGACCAGATGATGGCAGTAGTGAGACAGCCCGACCTGCTGATCTACCTGAAAGCATCAGTGCCCCACCTGGTAGGAAACATCCAGAAGAGGGGACGCGAATACGAACAGCAGATGAAGCTGGACTATCTGGAAAACCTGAACAAGCGTTACGACGACTTCATATACAACAGATATAAAGGGCAAGTGATGACGGTGGAGAAGGACGAACTGGACTTCTTGGCCAATACGAAAGACTTTGCCCAGATAGTGGACCGCATAGACCGACAGCTATTCGGACTATTCTCCCCGCAATTATAAAAAAAACGACTAAAAAACTATCATACTATGCACATCGCAGTAGCAGGAAACATAGGCAGTGGCAAGACCACGCTGACCAAATTGCTGGCCCACCGCTATGGCTGGACGCCCCGTTTCGAACCCGTTGACAACAACCCGTACCTTTCGGACTTCTATGCCGACATGCCCCGCTGGTCGTTTAACCTGCAGGTGTACTTCCTGAGCAAGAGATTCAAGGAAGTGGTGGAGATATCCAAGTCGGAGGAAACCATCATCCAAGACCGCACGATTTTCGAGGATGCCAAGATTTTTGCTCCAAACTTGCACGCACAAGGCATGATGTCGGACAGGGACTTTGCGAATTATTCTGACTTATTCGACCTGATGATGTCGCTGGTAAAACTACCCGACCTGATGCTATATATCCGTTCAAGCATTCCAACATTAGTGGCACAAATCCAGAAAAGAGGTCGTGACTACGAGCAAACCATGCGATTGGACTACCTAAAAGGACTGGAAGAAAGATACGAAGAATGGATTGCTTCATATAAAGGTCCGCTGATTGTGGTAGATGGAGATCATTGTAAATTCGGTGACAATCCTGAAGACCTAAAAACGGTTACGGACATGATTGACGCCAAACTTTACGGTCTGTTCCCGATGGACAACAACACCTAGAAAAAGAAGGAACATGCCTCGTTTAATGATTTTTAACTTCTATTATAAAGAGGTGTGACGGATTTTTTCTACTTTTGCAAAATATAATTTGAGAGAAAGTATTTCTCTAACAACAATGACAGACGTCATATTATCAAGTTTTATCAGTCTGTTTGCCCTGTTTGGTAAGGAGGAGCAAGTGGACGAAGTACGGGCTAAGAACTTGCTCGTAAGTTACTTGCATCGCCATTTCGGTATCAGAAATACAGAGATTTACACAGACCTCTACTCCGATATGCGTATGGCATACGAGATGACGGACGACCTGAACACAGAAGACACCGTCACCTCCATCTGTGCCAACCTGCAAGGCGACATCCGCAAAATAGAGAAAGACATGTTGCTACTGCGTCTGATGGAGTTTTGTCACGGCGGTTTCGAGGGTAAGCATACGGACGTGCTGTTCAAGACTATGGCACAGCTGTTCAACATTACCCAGAAACAGTACGAGGACTTCTCAGACTTTGTGCATAGCAAAGAGTCAGAACACGTAAAACTGCACCAGCTGGAAGGATTCGACGGACCGCTGAAAACGCTGCTCGACCCTGTTACAGGACTCTTGTTCTTTACCTACATGGGTAACGACACCGTATTGCTGAACGACGTTCCCATACTGACTGGCTCATACCAGGTTTGGATACAGAGCAGTGTACTGAAGGGCAAGAACGGAAAGCCTGTGTACTACTCGTCAATCATCAATACATACGAGCATACGCAGAGTGAGGTGAAGGCAGTGGAATTCTGCGGAAGAGACATCAACTTCCGATTCCCCAACAGCGACAACGGCATGCACGACCTGAGTTTCTCGCTGAGGAACGGCGAGCTGTTGGCTATCATGGGAGGTTCGGGAACTGGTAAGACCACCCTGCTCTCGCTACTGAACGGTAGTCTGAAGCCACAACAGGGCACCATCACCATCAACGGACACAGCATCACGGAGCCCGCAGCGAAGAGTCTGATAGGCTTTGTACCACAGGACGATCTGCTAATTGAAGAGCTGACCGTTTACCAGAACCTCTGGTTCACAGCGAAGTTCTGCTTCGAGGGCATGAGCGACGAAGAACTGGACAAGCGTGTGATGAAGACGCTGAAAGACCTAGGACTGGACGCAGCCAAAGACCTGAAGGTGGGCTCAGCCATCAACAAATACATATCAGGCGGTCAGCGCAAGCGACTGAACATTGCATTGGAGCTGATTCGCGAACCAGCCGTACTGTTCCTTGACGAGCCGACATCAGGACTGTCGTCTGCCGATACGGAGAAGGTCATCAACCTGCTGAAGGAGCAGACGCTGAAAGGCAAGCTGATTATTGTAAACATCCACCAGCCCTCGAGCGATGTATATAAATTGTTCGACCGCTTGTGGTTGCTGGACAAAGGCGGTTATCCCGTATTCGACGGCAATCCCATTGATGCCATCACTTATTTCAAGGAAGCAGCCAACTATGCCGATGCAGAGACCAGTGCGTGTCCGACCTGTGGCAACGTGAACCCGGAAATCGTCCTGAACATCATTGACGAGAAGGCATTGAACAATATCGGCGAGGTAAGCGACGAGCGCAAGATGACGCCTCAGGAATGGCACGAACTGTACCTGAAGAACCGCAAGGAGATGAAGGCACCTGTGGTGAGTGACGTTCCCGCTTCCGACCAGAAGAAGCCTAACAAGCTGAAGCAGTTCGGCATCTTCCTGCACAGGAACTTCAAGACGAAGATTACCAATGTGCAGTACCTGTGCATCACTCTGCTGGAAGCCCCCCTGCTAGCACTGATCTGTTCCTTCCTGACACGCTATGCCCCACCCGAGGGCTACTCAGTAATGGACAACAAGAACCTGGTAAGCTATTTCTTCATGTCCGTCATCGTAGCTACGTTCATCGGAATGAGCGGTAGTGCGGAGGAGATTATCAAGGACCGTGCCCTGCTGAAGCGAGAAAAATTCCTGAACCTGTCGTATGGCAGCTATATCTGGTCGAAGATTATCTTCCTGGCTGGTGTATCGCTGCTACAGACGCTGTTGTTCATTCTGGTTGGCAACACCATTATGGAATTGCATGGACTGACCATGGAATGGTGGATTATCCTGTTTGTCACGGCCTTGCTGTCGAATCTCACCGGACTGATACTGTCACAGTGTCTGAACTCGGTAGTGGCTATCTACATCAGTATTCCGTTGCTGCTGATACCTCAAATCCTGTTGTGCGGACTGGTGGTAAGTTTCTCAGACCTGACACCCAAGAGCACCACAGGCAACGTGCCAGCCATCGGCAACATAATCCCGTCGAGATGGGCCTACGAGGCCTTGGCAGTCACCTCGTTTACGGACAACGCCTACGAGAAGCCACTCTTCGAGATTGACAAGAAGAAATACGAGAACCAGTTCTACAACGTGGGATTCCTCTACGAACTGCAATCGCAGGTGGAAACCATGAAGGACGAGCAGAAGAAAGGCAAGCCCGTAGATCCTAATCACATGAAGGTGATTGAGATCAACCTTCCACGACTGACGGAGTTCTGTGGCATGAAGGCTTATACNNAGGGAGAGAGGCAACAAGGCCAGCCTCCTGCAGGACAACATGATATCGGCATTCATCAGAGAGCATGGCAAGGAGGAACTGCTGAACCTGAAGCGCGAGAACTTCAACCTGAAATTGGAGGATTGCGTGGTAGGTGCCGACCAGCGCAGAATGCTGGATGTGATAGACGGATACATCGTACCCAGGACTGGTACTATCTTCCTNNGCCCGTAGATCCTAATCACATGAAGGTGATTGAGATTAACCTGCCACGACTGACAGAGTTCTGCGGCATGAAGGTTTATAGCGGTGACAACTCCACAGAATCGCTGACCGCCTATATGAAAGAGGCAGAGGACATCCTAAGGGAGAGAGGCAACAAGGCCAGCCTCCTGCAGGACAACATGATATCGGCATTCATCAGAGANNCAGCGCAGAATGCTGGATGTGATAGACGGATACATCGTACCCAGGACTGGTACTATCTTCCTGACGCCCCAGAGCCAGTGCGGCAACGCCCCGTTCTACAGTAGCGAGAAGATTGTAGGCTCTTGGCACGTGAAGACGTTGTGGTTTAACATCGCCATAATGTTGATTATGAGCATCATCGTGGGCATACTGCTATTCTGCGACTGGCCAGGACGACTGCTGAGGAAGGAGAACTCCTAAAGAATGAGAACGAGAGAAAAATATAATTCATTAAATTAATAACAACAAAAATCAAAAAAAGATGAAGAAATTAACTATCGTAGCTGTTGCTTTTGCAGCAATTGTCTTCGCAGCTTGCGGAGGAAAAAAGAGTGCTAACAACGCTGAGGAAGCTGACTCTCTGAAGAGCTTTGAACAGAAGCAGATTGAGGCTAGTATCAAGATGCACATGGACAGCATCGCCTCTGAAATCAGCAAGATGAAGCAGCCCACCTTCATTCAGGAAGACAACGGTGGTCTGTCGCTGACCAAGGAAGAGAAGCAGGTTAAGCCTGACTATCTGTTGCCTGCAAATGTAGCTGAGGAAGCAGCCACACTGGCTGAGAAGTATCGTATTCTGAGCGCCCTGGGTGTTGACAAGCGCATTGCCAAACTGTACGACATGCCTACAGACGAGTACGAGAAGGCTATTGCCAAGCTGATTGCCGACATCAACGATCCTTCGTTCAAGAACCTCGAGAATCAGTCTGACGTATTCGAGACCACTGGGAAACTCTATGAACAGATGGAGAAGAACGGTCGTATCAACTANNATTCTCGTTATCGACGCTATCAACCGTCTGTCTGAGTATGATCCAGACATCAAGCCCATTGCTGATGCCATTGCTCCTCTGGAGGTGCTGAACGCTACCACTGTAGACGAACTGAAGAAGCAGTTGAACGAGGCTAAGGAAGGTATCGACGCTGCTCGTGCAGCCTTGGTGAAGTAATAAAAGACTATGAAGACGAGAAGACTGGTACTGCCGAACGATATAGAGACCATCCCTCAGCTGAACGAGTTCATTGACTCGGTGGCTGAGGAGGTGGGCCTTGAGATGTCGCTCACCATGAGCCTGAACCTGGCCCTCGAGGAAGCGGTTGTCAATGTAATGGAATACGCATATCCCGAAGGACAGAAAGGCAATGTGGAGATTGAGGTTACGGCTGACCAGGAATGGATGACGTTTGTCATCACGGATACTGGCATAGCCTTTGACCCAACGATGAAGGAAGATGCAGACACCACCCTGTCAGCAGAAGAGCGCCCCATTGGCGGACTAGGCATCTTTTTGGTGCGTCAGCTGATGGATGTCATCGACTACAAGCGTCAAGACAATAAAAACGTGCTGACCCTGCGAAAGAAACTGGGTGAGGAGAATGCATCAAACTAATAAAT
>LXOW01159365.1_pt1 | contig 10031 bp, 11 predicted proteins | sample 1368591 | NCBI WGS metagenome assembly LXOW01 (sample SAMN04884650, study PRJNA319009) | bovine gut metagenome | isolation source: Cow rumen | host: Bos taurus | place: Italy: Legnaro (PD) | collected 2014-07-09
AAGAGGAAGGCACCAGCCCAACCCTTGGCAGAGCCCAGTACGTCGGAGTTAGAGAAACCACCGCAGAACACAATCATGTTGATGTCCTCGAGGGTCTCGCGACCACTGATCAGGTCGGTCATCATCACGTCCTTCACGTCGAAACCGGCGAGGTAGAGGCAGTAAGCCATCTCGCGCTCACCGTTGGTACCCTTCTCACGGATAATGGCGGCCTTGACGCCAGTCTTCTCGCGACGGTCGGCAGAGATACCGTACTGGCTCAGCTTACCTGTGAAGTCCTTATTAAACTTCATCTCGATAGGCTGTTTCTTATAGTTCTCGAAACGCTCCTTAGCCTTGCCGTTGAAGCTCTGCTTACGATCCAACAGGTAAGAAGTCTTGTACCAAACGTCGCGGAGGGCGTCGATATCGAATGTATGCTCTGTATCACCAACCTTCACTACGATGGTGCGGGCATCCTCAACGGGATAACCAATCTTAGCATAACCAACACCCTGCTCCTCCATGAAGTCCTTGAACTCAGCCTTGTGCTCGTCGCTGACTTCGATAACCACTCCTGGATTCTCTGCGAACAGAGCCTTTACCACGTCGCCATCCTTGCAAATGTCGTGCAGGTTGATGTGCATACCGCCCTTGGTATTGGCGAAGCACATCTCGAGCAGCGTGGTAATCAGACCACCGGCAGAGATATCGTGACCAGCCATAATCCAACCCTTCTCAATCATCTGCTGAACAGCCATGAAGGCATCAGCGAAGTACTCAGCGTTCTTCACCGTAGGCACATCGTCGCCCACCTTACCCAAACTCTGGGCGAAGGCAGAACCACCCAGACGCTGCTCGTCGAACGAGAAGTCGATATGATAGAGTGATGCGTTCTTATCGTTCACCAATACAGGCGATACCACTTTCTTGATATCGCTCACCTCACCACCGGCAGATACGATGACGGTTCCTGGAGAGATAATCTTCTCGCCGTTAGGATACTGCTGAGAGAGCGACAGCGAGTCCTTACCTGTTGGTACGTTGATGTGCAGGTCGCAGCAGAAATCGCTCAGCGCCTTCACGCCAGCATACAGACGGGCATCCTCACCCTCCTGAGAGCGGCAAGGCCACATCCAGTTGGCACTCAACGAAAGTGAATCCATGCCCTCAGCCAGAGGTGCCCAAACGATGTTGGTCAGTGCCTCAGCTACAGAAAGTACAGAACCGGCAGCAGGATCAGCCAGACCGGCCTGAGGTGCATGACCAAGTGCTGTAGCGATACCCTTCTCGCCACGATAGTCAAGGGCAACAACGCCACAGTCGCTCAAAGGCAACTGAATCTCACCCTGACACTGTTGACGTGCAATCTTACCTGTTACAGAACGGTCAACCTTGTTCGTCAACCAGTCCTTACAAGCCACAGCCTCCAGCTGGAGCACGCGGTCGAGATATTCGTTAATCTTATCCTGACTGTAGGTCACGTCAGCATAGTGACGCTCTACAGTATTATCTTTCATAATAGTCTTGGGTGAGTGACCAAACATCTGGGCAACATCCAGATCGAATGGCTTCACACCGTCGCCCTGCTTGAACGAGAAGTGGGCATCGCCCGTGGTCTCACCAACCACATACAGCGGTGCACGCTCGCGCTCAGCAATCTTTCTAACGTGCTCAATATGCTTCTCGTCGATGAGCAGTCCCATGCGCTCCTGACTCTCATTGGCGATGATCTCCTTGCTCGAAAGGGTCTTATCGCCGATAGGCAGTTTGGTCATATCAATCTCACCACCGCACTCCTCAACGAGCTCTGACAGACAGTTCAAGTGACCTGCAGATCCGTGGTCGTGGATAGAAACAACGGGGTTCACATCCTCCTCGCAAAGAGCACGTACCAGGTTGTAGGCACGTTTCTGCATCTCAGGGTTGGCACGCTGAACGGCATTCAGCTCGATACCATTGCTGTAGCGACCTGTATCTACTGATGATACAGAACCGCCACCCAGTCCGATGCGGTAGTTATCACCACCCACAACGACCACCTTGTTACCCTTCTGAGGCTCCTTCTTCAGACAGTCGCGCTTGGTGCCGTAGCCAACACCACCTGCCAGCATGATTACCTTGTCGTAAGCATACTTGGTATCGTTGGGCTCCTGGTGCTCAAACGTCAGCACAGAACCGCAAATCAGTGGCTGACCGAACTTATTTCCGAAGTCAGAAGCACCATTCGAAGCCTTAATCAGAATCTGCTCTGGTGTCTGATACAGCCACTGGCGAACGGGCAGAATGCTCTCCCAGTCGCGAGTCAGCTTATCATCATCCGTCAATCGTGGATATGCCGTCATATAAACAGCCGTACCAGCAATCGGCCAAGAACCAACACCACCACCCATACGGTCGCGGATTTCACCACCGGTACCCGTAGCGGCACCGTTGAATGGCTCTACGGTTGTGGGGAAGTTATGGGTCTCAGCCTTCAGCGAGATAACGCTCTCGATATCCTTCACCTGGAAGTAGTCGCTGGTGCTCTGATCCTTTGGAGCAAACTGCTCAACTACAGGACCCTGTGCAAAAGCAACGTTATCCTTATATGCCGAGAGAATCTTATTGGGATTCTCCTGCGTGGTCTTCTTAATCATCGCAAAGAGCGAACTCTCCATCTCCTTGCCGTCGATGATAAAGGTACCACCAAAGATCTTATGACGGCAGTGCTCAGAGTTGATCTGGGCAAAACCAAAGATCTCTGAATCCGTCAATGGACGACCATTCTGCTTCTCCAGTCCGTGCAGATACTCGATTTCCTCAGGACTGAGGGCCAGACCCTCTTTCTCGTTATACTCCTCCAGATTATCCACATACTTGATGGGCTCTGGCTTGATGTTAATCGTAAAGATGTCCTGGTTCAGGCCAGTGTACATGCGTTGCAACATCTCGTCGTGCTCAGCATCCTTGCTCGCCACAGCGAAGTACTCCTCAATACGACTGATGCCCTTGAGGCCCATGTTCTGCGTAATCTCAACAGCATTCGTCGACCACGGGGTCACCATTTCGCGACGCGGACCAACGTAGTAGCCCTCCAGCTGGTCAGCCTCGAGCATCGTTGCCTCGCCATAAAGCCAGTTTAATTCCTTGATTTCCTGTTCACTCAGTACGTGATCAACTTCCGTTGCAATCACCGATTTCTGTGGGGTCTGAAAGAAACGTATCATACCTTTATACCTTATTTATTTAATTTGCGTGCAAAGGTACGAATAAAATATGAATAATGTGCGATGATTTGAAATTTATTTTGTACCTTTGCAGTCTAAACAATAAGAATATGCCTTATAAGACTGACGGAATAGAAATAGAGATTCATCCTGGCCCCAAGGCGGGCGAGGACGGCAAGCCTTTGCTCTACGTGCGCCCAGCGAAGGGTTATAAGAAGACGTTCAAGCAATTGGACGACTTCTGCACCAAATATCGTGGAATGCGGACAGGTGAGATGCAACAGGTGTTCGACGTGTTGATGGAGGTTGCAGGCCGTTGGCTCTCAGAGGGTTATCGCGTGGAAACGCCCTTGGGTTCGTTTGCACCAAAGTTGAAGTTGATAGGTCAGCATACAGACCCCAAGACCATTACGGGCAGGGATGTTAGGTATGTAGGTCTCGACTTTATACCCAACAAGGATCTCGTCAAAGTGGCAGGTCGCAATCGTGAAGGCTATCGTAAGAGTAAAGACCCTGTGGGCAATAGTCAGATGTACGATGAGCAGGCGATGGATGATGCCCTGCAACACTGTCTGCGACTGGGTTATGTGACGATTCCTGAGTTTATGATGTTCAGCAAACTGAAACGCGACTCTGCCAAAAACTATCTCGACAGCCTCTGTAAAGGCGACCATCCGCGCCTTTGGAGTGTCAAGGAAGGACGTCGCTATCTCTATTTCCCAAAGAAAGATAGCTCAAAGGGATAAAAAGCGGTCTCGACCACCCGCCCGCATATATACGGCCTCCCGCTCGAACCAATTCGGGCTGGAGGCCGAATTAATACGGGCTGCCGCCCGAATCTCCTTTCCCTACGTCTCGCTCCCTGTTACATCCCTACAAAAACCTTGTCTGCACGGCACTTTCCCCCTGCTAGCATTAGTATCCTTTTTGTCTCCTATTTAATCAACCCAGACTTTTGCAGAATAGGCATAACGCGCGAGGCGTGAATCCGTAACTTTTCTTCTTCTTCATCATAGTATTCTCTTAACAACTCCCCATTGTCGTTAAGCATCTTACTAATCAGGTCGTCATTTACCATGCGGATTTCTATTCTGCCCTTTTCGTCAGCACCTTTGGATATAATGTAGCATACCTGCTGTTTCATTAATCTCTTTGAATCTGAAGCGCTAGCAATAGCTGCACCAATAGCTCCAAACATAAAAAAAGTAGCCATATTCTGACCTCCTCTTGCTTCCTGGCCAATCGTCCTGTTGACGAAAATCAAACTACGGTTCCCAATGCGCCGAGCCTTCACATATCCTTTCCCAAAACGATCGTCTTGAAACCAAAGGTTGTAGCAATTCACATATATTGAATCGTAATACATCACCGCAAAAGCCTGTTTCTTGAGAATCTTGTCAATGGGTTCTTTATCGCACGTCACTGTAAAGACATTTCCGCCCCACCACATCTGTTCGTTCTTAGTACGTTGGGTGAAATGAAGATTGTCCAATTCCTCCCACTTGTTGTTGCAAAAATCCTGATAACTAAGGCAATAGCGATATTGCCCGCTGACATTCACAACGGCAACAAATGCTGTCAACAATACAAAATAGAAGCGTTTCTTCATCCTTATTGGTAATAAGCAGTCCTTCTTCACTTTATTTTTCGTTTGCGTTGCAAAGGTAGATATTATTTCCTTAACGACCAAACAAATGTCGAATTATTTTCCCCTGCCTGTTCCTCGCCTGCTATTCATTTGGGCGTGTGTTGGTAAAACTTTGTTAAATCTTTCCGTTTTCATGCAAGGTTTGCGTGCTTTCTGTGTTTAACTAATAGAATAATATGTAACTTTGCAATTAAAACGACAACGAATATGAAGAAGAACATAATCTTATGTTTGGGCGCCCTGATGATGCTGGCTTTTAGCATGAGCAGCTGTAGCAGTAGTGACGACGAGAAAGACAATAATATGGTTTTTAATCCCTGTCGCCTCCCAAACGAACTCCCAATGATTTTTGAGTAATTAGAAAAGGCTTATGAAAAAACTACTTGTGTTTCTTTATCTCGTCCTCCTGCCTTTTGCCATGAATGCAAATACAGGTATAAAGGAAGTTGATGGCATTTTATGTCAGGTAGATAGCGAAAGCCAAAATGCCGATGTTTTACCTACTAGTGAAGAGCCAATAACGGTGAAAACGCAAACGGCGAGGAAGTGGAGCATTATACCCCAAGTTGGTTTCCAAATCATGGAATGCAGAGCTTTACAGACTACACTGGGGGTGAGAATCGGTGCGACTGCTGAGTGGCAGACGTTCAAAAAACTAGGGTTTTCAGCAGGACTGATGTTCACAAGACAAACCTATAAGCCCGACAAAGACGAAATTGGAGCCATTGGACTTTTCAACAGCCCCATCAAAGCCAGTATTTTTGAGATTCCAATAATGGCCAGTGTTGGTCTTTGGTATGGATTCTCACTAAAAGCTGGCATGCAAGTCAACGTACAGCTACATATAGATAAGGAGAGTTGGACTGAGAGCCAAGAAAGTTATAACTTAATCATAGAAAGCCATTATGAGTCTACACGGAAAATCCTGAGCGACTGTTATTTGACATTGCCCGTAGGAATCTCCTACGAATGGCGACGCTTCATAGTAGACCTGCGCTATGTCTTCGGGCTTAAGAATTTGAATGTCGAATTCCATAATACGATTTCTCAGAGTTACGGTATGAGTATCGAGCATAACGAATCCACATACTTCGAAAATAGCAAGGTAAACAATCTGCAACTAACAATCGGCTATAGATTATAAAACAAACTTATTCAACTAAACAAGAATATGAAGAAGAACTTAATCTTATTTTTAGGCGCAATGCTGATATTGGCTTTTGGCATGAGCAGCTGTAGCAGTGATGAAAACAAGGTTAATAAGCAAGCTAACGAGCTCCTATCCTTTGCTGTTTCTGGATGTAAGAATAATGTAGAGCAAACTGACATAAGTAACTCTAACAGAGCCCTGGTATTTGATGCCATAGAGTCTATTAGATACGAAGGAACAGAAGATGGCTCACTGATGATATTTCATGAAAATGCAATATTCTCATGTGAAGCTAAAATAGAAAAAGAAGTAACTATTAATGAAAACACTATCTGTATTATTGAAAAGGACGTATCTCAAACGACAAATTGTCTGTGTTGCTATGATTTGTCAATGAAAGTCGGACCGTTAGAAAACAAATCATACAGAATTGTTGTTTGCAAAGATAGCGAAATGGGGAAATACATCGATTTCACAATTGATTACTATCCGACCACGAAAGGTGACATAAAGGTTGAAAGATAATAATTATCTTAATCATTATTCGAACTGAAAGTCATAATCGATGTGACTCCTAATCTTTCCAGCCTTTAGCAGTATTTGATACATGCGTTGCATTCCTTGCTCCTGCTGGTCTGTTGGATTACCCTCTATTACTTCTCCGTCTGCGCTGACAATGCGGGTCACTCCAAGGTCATATCTTGCCAAACCGTTCTTGTCGGATAGGTAATGGCAGAATGTCAACCCTTTGGAGAGAGAGCTGGAAAGGGAGCTGTTCAGTTTGGCATCAAATAGGAAACTACCGTTAGAATAGAACAAGATGACGTACTGAGTTGGTATAGGAAAGGCTTTCGAGTCAATCCGTTCCGTATCTTTTACCTTGAACTCACCAGTCTCAGGGTTAACTGCAATGATATTGTCGAGTGTCAGCACATAATCACTGGGGACAATATCTGTTAATTGTGCTCCTTCTGGCTTGATGATGGCATAGAGGTTCACAGAATTGTTATCGCCCTCATTGTCATCGCTACTGGAGCAGCTGCTCATGCCCCAAACCAGCATCAGCATTGCGCCCAAGCATAAGACTAAGTTCTTTTTCATATTCGTTGTCATTTTAATTGCAAAGTTACATATTATTCTATTAGTTAAACAAAGAAAGTATGCAAACCTTGCATGTAAACGGAAAGATTTAACAAAGTTTTTACCTTTGTGGAGTAGAATGATTCCAATGAAGCACCAGATTGTTCATATACTCTTCACCACCTACGCCTGTCTTCTTGTAGCTAAGGGCGTCACAATGGTCAAAGACGTCGTGCTGGTAATCGAATGAAATATTGAACTTGTAATCTATATTTTCCTTGGAATAGAAATCCTGATACGTCCGATTATAATAGTGTACGGTTATTGAACGGATTTCGTTTTTTGGCGTTTGACCAAAACATCCCATATTGGCCAAAGCTGTCAGGTACTCACTTGCGTGTCCTGTTGAGAGAGTAGCGTCTACGAAATCCAGCGTAGCATAAGGGATTATTGCTTTGGCCAACGCGTCGTCGTAAGTATAGCTAACGACGTAGTTGTCACTCTCGTTTATCGACAAGACGTCTATACGCTCGAGATTCTTGCTGGCCGACCAAGTAAAATGACTTGTTTCGACAAGGGCCTCGTCACCTAACGTAGATTTCTCATAACGCATACATCTGCTCAGTTGCTTCCCGTCGTATTCAAATACAATGCTGTCTCTCAAGAGCGAACGCGGGTCCTGGCCTATGACTGCTTGCACTATCAGGTCGTTTTTGAGATAGAAAACCGATTGTGCATTCCGTCTCATATAAGCGTAGATACCGTTCTGTTCCTTGGATATCCAACTGCGCTTCGCAATGATTGTATTAAGGTCTGGATATGAGAAATGAACAGAGTCATAGCCCAACGAATTTTGATATCCATTTCCTTCTGTCAGTAAGGTTATACGGCCTTGGGCGTCATATTGGTAGGAAATAAGGGCTTCTTGCCCAAAGGTCACACTGTCCAAGAATGCCTTTTCTGTATCAGGGACGTCAGTCCTGCCTTCCGATTCAGATTTATCGCATCCTATCAGCATGATGATAATACCCAATATTAGTAATAAGCCGTACTTCTTCATAATCTTCTTCGTTTGGGTTGCAAAGTTAGACATTATTTCCTTAACGACCAAACAAATGTCGAATTATTTTCCCCTGCCTATTCCTCGCCTACTATTCATTTGCGTGTGTGTAGGTAAAACTTTGTTAAATCTTTCCGCTTTCATGCAAGGTTTGCGCGCTTTCTGACTTTTATATATAGAATAAGGTGTAACTTTGCAATTAAAATGACAACAAATATGAAGAAGAGTTTGCTCTTTTGTCTTAGCGCTCTGCTGATTCTGGTTTTTGGCATTAGTAGTTGTAGCAGTAGTGACGATGATGAAATCTTCGGCACAGGCCTGACAGGAAAATGGGATTTGGTGGAAGTTCAGAACGGCCCTGAAGGGGGCTGTAATGGGGACTATGCCAATAAATATCCGTCCGGCACTCTCATTATCGAAATAAAAGGAAATGGAAAAATTGTCTTCAACTATGAGGACGGGAAAGTTGAAACTCTTGACTATTCTATCCCTGAAGACCAAGATAAGTATTATTCCTCTTTGCCAATCATGATCATTGGTGAAGACCCGTTTGGCTATGTTGTAGAGGGGAATATTCTGAAACTCCATTACGCTGGTATCTATACCTGCGACCACATTCCAGCAACATATGTGTTTAAGCGTACTAAATAAGAGAACAATGAAGATTATTGATAGCAATTCGGTGAATCATGTGCAACACCTCGTGTTTTATCGGCAATAAGCAAAAGTTATTTAAAATAACCTAAATTCGTTTCACTTTCACTTGAAATGACGGAGTAATCACTAACTTTGCACCCGAATTATTAATTTAATGAAGAAAAAGATGAAGAAAAGTATTTTCATGATGTCGCTGGTTTCAGTATTGCTGTTGACCAGTTGTGCTTCCAAGAAGGACCTTGTGTCCTGCCAGGAAGAGAATAAATCACTCAGCGAGAAGCTGCAGGAATCCCGTGAGGACTTGGCTGGCAAGAACGCACGCATTACTGCCCTTGAGGATCAGCAGCGTGGCTTGCAGCAGGCTTTGGCCGCTGCTGAGGCCAAGTACACTAAACTGCAGGAGTCGCTCGACAAGAGTCTGACCAATGCCTCGCAGAACAATATTAGTATTGAGAAGCTGGTTGACCAGATTAACGAGTCGAACCAGTACATCCGCCACTTGGTAGAGGTGAAGTCAAAGAGCGACTCACTGAATCTGGTGTTGAGCAACAACCTCACCCGTTCGCTCTCTAAGGAGGAACTGAAGGAGGTTGACGTTCAGGTGCTGAAGGGTGTCGTCTACATCTCGCTGGCTGACAACATGCTCTACGAGAGTGGTACCTATAAGATTAATAAGCGCGCTTCTGAGACACTGTCGAAGATTGCCAAGATTATTAAGGACTACAAGGACTACGACGTACTCATCGAGGGTAATACCGATAATGTGCCCATCAAGCGTGAGAACATCCGCAACAACTGGGACCTCTCTTGTCTGCGTGCTTCAAGTGTCGTTCAGGCTCTGCAGAACGACTATGGCGTAGATCCCAAGCGCCTGACTGCCGGTGGTCGTGGTGAGTACAATCCTCTCCAGCCCAACACCACTGAGGTGGGTAAGCAGCGCAACCGTCGTACCCAGATTATCATCACTCCGAAACTGGATGAGTTCATGGAACTGATTGGTCAGGCTCCTGAAGAAAAGTAATGCCTATATAATATATAATAAAGGTATAAAGGGTTGGAGACTTGACGGAAATCAAGTCTCCAATCTTTTTTGCATAATAATTGAATTTTTTCTTCGAAAAAGTTTGTTAGTTCGGAAAAAAGTCGTACCTTTGCATCCGCTTTCAGGGAGAGTCCTTGAAAAGCAACCCCAAAAAGAGTTCTTTGAAAGACTTACATAGACAGAGAAGAAGTAGTACGAGAAGCAGT
>LXOW01378154.1_pt1 | contig 10027 bp, 6 predicted proteins | sample 1368591 | NCBI WGS metagenome assembly LXOW01 (sample SAMN04884650, study PRJNA319009) | bovine gut metagenome | isolation source: Cow rumen | host: Bos taurus | place: Italy: Legnaro (PD) | collected 2014-07-09
AATTTTACGAATTTCACGAATTAGCTACGCCCTTGATACCCGAGGACAATTCTCTGACCTAAAGGTGCAGAGTGTGGCGTTGCATTCGTGTAATTCGTTAAATTCGTGGTTAAATATAAAACTAATGATGAAGTCGCATGAAATCTGTGTAATCTGTGCAATCTGTGGTTATTTTTAATAATGTATGGTCTCGTAACCGTGCGTGAAAGCAATGGCATGAGGTTCTACACCGGTAGTGTAGGTGGTGCCGCTAACAAACTGTCCGCTGCCATCATAGATGTTCAGGTAGCCGGGCGTGGTATAGCTGGGATAGCCCGTGTCGGGATCCATCGTGCGCGAGGCCAGGAACACATAGCCGGTATTGGAGTCGATGCTGATGGCGCAAGGGCTTGCAATGGGATTGCCGCCGCTCAGCAAGTAGGAAGCCGTCATGTTGTAGGCAGCATTATAGACGGAGTAGCTGATGGTGCTGCTGCCGTAGGGATAATTATAGGTGACGATATACTGTCCTGATGCTGCCATTCCCGTGGCATCGGGGATTACCAGGCTGACAGTGCTGCCGTTAATCAGATAAACGCCGGCCTCCTTCTGGTTCCAGTTTTCATCATAATATCCCCAGTCGAGCACATAAATCATATTGCCTGACACAGCCAGCTGCTGCGGGTTGTGGATTTTCTCGTTCTTGATTTCCGTGATAGTGCCTGTTGCAAGGGTAATCTTGCTGATAGAGCCGTTACCGTTGCCATAGTCGCTGTTGGCTACGTAGAGCGACACGTCGGTATCGCTGGTGCCGCCGAATGCCATGCCCTCGGGGGCGCTGCCCACCTTATACATATTAGTGACGTTCAGCGACAGCGTGTCGATGACACCTACATAGCCGCCGTAGGTTGTCACATACACCTTGCCGTCATAAGCCTTCAGATGACGCGGCGTGACACCTTCAGCCTCGCCCATGTCTGCAATCGTGCTGATTTTCTTAATCTGCTTGAAGTCGCTCTTGTTCAGCACGAAGACCACATTCTCGTCAGAGCCGGTAATGTATATCTTGTTGCCATAGACATACACATCGTTCGGGGTGCCACCCAGGCTCACGCCATTAGCCATCTTGTACACATTCTGCTGCACGGTGACAGGGCTGGTGCCGAAGTCCAGGAACGTCAGGCTGCCGTCTATTTTACTGGCTGTATTACCGTTGTTGATAATCAGCGCACCCTTGGTGACGACATAGTCCACAGAGCTACTGTTTTTGTTGTCATCGTCTGACAAGCATCCCGTGAGCAGGGCTGTGCCCATCATCACGGCAAAACTTAAAAGATACTTTCTCATATTGCTTAAAACTTTAATGGATTAATTCTTCTATCTGTTTCTTTCATAATTCATATTTTACTGAGACTTGCCAGCTACGGCCAGGCATGGGATAGTAGCCCACAATCTCGTATTGACGGTCGAAGAGGTTCTTCACGTCCAGACGGGCTTCCAGCGACTGGCGTCCCCAGCGGAACGTGTGCCATGCCGTCAGTCCCGTGTCCCAGTAGCCGTCAATCTCCGTACCTTCGTAGTGCTGGTTGTTGGCCCATCGGCTGCTGACGCCCGAGCCGTGCAGCGACAGGTTCACCCACGGATTCTCCCACGCCAGGGCGACACTGCCCGAGTGGAGCGGTATGTAGGCTATCTGGTTGCCATAGTAGGGCGACTCGGCATTGGTGCGGTTCTCGGCCTGCTGGTAGCTGTAGTTGCCGGCCAGCGTCAGGGTGTGGCTCTGGGCTACAGTCCATTGGCAGTTGGCAGTCAGGTCAGCACCCAGCACGCTGACTTTGCCGACATTGATGCAGGTCCACACGAACATATTGTAGGGCACCGCCACAATCATGTCGTTCACCTTATTATAATATAGGTCAAGCGAGGTCTGGAGTCTGATGCCTCCTGTCTGGTGCTGGCAGGTCGCCCCTACGTTCAGCTGGTGGGTGCTCTCGGGTAGCAGGTCAGTGCTGCCAAAGTGGAAGTAATAGCTCTCGTTGAACGTCGGCGAACGGAAGATGTTCTTATAGGATGCACGGACGAAGAGGTCGCGTTCCGGCAGCAGCCTGTACGACAGCGACAGCGACGGCGACAGCCTGCGCATGTTGCGTGCACTTTCGCCATCCTTGGTATCGTTCAGGTAGAGCGAGTGGAGCAGGCGGCCCGTCACGGTCAGCCGTTGGGTATGGTAGCGGGCGGTGGCACTCTGCAGGACGGTATGCCTGAAGGGCCTGCCCACTACCGTGCGCCCGGAACTGCCATTGAGGTTGTTGAAGCTGTAGTCGGCAGAATAGTCGAACGACCAGCTGTCGTCGGGTGTGTACAGGACTGCTGCCGAGGTGTATGCCTCGCGCTGCCAGTAGCTGGCGTCGTTGAAGGCGTTGGGCGTCAGGGCGTCCTTGTAGATGGAGGCTGTCCAGTTGAATTTCGCATGCCACTTCAGCGACCATCCCGTGCGGTTGTGCGTCAGGTATTGCAGCTGGGCCAGGAAGTTGCGGTCGCGCAGCGTCTCGCCATTCAGGTTGGTATAGTAATGCACCTGTCCAGGCAACTGGCGGTCGTTATCGTAGTAGTACACCTTGCCGCTGAGGCGGTTGAAGGCATTGGCACTCCATACTACGTTCACCTCGCCGTGGCCGCTGTTCATGCGGCTGTTGGTACGCCGGTCCTTGACGGTCTGCGTCACATTCTGTATCTCGTAGGGGTAGTCGTTCTCGGCGTATGTATATTCGGCAGCGGCACTGACGGCCAGACGGTCGGAGACTCGCTGACGGTAGCGCACGAAGGGACTGGCATAGCCGAAGGAGCCGCACTTCATGACGGCGGTCAGGCGGGAGTCCCAGTCGCCAGTGACCGTCTGAATGTTCAGCACGGCAGGCACGGAGGCCTGACGCGCCGGGACGAAGATGTCATCGTTGTCGCCGATGACCAGCGTCAGGTGGTCGACGTTGTTCAGCGAGTAGCGGCTCAGGTCTATCTCGCCGCTCTGACACTCGGAAATCATCACGCCGTCGTAGCTGACGCCCGTATGCTTGGCGCCGAAGCCGCGTACCGACACGGTCTTCATGCCACCCGCACCGCCATAGTCGCGCAACGTAATGCCGGGCAGTCGGTGCAGGGCGTCGGCCATGTCCGTCACCCCCATCGTCAGCATGTCGTGGCGGTCCAGCAGGTGCATGGGTGCCGTACTGCCCAGCGTGTGCTGGCGACGGCTCTCCGTAATGGTGACGCCCTCCAGCTCGTGGACACGGCCGCTGATGGTGTCCGTCTGCGCCACAGCACAGGCGGCAAACAGGAGCAGCAGACAGGATGAGAGTATCTTTTTCAACTTCATTTCTTCAGTTACCTTGCCCAAAAACCGTGCAAAGGTATAATTTTTTCCCAAATCAGCCATCACTTTCAATAATTATTTGTACTTTTGCAGGCAAAACTATTAACAACTACTATGAAGACAAGACTGTTTTTGCTGTTTGCACTCGTAGCCCAGCTGTCCTGGGCCGGTAACGTGCGTGAGACCATACGCCTGGACCGTGGCTGGAAATTCACCTTTGGACATGCAGCCGACCCGCAGAAGGACTTTGGCTGCGGCACCGAGTATTTTAACTACCTGACCAAGGCCAACTCCATCCATAACGAGGGACCCTACTCACAGAAGTTCGACGACGGCGACTGGCAGGAGGTGCAGCTGCCGCACGACTGGGTGACCACCCTGCCCTACGCTCCCGAGGCCAGCCACTCGCACGGCTATAAGACCGTGGGCTGGAAATATCCCGAGACCAGCATCGGCTGGTACCGCAAGGTGTTCACCATCGGCAACGACGACCTGGGCAAGCGCCTCCTGTTGCGCTTCGACGGCATCTTCCGCAACGCTCGCGTGTGGTTTAATGGTTTCTATATGGGAACGGAGCCAAGTGGTTATGTCACACAGGTTTATGACATCACGCCCTACGTCAACTACGGTGGCGACAACCTCATCTGCGTACGAGCCGATGCCTCGCTTGAGGAGGGTTGGTTCTACGAGGGTGCCGGCATCTACCGCGACGTGTGGCTCGACAAGTCTGCCGAGGTCAGCGTGGCACCTTTCGGCACCTTCGTCTATGCCCAACTGAAACAGCCTTACACCGAAGCAGTGGTGCATGTGAAGACCGAGGTGACGAACAGCAGTCTGACGACGCAGCAGTACGAGGTGGAACAGCGTCTGCTGGATGCCGAGGGGCGCGAGGTGGCACGGGCTAACGGACACGTGAACCCGCTGAAGGCCAAGGAGACGCGCACGACGCAGCACGTCATGAAACTTACGAATCCTCACCTCTGGAGCACGACCGACCCTTATATATATAAAATGGAGACCACGGTCAAGGTCGATGGCCAGGTGGTGGACGTCTACCAAACCCCAACGGGTTTCCGCGACATCCTGTTTGATGCCGAACGCGGATTCCTGCTCAACGGACAGCCCCTGGAACTCAAGGGCGTCAACATGCATCAGGATCATGCCGGCGTGGGAGCTGCTATCCCCGATGCCCTGCAGGCCTGGCGCATCCGACAGTTGAAGGCATACGGCTGCAACGCCTACCGCGCCTCGCACAATCCCATGACGCCTGCCCTGCTCGACATCTGCGACCGCGAGGGCATCCTCGTCATCGAAGAGAACCGACTGATGGGCATCAACGACGAACACCTGCGGCTGCTGGAGCGTATGATACGCCGCGACCGCAACCACCCCAGCATCATCCTCTGGAGCGACGGCAACGAGGAATGGGGACTGGAGAACAACATCCAGGGCACGCGGCTGGCTGAGGCCATGCGCGAATACACCCGTCTCTACGACCCCACACGTCCCAGCACCGTAGCCAATGCCAGCGGCCCGGAACTCATCAAGGGTACCGACGTGCGCGGCTTCAACTACATCGTGCAGAACGACGTCGACAACCGTAAGAAGGCCAATCCCACATGGCGTATCGTCGGTACTGAGGAGACCACAGGCTGCGGCACACGCGGCTGGTACTTTGACTCGCACGACTACACCGCCCGCATGGTCAGCTTAAATCGCCAGCCAAGAGACAACATCCAAGTAGAGAATGTCATCGAGCGCGGCTGGAAGTTCTACGACGAGCGTCCCTGGGCGGCAGGACTCTTCTACTGGACGGGATTCGACTACCGAGGCGAACCCAACCCGCTCTCCTACCCTGCCCACGACTCCGAGTTCGGACTGTTCGACTACTGCGGATTCCCAAAGGACGAAGCCTACTACCTGAAGGCGTGGTGGACTGAAGAGCCTACCCTGCACATCTTCCCCCATTGGAACCTTCAGGGACATGAGGGCGAAGAGGTCGAGCTATGGGCCTACGGCAATTGCGACGAGGTGGAACTGACAGTCAATGGCAAGAAGCTGGGACGCCAGCAGATGCCCCGCAACGGACACCTGAAGTGGAAGGCTGTTTACCAGCCCGGGCGCGTCGTAGCCACAGGCTATAAGAACGGCAAGCGTATCCTGACCAAAGCCATCGAGACCACCCTGCCTGCCGCCAAGACCGTTATCAAGGCCGACCGAGACGTAATAGCCGCCGACGGCCGCGATCTGGCCGTCATCACTATTGAGGTGCAGGACCGCAAGGGGCGCCTCGTCCCCGATGCCTGTCCCATGCTGACCTTCACCCTCGATGGCAACGCCCGCATCATCGGAGCCGGCAATGGCGACCCATCGTACATGGGTGCCGACCATCCCAGGGAAAAGGACTGCCAACAGTTCAGCATCCCCGCATTCAACGGTCTGGCACAGTTGCTTGTACAGTCCACCGACACGCCTTCTCCGCTAACCGTCACCTGTACCGCCGACGGTCTGACCACCGCCACACTATGCCTTACTGCAAAGTAAACATATAACTCACAGCAAGTTAATTTTTCATATCAATCAAGGAGTTGGCGCTTCAGGGCAATTCTATAGAGATGGACTTCAAGGCGTTACGGGCCATACGCTCATAGACAAGTCCCAATTCGGAGAAGCGGATGACACTTTGCAGGGCGGCCTTGCGCACAGACATGAAAGGTCCCTGGAGAGCTGTCACAGCCTGATCGAGGAACTCGTTGATGCCGCGCTCGTTAGGTTCCTGGCCATTCATGAAGAGGCGCGACAGCACGTGGAATCCGCACAACTGGTAATACTCCTTGTCGCTGGCTATCCACTCGTAGGCTTTCTCGGGGGCGTATGACAGGTGCTGCCAGAGGTTGAAGGCCGCCTGCTCGGCAATCTCCAGTTCCGTAATCTGCTCCATCCACACGTCGCACACGCCAGACAGCATCTCGTCGGCAGGCATCAGCATCGTAGCCAATATCTTGCACTCGCGAACGTTCTCCTTCCACAGGGCAATGGCAAGGTCGTAAAGGGGAGAATGGTCGGATGTAAGAGGTAAAGGGTTAGCGTATTCTGCCTTCAGTTCCTCCGCCTTTGCCTTCAGGCGTGGCAAGGTGGCACCCCAGTTGAGGTGGTAGTTGACGCCCTTGTCGCGCATCGACTGAGCCACCACACCATCCATCATCAGGCGGAACGACTGCTTGATTTCCTTCACTTTAGAGTGTAGCGTATTCTCGTCCATAGCGTAGCATTTGTTGGGCAAAACTCTCGGAATAGTCCAGACGGATGTCGCAGATGTTGCCGTCGGCATCGGTCACGGGCAGCATGACGGGATTGATGAATCCCTTGTAGGGTGCCAGGTTCAGGCGCTGGTAACGTTCCAGCACCTCGGCATGCAGCTGCGGATCCACCTGTACGGCATAGTGCTCCACAAGCTGGCGGGCAGCCTCGTAGTCACCCTCACTTTTGATGCGTTGTATCTCGGCCAGCAGGCGGGCAAACAGTCCGCGCAGGGCCTCGTAGTCGGTGATGCGCACAAAGGTCTTCCCTTTGCGCCGTTCCAGCTGGATGACGTCGCCCTGCTCGTAGCACCAATGGGCGATAAGGGCCCGGTTGCGCATGTGCGCCTCCTCTATTTGGTGGCCCGGCTCGATGCGCACCAACTGCGTCATCATGCCGTTCATGATGTAGCCGTAGTACTGCGCCTTATAGGCCTCGTCGTCGGGCACCAGCCCGAGGTCAACGAGTTTCTGGTCGGCGATGTAGTAGAGGCCGAAGAGGTCGGCGCGTGCCTCCTCGATGGTGTTGCCGTATGCCTTCAGCGCATCCGGGTCAGTACCTGGCAGCAACTGTCCGCTACCATGTCCTAAACACTCGTGAAGGTCGGTGTGCAAATTGTCACACACGTCGCCGTATTTCTCTATTAAAGAGAGCGTTGCGGCATCAACCACAAACTCTTCCTTGAACCCATTTCCGTGGGCTGCCTTGTTGTAGGCATCGGTAATATTTGAGATAGTGATGCTCTTGCTGCCGTGCTGCGAGCGAATCCAGTCGGCGTTGGGCAGGTTGATGCCAATGGCCGTCGACGGGTACTCCTCACCACCCAGCATGGCAGCGCAGATGGCATTGGCCGTGACGCCCTTAACGTGGGGTTTGCGGAAGCGCGGATCAACGGGCGAATGGTCCTCAAACCACTGGGCGTTGCTGCTGATGGCCTGCGTGCGCTTGGTGGCCTCCAAGTCCTTGTACTCGACAATGCCCTCCCACGAGCCTTTCAGCCCCAAGGGGTCGCCATAGACCTCGATGAAACCGTTGACAAAGTCCACCCTACCCTCATGCTCGCCAACCCACTCGATGCAATAGTCGTTGAACACGCGCAGGTCGCCGCTCTCGTAATAGTCGATGAGCAGGCTGATGATACGTCGCTGGCGGTCGTTCTCAGCCACGCTACGGGCCTTGTCCAGCCAGTAAACGATGGCCTGGATGGCCTTGCCGTAGCGTCCCTGTGCCGACCACACCTCTTCCTGGATGATGCCGTCGCGCTTCACCAAAGTCGAGTTCAGACCATACGACACGGAGGCAGGGTCGTCGGCGGCAGCCTCCTTCTGGCGGGCGTAGAAGTCCTCGGCCTCCTGCTGCGTCACGCCGTCGTAGAAATTGCATGCCGACGTCAGCAGCAGGTCCTCGCCGTCAGCCTTGTTGACACGCTTGGGCAGCACGTCGGGGTCGAAGATGACGGGGAACAGCTCTTCGCACAAGTGCTCCACGCTCTCACCCTCACGCAGCGGCAACCGTGTCGGCTCCACTAGTGCAAGCACCTCTGACAGGTAGTCGCGTCTGAACTCCGGCACAAACTTGTTGCAACCATAGTGGTGATAGATGCCGTTGGAAAACCAGACGCGCTTCAGGTAGACCTCCAGAGCGCGGAATCCATCGGTATCGTGCGGAACGGCAGGCGCGGTATAGACGGCCTCCAGCAGTTTACGGATGCGGAGGTTGTATTTTCCATACTGGTCGAAGGTGATGTCACGCCCATAGAGCGTAGCCTTCGACAGATAATAGACCAAAATCTTCTGAGACAAAGATAATTGCTCAAATCCGTTCAAGCGGTATCTGAGCAATTGTAAGTCTGCAAAACGTTCTCCGACATAGTCGAAGTGACATGCACAATCGTCTGAATAGTTCATTTTAACTTTTCCTTCTTGGGCGACTTCTTTTGCACCTTTTCAGCGGGATGCTGCTCGAATTGCTGGATGCGATATGCCCTGGGGGTCATATTCATCACCTTGAAAAACGAAGCATAGAACGATTGCCTGTTCGCGAAACCCACCATGTTGCCGACCTCCTCGACTGTCAGATGCTGGTATCTGCGGTCGATGAGGATGGCCATGGCCTCCTCAATGCGGAACTTGTTGACGAACGAGGTATAGTTCATGTGGAAACGAACATTGACAACGGCGGAGATGTAGCGGGTGTTGGTACCCAAATCCTCGGCAAGCTTTTTGGCTGAATAATTCTTGTCTTTGTACTTTTCTTCCATGACGATAACGCGGAGGATCTTCTCCTTCATCTCGTCCATCACCTTAGGGCTCACGAGACTCCGGTAGTGAGCCTCTTTCTGCTTGGTTTCCGTAATGTTGTACTTTGCCATACCCTAAAATGTTAGTTGATAGATTATATTACACCGCAAATATAGCAAATATTTTCTAAAAAAGAACAATTTGTGTCGAAAATTTAACACTTTTTCTATAGAAAGCCATCAAAAACCATCATTTTTGTCAGTTACAAGTCTTTCAACATGATTTTTTGTGCATTTTTCAGATAGTCATGACGCACACCGATTACCTGCTTCCATTCGTCAGACAACAGATTCGTGACATCAAAATCAATTTTCCACACGCCATACGACTCCAGCCTACCTATCATGGTGCCCAGCGTCATGTTCTGGATGTCCTCGGCAGGCATGTAGCGGCACTCCTCGCTTTTCTCGCCGCCCGAGATTTCAGTCAACATGCGGGCATTCGTCAACTCGAAGAGCAGGTCGTTGACGAAACGGATGGGAATCTGCGTCTCCTCGCGCAGTTCCAGAGCCGTATAAGGCTTCTGTCCTTGTATAAAGCGTCGGGAGATGCGGCTCATAAGCAACGCACAAAGCATCAGACGATAGCGGTGGCTGATTTCACCCGTATGGGTATCGTAGTCGTAATAGTCCAGGTTTTGGTTTGTGTAGCACAGTTCGGCACCGAACAGACAGATGGTCCACGATATCTGCATCCACAGCATGAACAGTGGCAGGGCGGCAAAGGAGCCGTAGATGGCGTTATAGCTCGACAGGAATATCTGCGAATGGATGTAGATGAACTGCAGTCCCTGCATGGCGATACCGGCCAGGATGCCCGGCACGACGGTACTCTTGACCTTCACCCGTGTGTTGGGCATGAAGATGTAGAGCGCTATGAACATGCACGACATCAACGTATATGGAATTAGGTCTATCAACTTCTGCACAACCGGCCCCAGCATCATGAAGTCGGGCATCTGCTTGGCCACAGTAGCCAGGAAGATGCTGAAACCCGACGTCAGTACGATGAGGATGGGAAAGACGAAGAACATGGCCAGGTAGTCGGTAAAGGTACGGAACACGGAACGTCCCTTCTT
>LXOW01040460.1_pt1 | contig 10026 bp, 5 predicted proteins | sample 1368591 | NCBI WGS metagenome assembly LXOW01 (sample SAMN04884650, study PRJNA319009) | bovine gut metagenome | isolation source: Cow rumen | host: Bos taurus | place: Italy: Legnaro (PD) | collected 2014-07-09
GCCTCGTCAGCATCGATCTGCCCGACACGATCAAGGTCATCGGCAAGCGCGCCTTTGCCGGCTGCACGAGCCTCAGAAGCATGAGCTGACCCGAGAGGAACGGCTTGCGCCGCTCAGACAGAGCGAGCCGTGAGTCCGTTTCCGCCACGGAGACGCGGATACAAACCCATCCTAAGAAAAGAGAGACGTTATCGCTTCGCGCGGTAACGTCTCTTTTCGATGTCGGGGTCATTTGCTGCTGCGCACATAGCGCACCACATAGTCCGCGAAGCGGCGCGTCGCGGGACCTGCGCGGATCCCGGCCGCGATCGCGAGGCCGATGGTGCGCTTGGCCTCGGGGATCAGCGGCAGGATCTGCAGCCGGTCGTGCCGCCCCTTGAGCAGCAGCTCCGGCATGATGCTCATGCCGAGGCCCTGCTCGACCATGGCGATGATGGCGTAGTCGTCCTTGGTGTAAAAGCGCACGTTCGGCTTGACGCCCGCCGCCTCCAGCGCGCGGCGCGCGTCGTGGTCGGAGCTCTCGAGCAGGCTGATGAAGGGCTCGCGCTCGCACTCGACCAGCGGGAACTTCGGGTAGCTCGCAAAGCGGCTGCCCTCGGGCAGTATTGCAAGCAGCCGATCCTCCATGAGCGGGATCAGCTCGCAGTCGACCGGGCAGGGGAGGGTGACGAAGCCGATATCGATGCTCCCGTCGGAGAGCCACTGTTCGACGTCGTGATAGTCGCCGTTCAGGAGCCGGAACTCCACGCGCGGGAAATCAGCCTGGAATTCCTTGAGCACCCCCGGCAGCCAGTGTACGGCGACCGAGGTGAAGGCGCCGATGCGCACGGTGCCCGCGTCGAGGCCGCGGATCGCGGCGGCGACCTGCATGAGCTGCTCGCGGCTGCGCAGCAGCTCGCGCACAGCGGGCAGCAACCGCTCGCCCTCGCCCGTGAGCGACACGCCCGCGCGCCCGCGCTTGAGCAGGGGAAAGCCCAGCTCCTTTTCCAGCCCGTCCAGACTGTGACTCACGGCGGACTGCGTACACCCGAGCGCGGCGGCGGCCAGGGTCAGGCTCCCGTGCTCGACCACGCTGACCAGAACCTCATATTTATCCAGCTTCATACGACGTCCTTTCTATGAAATAATATCATGAAAACTTGAAGAAAATTAAATCCCTTTCTATTATAACCAAAAACCGCGAAAAAACAAGTGCAGCTTGCACAGAATCCCCTTGCTCTTTTTCATATTTCCGCTAAAATGAGGCCATTCCAAAGAAAAGAGGGCTTTGCCATGACAAGCGCCAACCTGTTCAGCATCCTCGCCATCGTGATCTACCTCGTCGGTATGATCGTGATCGGCTATCTCAACTCCCGCGGCACCGGTTCCAGCTCGGACTTTTATCTGGGCGGAAGAAAGCTCGGCCCCGTCGTCACCGCTCTGAGCACCGAGGCCTCGGACATGAGCGCGTGGCTGCTGATGGGCGTCCCCGGTCTGGCGCTCTTCTGCGGCGTGGCGGAGGCGAGCTGGACGGCGATCGGCCTCGCCGCCGGCACTTACCTCAACTGGCTGCTCGTGGCGCGCCGCCTGCGTACCTATTCCGCGCGGCTCGACGCGATCACCGTGCCCGATTTTCTGGCTCGGCGCTTCCACGACAAAAGCAAGCTCATTGAGACCGTCGGCGCGCTCGTCATCGTCATCTTCTTCGTGCCCTACACGGCCTCCGGCTTTGTGGCCTGCGGCAAGCTCTTCAACAACATGTTCGGCTGGGACTATGTGCCCACCATGATCGTCTCAGCCATCGTCATCGTGGCCTACTGCACGATGGGCGGCTTCATGGCGGCCTCCATCACGAGCCTGATCCAGAGCCTTGTCATGACCTTCGCCCTGATCGTGATGCTCTTCTTCGGCATCAACGCCGCGGGCGGCTGGGACGCGGTCGTTGCGAACGCGCAGACCGTGCCCGGCTATCTGAGCCTCACCGCGAGCACCACCATCGAGAGCACGAGCCCCGGCGTCTACGACGGCATCACGATCCTCTCGACGCTGGCCTGGGGCCTCGGCTACTTCGGCATGCCCCACGTCCTGATCCACTTCATGGCGGCGAAGGACGAGAAGCAGCTCGCCACCAGCCGCCGCATCGCGACGATCTGGGTCGTGATCTCCCTGAGCGTGGCCACCGTCATCGGCATCGTGGGCTTCGCGATGGTCAAGGCCGGGGCGCTTAGCAGCTTCTCGAGTTCTTCCGAGGCCGAATCCGTCCTCGTGCGCGCCGCGGCTCTGATGGGGCAGAAGGGCGTCCTCTTCGCCATCATCGGCGGCGTGATCCTCGCCGGCATCCTCTCGGCCACGATGTCCACGGCTGACGTGCAGCTCCTGGCCGCCGCCTCCGGCATCACGCAGAACCTGCTGCAGGACGTCTTCGGGCTCAAGCTCGACGACAAGAAGAACCTGCTGATCGCCCGTCTCGCCGTCATCGGCGTCGCCGTGATCGCCCTGTTCTTCGCGATGGATCCCAACAGCTCCGTCTTCCGCGTGGTCTCCTTCGCCTGGGCGGGCTTCGGCGCGACCTTCGGGCCCGTGATGCTCTTCGCCCTGTTCTGGAAGCGCTGCAACGCCGCGGGCGCGATCGCCGGCATGCTGACCGGCGCGGTGTCGATCTTCGTGTGGAAGTTCCTGGTGCGTCCCCTCGGCGGCGCGTGGAACATCTACGAGCTGCTGCCCGCCTTCCTCGCGGCGAGCCTCGTGATCGTCGTCGTGAGCCTCTGCACGAAGGAGCCCGACAAGACCATCGTCAGCGAGTTCGAGAGCATCGCCTGAGTAAGCTTTCAGAATAACAGCCGGTCTTCCCGAAAAGGGGAGACCGGTTTTTTTTAGTGTGCTGTTCAAACCTGGCGCTTCTCAGCGAGACATAGAGACAGCCGCACAAGGCCGCTTGTTTAAGGAAACGCTGATCAATCCGGCGGTCATGCGTCTGCCGGCAAATTATTCGCCGGCTCTGCGTTGCAAAAGCTTGAAATACACAAAGTATTCCTGCGCTTTTGCGCCTTGATCCGACGAAAAAATTGCTCGGCATTCGCTCTCGCCGGATTGAATCAGCGTTTCTTTAAGAAAACTTAAGGTGCAATCCGTCGCGGATTCTGCTATACTCACAGCATGGCAGGAGTGTCACGCATTTGCAATTCATGCGGAAGAATTATGCCGCAAATCGAGGAACGGCAAATAAAAAACCCGTGTGAAATCGAATTATGTAACCCAATGAGAACGATTCGGTTACAACATGGTAAAAAATATTGCAAAAATAATGCAAGTTCCTCTTGCAAATGTCGTGGCGACGTGATACAGTATCACTGTATCTGAAACTAGGCAGTGCTCTGCGTATTCGCGCTTTGGCGCGGGACGCGGACAGAAAAGGAGAAGACGACATGAAAGCAAGTACTAAGCTGATGTCCCTGCTGCTGCTTGTCGCGATGTGCCTGAGCTTCACGGCGCTCCCCGCTTACGCGGTGGAGATGGACGAGAGCCAGACGTTCGGTCGCGTGACAGCGGAGATGATGAATCGAGCGACGGCGTCTGAGGGCTCCGACGACGCCATGATTGTCAAGGCCGCGGAGGATTCCGCAACGGTCATTCCCCAATCGACGCAGGGTCAAAGCGCGGAGCAGAAGTCTCCCGTGGTTGTGAGATCCAACGGCGTCGAGACCGGTTATCAGACCCTCGGCAGCGCGCTGGCAGCCGCCGATCCCGGCGACGTGATCCAGCTCAATACCGACTTCAGCTTTGCCGATACGCTCAGGATCGAGAAGAATGTGACCATCCTTCTCAACGGCCATCAGCTGAAGGTCACGGTGCCCGGCACGCAGCCCGGCATCGAGGTCAGCGGCGCGACGCTGCGCGGCGGCTCTGTCGTCGTCAAGGCGACAGAGGTCGCGACCAGGGAGGACGAGGAGCCCCCGGTCTATGTCGCGGGCGTCACCGGCAGCCTCACGCTGGATAACGTGCGCATGACCTATACCGGCCCCGGCAGCATGATGAAGGCCTCTGCCACCGTTTTCGGCGGCAGTTATTCGAGCGATCCGAGCATCTATCTGCCCGAGGGCTATAAGGCCGTGCTCGAGGATGGGCGCTACGTCGTCGTGGAGAAGACCGCAGAAGACGAGGAAGAGACCCCCGCCGAGAATGAAGAGCCCGTCGAGGGCGAGACCCCCGCTGAGGGCGAGACTCCTGTCGAGGGCGAGACCCCCGCTGAGGGCGAGACTCCTGTCGAGGGCGAGACTCCTGCCGAGGGTGAGACTCCTGTCGAGGGCGAGACTCCTGCCGAGGGCGAGACTCCTGCCGAGGGTGAGACTCCTGTCGAGGGCGAGACTCCTGTCGAGGGCGAGACTCCTGCCGAGGGCGAGACTCCTGCCGAGGGTGAGACTCCCGCCGAGGGTGAGACCCCCGCTGAGGGCGAGACTCCTGTCGAGGGTGAGACCCCCGCTGAGGGTGAGACTCCTGCGGAGGGCGAAGTCCCCGCTGATGACGTAGCCACAGTTGTGACCGAGCCCGCCGAGGCTGAGACGCCCGCCGAGGCCGAGACGCCCGCTGAGGGCGAGACTCCCGCCGAGGCTGAGGCTCCCGCCGAGGAGGAGAAGAAGGAGACTCTCGTGGATCAGTTCCTGAACCTCTTCAACACCGAGGAGGAGGGCGTTGACCCGGCCGCGAAGGAGATCCCGCATTCCGAGGACAAGTACGCGGCTGACGGCAACACCGAGGTCACGATCGGCCCCGCGGCGGACGACGTCTCTGTGAGCGTCGGCACGGCGGAGAACTTCGAGGACGCGGTGCTCGCCATGGCCGAGGAGGATGAGGAGCTCAGCATCGTCTGGGCGAAGGATATCGACGTCGACGGCGAGCTGGAGGGCGAAGTGCTGGTCACGATCAGCGACCCGGCCTTCTGCACGCTGGACGAGAGCGCGAAGCTCTATCACGTCGTCAACGGCGTCGCCGTTGAGGTCAGCTTCACGCTCGACCGCGAAGCCGGCACCATCACCTTCCGCGCCTCCAGCTTCTCTCCCTATGCGATCACGGTGACGCCCGAGATGAAGAACGGCACCGACCACGATAATGCCGAGCTGAATATGCAGCTCGGACCCGAGAAGCATTACAAGTCCGGCAGTATGCAGAGCCTGATCGACAGCAGCACCCCGGAGAACTTCACCATCATCCTGGACGTGAACGCCACCTGGAACATCAACAACTGGGAGAACGTCAAGAAGCTCGAGATCAAGCTCAACGGCCACAGCCTGATCGGCCCGATCACAATTCCCTCCGACTGCACGCTGACCATCTCCGGCGACAGCCAGAGCTTGCTTGTGAAAGAAGNNAGCCTGTATATCGACGGCAAAAACGTGAAGACGACGGGCACGATCGACTCGACCGGCTCCTTCATCCAGATCACCGGCGGCACCCACGGCACCCTGACCGGCACCGGCGGCGGCCATATCTCCGGCGGCACCTATAACGCCGAGGTTCCCGCGAGCATGCTGGCCGACGGCTACGGCTGCAAGCTGAGGGACGGCAAGTGGGTCGTCGAACAGACCCAGACAGCCCGCGTCAAGACGAAGGGCGGCGTCAACTTCACGCACGACAACGGCAACTTTGTCGAGTACTACAAGGGTACAACCAACGCCGGCAAGAACTATCCCTACACCGTCGTCGTTACGCCGGTGGGCGGGCTCAAGAAGATCACCCTGAACGGTCCCGCCGCGGGCTATACGCAGGAGCTGAACGCCTCATATCCCTACAGCTACAACACCGGCAACGGCGAGGTGGATATCCCGCTGACCACGCTCAAGGCGCTGTTCAATAACGTCCCCGCCGGCCGCGCCTATCTCGAGTTCGACTTCGGCGGCACGACGGTTGAGATGCCCGTGAACATCTATCCCGACGTGGCCTGCGACCGCACCACCTACATCATCGACAGCTTTGAGCCCATCACCTTCACGCTGACGAACGACGGCACCAATACCGACACGCCGAGCTTCATCACCGTGGACAAGGCGGACGCCGACAACGCCTACAACAAGCTCTTCACCGACTATACGGTGAACGGCAACAGCTATGTCGTCAGCCCGGCCTATCTCAACGACCTTGCCCCCGGCGAGCACAACTTCGACTTCTGGTATGACATGGGCTTCGGCAAGATGGTTCGTCTGCGCTGGACGATCACGGTCAGCAAGGACTACAAGGTGACGCAGATCAACGGCGTCCAGATCATCAAGGAGCCGAACTCTGCCGATGTGAACTGGTATCAGTACAGCGGCAAGAACCTGAACATCACCGGCAACGGCGATTCCGGCAAGTTTAGAAACGTCAGAGTGGACGGCAAGATCATTGCCTACACCAACTACGCGCTGTATACCGACGTGGCCGGTCAGACGACCGTCGGGCTGTATCCGGGCTATCTGGCTACCCTGCCTCAGGGTAAGCACAGCATAGACCTCGTCTTCAGCGACGGCGTTGCGAGCGCGACCTTCAGCGTCCTCGGCGCTTCCGCGAGCCCGAAGACCGGCGACAACAATCACATCGGCCTCTGGGTCGGTCTGCTGGTGTTCTCCGGCGCGGCTGTCGTGGCGCTGATCCCCAAGAAGAAAAAGCAGTGATCCATAAGCTTCCGCATCCCCCGGCTTCAAGGAGCCGGGGGATGTTTTTCTGCGCACTAACAGCTCAGCCCCTTGCCTCGCCCCCGCGCGAAGCGCGAGGACTTTTGCCGAAGGAAAAGCTGCCGGGGGCAGGTTTTCCCGGCAAAAGAAGCGCGAAGCGAGGCGTCACGAAGTGACGGAGAGGGGCAAAACCGAGGTTTCTGCGCCCCCTCTCAGTCACGGCGCTTGCGGGGGACGCGCCGTGCCAGCGACGCTTCGCGCCTCTCGCGTCTGCGAAACCTGCCCCCGGCAGCTTTCGCCGCGGCGCGAGTCCGAAGGGAGAGCCAAGAAACACGCCAGGGCTGAACCGTTACTTCAGCCGCCGGTGGCTTTTGTCAAAAGAGCGGTTTTTTTGTTGCACTGTGGCGGCGGATGTGATAAAATCATACAAAATTGGATGGTGCAGCACTTCAAACGGAAGGGAAGTTGGTTCTATGGATGGAAAAACCGCAGTACAGACAAAACGCGGCGTGACGCCGCTGAACGCATGGGCGTTCTCCTTTGCCTGCATGATCGGCTGGGGCGCCTTTGTCATGCCGGCCACCTTTTTCCTCAAGCAGGGCGGTATGCGCGGCACGCTGCTGGCCTTTGCCGCGGCGGTTCCGGCGATGATCGCGGTCGCTATGAACTATCATTATCTGGCAAACACCACCAACGAGACGGCGAGCTTCTTCACGCTCCTCGAGTCGGCAACCAATAAGGAGCTCGCGTTCTCGGCCTCCTGGGCGCTCAGCTTCGCTTATCTCTGCGGCATCCCGATGAACGCGCGCGCCCTGGCCAATCTGACGCGCACGCTGCTGGAGGCGGCCTTCCATATTGAGTTCAGCGTCACCGTGATCGACGGCGAGCATCTGCTGGTGGATATGATCCTGATGATCGTCGCGTTCTTTGTCTTCGGCTGGCTGAACATCCGCGGGATACGCAGAACCGGCGTGGTACAGACCACGCTCGCGCTGATCCTGTTTATCGGCGTGACGGCTCTGGCGGTGATGTCCCTCTTTTACAAGCTGCCGACCTACCAGGGCAACGAGATCCCGGCCGTGGCGCCGGGGAAGAATCCGACGGCGTCCTTCATGGCGATCTTTGTGATGACCCCCTGGGCCTATTTCGGCTTTGAATCGGTGCCGATGTACTCCCGCGAGCTGAGCTTCCCCAAGAAGAGGATCGGTCTCATCATGATCCTCGCCGTCCTTGCGGGCACCTTTATCTACCTGGCCTGCATCTTTGTCACGCTCTGCGGCATTCCCGAGGGTGTGGCGAACTGGCCGGACTATCTGGATCACCTCGGTTCGCAGCACGGGTTCAGGAGCTTCCCGGTTCTGGACGCCGCGAACCGGATGTTCGGTCTGCCCGGTCTGCTGCTGGCGCTCGCGGCTGCGGTCTCCGCGATTCTGACCGGTCTGATCGGCTTCACCGCCGTGGCGAGCCGCCTCTTCCGCTCGATGGCGGAAAAGCGCGTCCTGTTCCCGAACCTCGCGGCGCTGCATCCCAAGACGCACACCCCGGCCAACGCAGTCAAGTTCCTGATCTTTACGAGCATTGCCATCTCGATCATGGCGACAAGCTTTACGATCATGGAGGAGATCGCCTCGGCCTGCACCGCCTGCGCCTACGGTTTCTGTTCGCTGGCGGCGCTTGTCCGCGCTCAGCGTGAGAATAAGCTCCGCTATATCATCAGCGGCGCGGTGGGTCTGTTTGTCTGCCTGTTCTGGATCGCGTTCCTTGTCGTACCCGTGCAGGGCTTGAATGTGACGATCAAGGGCAAATCCGTCATCTGCCTGGCAGTCTGGGTTTTCTTCGGCATCGGCGCTTACACCTATTCGCGCGTCAGTCCCGAGCTGATCGAGAAAGGGGGAGAGAAGAATGCACAGAAGCGGTGAAGACGGCGCGCTGCGCCATCTCGACTACGCCCTGCTGGACGTGATCTGTATGCAGGTCTCGTTCATGCTGATGTTCTACCTGATGAAGCACGAGGGCTTTCTCTACTTCAATACCCGCTATCGCACCGCGGCCACGATCTTTTTCAGCGCGCAGATGGCGCTCGGCTTGTTTTCCGATACCTACAACGGCATTTTCAAGCGCACGCCCTATCACGAGTTCACCCTGCTGCTGCAATATGTGACGGAGGTCTGGCTGCTGGGCGGCGTGTTTATGCTGATTACGGGGCTCAGTATCCCCCTGATGGAGCTCTTCGCCGTGTCGGTGGTATTCTTTGATCTGGACTACTTTGCGCGCCATTTCAACACCGTGCTCCACAGGAAATATGACGTGGGCAAGAGAAAGGTCGTGCTGGTCACAAACTGCGAATATGTGCTCAAAACGGTCAGACGCTTCAACGCCAGCGCCGCTTCGGGCTACAGCATCGCCGGTATCCTGCTGCTCGATAAGGAGGAGTGCGCTCACCGTGAAAGCGCGCGCTGCAAGGAGATCAGAGAACTGGGGATCCCGGTCTACTATGCCTATGAGCCGAATATCATGGAGACCTTCTCGCGCAAGTGGATCGACGATGCGCTCTGCGTCGGCTCCGAGAAGACAGTTTACCCTAAATCGCTGATGGAAAACTTCCTCGTGATGGGCGTCACGATCCATTTCAGCCTCTCCGAGCTCGAGGAATTCAGCTATGCGAGGGCTGACGTGCAGGAGATCGGGGACTTCAAGGTCATCTCCAATTCGATCAGCTTTGTTTCCGACCGGGCGCTGCTGCTCAAGCGCATGCTCGATATCCTCGGCGGCCTCGCGGGGACGCTGGTCACGGGTCTGCTCGTGATCACGATTGGCCCGCTGATCTACCTCAAGGATCCCGGCCCGATCTTCTTCGCGCAGACGCGCATCGGCATGAACGGGCGCACCTTCAAAATGTACAAATTCCGCAGCATGTATATGGACGCCGAGAAGCGCAAGGCCGAGCTGATGGCGAAGAACAAGATCCAGGGCGGCATGATGTTCAAGATGGACGACGATCCGCGCATCATCGGCAGCGAAAAAAAGGGCAAGGACGGCAAACCCAAGGGCATCGGCAATTTTATCCGCAACACGAGTATCGACGAGTTCCCGCAGTTCTTCAACGTCCTCAAGGGGGACATGAGCCTGGTCGGCACGCGCCCGCCCACGCTGGACGAGTGGGAGAAGTACGAATTGCACCACCGCGCGCGCATGAGCGCGAAGCCCGGCATCACCGGCATGTGGCAGGTGAGCGGCCGCAGCAAGATCACAGACTTTGAACAGGTGGTCGAACTCGACCGGCAGTACATCGAAAATTGGAGCTTCCTGCTGGATATCAAAATCCTCATCAAGACCGTCGAGGTCGTTTTGAAGCACGACGGAGCGTTCTAAGCAAACAGGGAACGCCCCACGCCGCTTGCGG
>LXOW01084176.1_pt1 | contig 10026 bp, 17 predicted proteins | sample 1368591 | NCBI WGS metagenome assembly LXOW01 (sample SAMN04884650, study PRJNA319009) | bovine gut metagenome | isolation source: Cow rumen | host: Bos taurus | place: Italy: Legnaro (PD) | collected 2014-07-09
AAAGATATTTTAGCTAGTCAGAAAGTCCAAAGAAAACAATTAGCTAAGAATAAGCTCAATAAAATCTCTTATATGGCTGATGTTCAAAATCTATTCACTGGTGTCAAAACCAAACATGAATGGACTGTCACTGCCTCTAAGAATAATAACAATTTACAGCATTATCTCGCTAAATCTGATGCTTACAAATATAGCATTCACATTGATATAAATCCTAAGAAAAATACATTCAAGGTTTCTTCCCTATTTCTAAAAAGAGCCCAGAATTTTAAGGATAAAGATAGTGCTTACAAATTCATTACTTGCCTAATAAACCTTTTCGACCTGTCTTCTATGACAGATTAAAGGTTATTTGGCTCTTTTGTCATATATTTTACAAAACAGGGTTGACAGAGCACCCTAAATAACTTATATTAAATTATACAAACTTTAACAATAAAAGGAATAAACGTATATGGATAACTCTAATCTTATTGATAACACTATGAACCCAGTTGAATCTCTTGCTCGCAACATTGTTGCCTCTATTAAAGCAGGAAATACCTCTAACCATACCAAGTCTGATACGTCTGAATCTTGGAATATCACTGATGTAGATGATGGCGGCAAATCTGGTCTATATCGCCTTGAAATCACTAATGGCGTTAACAAGTCCGGCAAGAAATACTGTCACCACATTCTATACAGAGTTAACCCCACAGATAAGTCTGAAAAGCCCGTAAACCTTGGTATCTATAAGAAGAAGTTTATCTATACCATTGCTTATAATCTTCAGTCCAATAAGGTCTTTAAGAAGATTAAGCAGGATAATAACGCTATCAAGGCAATCGCTAAGGATATGAAGAAGAACCCAGATAACTATACCAAGAACGGTGATACTATCTCTGGTACCTTCAATAACTCCAAGCTCGTTATTAACAGAGAAGCCCACCTCATGAAGAACGGTAAGACTATGTATCGCATTACCTCCACTCTCAATGACGAGGATTATCTTAAGGGCTCTCAGCTCGCTGTTCTCTATAAGTAATATAAGAGAATGACATAACATTAGTCATAGTCTTGTGACAAGTTCACAGGCCTATGACATTTTTATTGACACTATATAATGACAATTTCAATGACAATATAAGCGCATATTGTCAACAATAATGACAACCTGGCGGCCTACCAGGGGCCCCCTCCCAGGACGCCCCAGGGGCCCCCTGCCTGACGGCCCGCTGCAAACAAAAGATAGCCTAGAATTTGGCATGCTCAGAATTATAGTATAGGAGTCTTTTCAGCCCATTCCGGGGCCTGCTACTGGCACCTGGGCTATATGAGGCGAAAAAAGCGTGTGTCTGTATGCGCCCTAAAAAATTTTTTTCCGGGAAATTTTTGACATAGGCCAGAATCCTGGAATGAAATCGGTTTTTTGAAAAGTTGCCTTTAAAAAAATTTTCGGGGGAAAAAATTTCGCTCCCTGGGAATTGGAGAATATAAATGTATACTAATAATATAAAGAACATTGATGTGACCTTAAATGATCTTAAGAGCCGTTTTAATCGTCTTGAGAGTATTTGTGCGGATGTAAAATATATTGATGAAACTATTGGTAAATATATTTTAGGAAAAGCAGGAAGGACTTATGGTCAATATGATGTATATACGAATAGTATATTTAATAGCAGATTGAGTACTGTAGGACAATTTGATAAGAAATTAATGGTTGAATATAAAGTACAATTTTCTTCTGGTAAGCGATTATTAACTTTACAACCTGATGAGATCTTTTGGGAAGATTATACATTTAATATCAAGTTTTATATGAGTAATCAGTATGCAAGGTATTTGTATGGTTCATTCTATACATTTGATAATAAGAGTATGGACTATAGGATAAATCATGATGATTTTAAAAATGAAGTAGACAGAAGATCAGATGCAATGAGAAAGATTGAAAAGATGAGTCCACCACAGAGTTTTAGAACTAAGGAAGCTGTTGTAGATTTTCTTATGACGTATGCATCTAAAGTTGATGATTTTGATGGTTTAATTCGTCATTTCAATAAGATAGAGAAATTAAATGCAATAAAGAGTATCAATAAGGAAAAGCCATAATTTATGAAATATGAATATGGAAAGAAATTTCATGGATATGAGTATTATACGCATGATATAGAAAAACTATTGAATAACTATTGTAAGAAATATGATTATGAATTTTCTGTAAGTGATGGTTTTAATAGAGAAATTAGTTATGCTATATTGGATGGATATAGTGTTATTACTCAGATAAAGTATAATCATGAATGGAATAGATGGATGTTTTATCAATTTGAATTTAAAATTGATATAGAGAATGGATATGATAGAATAAAGGTTCCTGTTATTCATTTTACAAATGATGGATATATTGAATGTGATGAAAGTAAGATAAAGGAATTATTTAAGGAAAGAGAAAAGCTATTAGAGTCTTATAGGAATAAATCTCAGGAAATAAAGGATATAAAGAATAAGTTAAGAAAATATAGTGAAATACTATGTGCAGGATTTGATAAAACAATATAAGGAGAAATATGGAAGCATTAGAAGAAATACATGAATTTATTACAGATCCAGCTTGTGCAGATGATGATGCAATTGGATGTACTTTGACTATCATTGCATTTGTAGGTATAATTGGATGGATAGTTATAGGATGTAATATAGCTATTGGATGGATTATACCAGTTGCATGTTATTTGGTTGCTGCGTTATGTGGCTTTATATGGTATTATATTGATTGTGACCATATAATTGGGAAATATGCATATTTCTTGCTTATGTTAACATTGAGTGGATGTGGTATATTTGCTATTCCATTATTGTTAGCATTTGGAATATTGACAATGCCATTATGGATTGGAAAGGTATTAGCATTCTGGAAGGAATTGAAGTAAATGTGGGCTTTGGTTTTATTCACTGTATTTGCAAATACGCAAGCAGGTGGTTGGGAAACTCATAGAGGCACATCTACTGTTATTTCTGGATTTACTAGTAAAGAAGCGTGTGAAAGCGCTGGTAGAGAATTTAAGACTGATAAATTAGCTACTGGATGGCCTACATGGGAAGAAAGACAAAAGATTAGATTAAATCACAGATTTCAATGCGTGGAGATAAAATGAGAAAGTGGAGAATATCTTATAGAGCAATTCATAATTTATATGTGCCAGAGTATAAGGATTTATTATTTTGGCATGAAATGGATATTAGAGAAGATGTAGATAATTATCTGAGAGATATGGGAATTAAGAAGACTACAATATCTCGAGATGATATGGCATATTATTGGGGATTTAATACAATAGATGATGCTATATGTGCTATTAGAGAGCATGATAGAATGACTAAATTAAAAGGTGTAAAAAGAAGGAATAAGATATATTATTTGGATCATTATAAGGTAATGCCATGAAGACAGAAATAAAAGCGCAAATAATTGAACATTTGAAGTTATTGATTCCATTGGTAATAACTTTATTGTTTGGAATGTTTTTGTATTATGTTATGACGAATGATACAAGTACACCAGAATTAGACAAGAAAGTAAGTTATTATAATGAAAAATTAAATAATGAGATTCCTGATTGGGCGGATATGAGTCAAATGTATATTCACTATGATTGGGATAAGATACAGAAAGGTGAATTTCCAAGGAAATAAAGAAAGAGAGTCGATTAAGACTCTCTTTTATTTTATATGATAAAATTTTATTATAGCTTCTTTAATTCAAAGATGTATTGTTTTAGAGCTTCTGCGACGATTTTTGATGTTTCTGCATTACCTTTATTAGCTAATTTCTTATCGAATTCAGCTTTTGCTTGGTCAATAGAAATTTTCTTTTCAATCAATAGACCAGATTTTTCATCTAAGACCCATTTTGCAGATTCATTAACTGCATCTACATAAGCATCAGGGCATGATGGCATATAAACAGCATCAATAGTGATTAGGTTATAGTCATCACAAACAATAGATTCATTTGTTAAATTACCAGTACCTCTTGTAGAAACACCCATTTTGATTCCATCAAGAATTAGTCCTTGAAGCAATTGTCCCATAGGAGTGTGAGTACAAACACGAGCTTTACCCATACCATAATTACCATCCATAGTTAATTCAGTAATAAGGATTGCAGCACGTTCTGGATTGATTTCACCTGTTTCTGGGTGGTTTAATTCACCTACAGACTGACAAGTTTTAATCAAATCTTGATACTTTTTAACTTCTCTTTCAATAATGTGTAGAGGATAAATTCTACCATTACGGTTTTTCTTTTCTGCTCCAATAAATGGACCAGTAATATACAATGAAGGAGTCTGTTGACCTTCATGTGCTTCTTTAAGAATTGTGATGTCTTCAACGTCACAATTTTCATTTAGCAATTTCTTTGGTTGTATAACTTCCATTTTATACCTCGTATAAATATAATATAGTTTATAATATATTTATACAAAATATAGAGGGAAGTATGAATTTAACAGAAGCAAAAGAAGTTTTAAAAGAACATGGCTATCTATTAACAGAAGCCAATTATAAATACAAATTAACTTTGATATTCTATACTAAAAAAGCAGCATTTAACTTTTATTTGGACAAAAATGAAGATTATGTATGCACAGATTCCAGTCTTGGTAATACTCTTTTCTTCTGGTTCAATGAAAATGACAAAGTTAAAAAGTTCATAAATGAACTTATAGATAATGAAAACATTGAAAAGTTTGATTTAAATAGGAACTAAAAATAAAAGAGAGCTTTTAGCTCTCTTTTTTATTTGAAAAATTTTGAAGGTTTTGTGACCGCTCTCATTGCTTCCTCAGACCAACCGTCTTTGGGAGCTTCTCTATTTAGATTTACCACAGGCTCATCTTCAACTTCATCTACAACGTCTAAAACAATATTCTTAGAAACATCTTCGACTGGATCTTTATAAACCTCAGGGTCACTAAAGCAACCAAAAATTTCACGTAAGAATTTTAACATATTCACCTCTTAAATAAATTTTTCATTTGGATTTCCATCAATCATTGACATCCATTCGTCAGCATGTTTTGTAGATTCCATCCACCAGCCATTATTATTTAATTGGTCATATTGCCAATCAAGAATAGCATTATAATTATCTTTCTTACATAATGCCCAGAAACGTTCATCTATTTCGTTCATGGTGACGTCTGGATAGAACTTACATGGGTCTGCAATATCTTCATAAGGCGAGAATTTATTGTCTTTGAAGACTGTTCCAAGAAGAAGAGAACCTGCTGCACATGCTTCAATAAATCTTAGAGAAGACTTACATTTATTGAATTGATTTTCTACAATTGGAGCAATTGCAAAATCAGCGTGTTCTTCTAGAACTTGTCTTGGATAGGATGTAGTATCTTTCCAAGGTAGTTGTTTAATCTTATTTGCAATTTCTGCAAAGAAATAAGGTTGAGAGCCAACTACAGTAAATTCAATCTTATCTTCTTTGACCATCTTGATTATCCAGTCTTTCCATGCACAATCAAAGTCACCTAAGTCTGCAAGAATTCCATCTGGATGATCTCTATCGACTTTTGGAGGACATGGATTTCTATAGTGACATGGAGAACCTGTATAGATTATCTTTGGCTTTTTAAGATCTTCAGTAATATGAGGTTTACGTGGATAGGACCACAAGAAGCGTGGAACTACATTACGAATTACTCTGATATTCTGACAATTGAATTTTTTAATGAATGCATCTTTTAGATAATCAGTAGAGACTACAATTTCATCACAAAGAGAAACTGCTTTAGCAACTCTTTCATTGATACCTTGTAGGTCTTTATTAAAACCTTCAGATGCCATATTATATTCAGGAAGACCTTCACCATCAATATCAAAAATTTGGTCATCGCATTCGAAAACGATTTTATAGCCGAATTTCTTTTGATGTATTTTATATTCCTGAAGGACAGCAATATCTTGGTCACCAATAGGACGCTGATAGATAATTGCTTTTGTTTGTTTTAAGATAGTTGCATCAAAAATAGGTTGTGGCGTAATAATTGGAGTAAATCCAATCTGGTCAAAACCATTATAATACATTGCGTTCCATCTTAATCTAACATGAGAACAACCAGAATGGTCTCTCACTATGATAATGACAAGAGATTTGTCATTTCTAGCATTAAGCATTTAATTTCACCTCACAATAATATAAATTAAAAATTATTCAAATTTTCAGTATTAAATTTTTTAACTAGTTGATAATTCTTTTTATCTTTATATGGAACTACTTCAATTTTTGTTGTATGTGGTTCAATTTCAGATGGGTTAACTATTGTAATCATATTCCATTTCATTAGTAGAAAAGCAATAGAATTTCTTCTCTGAATATCTTCTAATGATACATTTCCAAATCCAGGATAACCATTTTTATCTGTACTTAGAACAAACAACTGTTTAAAATGTGCTAAGAAAAATGTATCAAAATGTTTTAATAGGTGGCATGATTGATAGATTATATTTTTCTTTTTATCAACAATGCCAATTCTAGTAAGAGTTTCTTCAATTACTTTTTGATCGACTAATAAACGGATTTCTAACAATTTAGATGTTTCGTTCATTGCACCTCCTCAGGTTGCCAATCAAATTCTTTATATTCATTATCATACAAAATCTTAGCAACAATAGAAGGATCAATTTCATCTGTCATTACATCATAAAATGTTGGCATTATCAAATCTTTAATCTTCTTATAGCGAACCAAATCCTCTGCAGGAATCTTGGCAAAACCAAAATTTGAATATCCATTTTCAGAATAAATCTTATCTATCTCTTGTTTAAATTTACTAACATTTAGAAATTTATTATTAAAGAATAAGTATTTTTCTTCCTGAATAATTCTTGCAGTCCACTTTTGTGGATTGATTGTTTTCATTATTTCTATAAAACCTACAGATTCAGTTAACTTGACTTTTCTAAAAGCCAAGTTTTCTAACTGATCATTTGTAGATTTACTTGCAAGATTTTGTACGTATTCAACTAAATTCATACTCTATTTATAGCTTAGGTAGGAAGAATGTAGGTGAGAAAGGTACCTTTTCATTGACCGTTTCTTTACAATCTGGACATACAAATTCAGCATAAGGACGAACTGTAAACATATAATTTGTCATTTCGTTTACTAGCTTAGAGAAACTCTTAGCGTCCATATTTGCTACATACTGATATGCATTGTAAATATCCATTCTCTTTCCATTTACTGATTCGATATTTACTGCGAATTCCAACAAATCTTCATTGAATGTTTCATAACTATCCTGACCGTTCTTCATACGGTTTGTGACAGCTTCCATACCAATTGTTGGGAAACGAGTTTTAATCTTGTCACCGTTTTCTGTAATAAATTCAGAAGGAACGTCTTTATCAAGATAATCGACCTTAAGATTCTTTAGAGTGAATTCTAGATTAACTGTATTTTCACAGTGTTCACATTTATGCTTGATTTGGAATGGTAGATCATCATAAGTCAATGCTCTTAGATAGAAGATAAACCATAGCTTATCTCCAACCAAAATCTTATTTGTATCGATATTCAATACACAAGAAGAGATTGTTGAATTGATGATATAATTTGCATTCTTCTCATTGATAGTAGACAAATTCTTAATGTTTAAAGTTGACAACTTCTTAACATAAATGTCTTCTGTATAATATCTACCACGAGATGGCAATAAATGTTTGTCTAATAAAATAGCATCTTTTGGAAGACTGTTTTCTACTGCTTTTGCAACAGCACCAAAATCTGACTGATTTACACTATTTAAATCTAATTTTTCTGATTTCATATTTTTCACCTCACAAAATAATTGTTATACTCTATTTATATCAATAAATATCTCAGGAGAATATTATGAATTATAAACAACCTGGATATGATATTTCAGAAAATAATTATTTCAAAGGCACTACTACAGTGACAGATGATAAAGTCACAAAAGGATGGCCTAAGAANNCAAAAAGGTTATGATATTTCAGAAAATAATTATTTCAAAGGCACTACTACAGTGACAGATGATAAAGTCACAAAAGGATGGCCTAAGAATTATTATTGTGCAGAAACAATGAGAAGTATCTCAATTGCTTTTACAAATTTCTTTAATGATTTACACGTAGTCCGTAAGAATGAATTTGGTGAACCTATTAAATGTATTCAGGTTCCTATTAAATTTGGACCACGTATGAAATCTTTTGATTTTAGAAAACAACAAGAAAGTGGTAAGGAATACTATATTAGTTATCCTAACTTAGCTTGGCGTTTTGATGGAATGTCTTTCGATGCAGAAAGATTTTCTGGTCAATATGCTGATAGAGTTTTCTATAATGATACTCTAGAAGAAATGGGATTTGACTGGAAAATGACTGAAAGATTCTGGTCAGATGTTCAGCCAGTTCCTTATAATATAAACATTTCTATGGAATTGAAATGTGATTTATTGAATGATGCAATGGATGTTGTAGAACAAGTTTGCACACGTTTTACTCCTGAATGTTATTTAAATATCAAGGAATTCTGGTTCTTTAATAAGCGTAGAAGTATTAAGTTAACTTTGACTGGAGACCCTGCATGGCAGATTGAATCTGAAAGTATGGGTGAAGAAGATAAGAGAGAAATTACTGTCACATTCAGTTTCCAAGTCGCAGCATATTTGTATAAGCCTATTAAGACAAGTAATATCATCGATAAGATTGATGTTTATGTTAACGCTGCTAAGGGTCATGAAACATGGCATGAAGAAATGAAAGGTAATTATGATGGTTCTTTGACAAATCGTTATGATTTCGAAGACTTATATAATTGTAAGTTATCTCATGCAAGTGCTATTTCTGGAACAGATGTTAAGATACCTGTAAGTGCATATAATGAAGATGGTTCATTAAAGAGTATTACATGGGAAACAGATTTCTTCTATAAGGAATTACCTGAATATCAATTCTATCCTGAAGGAACTAAACTTGTTAAGTCAAGAACTTTGGTTTGGGATAATATAACTTCAGCATATAATGAAAGCTTCGACTATTATAATATCGAAGCTTGGGGTAAAAATCCTGTTGGAATTAAAATTGAAGACAAACGTCTATATGATTCTAATGGTACTCCATATAAGGGATATTATACTAAGGAGTTTGAAGCAACTACACATATCTTAAATGATGTGCAAGATACTACACAACTCGACCAAGATAAGCTCCCTTAGGTTCTGAAGGATCAGCAATAGAATTACCAGCGTCCGGACTAGTTTTAGTTCGGTCGTTTTGTTTATCCCAACCTGGTTTTGTTTCTTGTGGATTGATAAACTCAGTATCTAATGCCATATCATGATGTTGTGCAATGAAATTAGTTCCTAGAGCAATATCAAAATCAATTTCTAAATCCATATTAAGTAGGATATATCTATAATTTTCAATCAATTCTCCAGAACCATGTTGTCTCTTAAATTCATGATTTACACCATTGATAAAGAATTCAGGCATGATAGGTTTATTGTTAAATAGACCGTTTAGAGATTTATTGAAGGATAGATAGAAACCATTTTTAGCTTCATCAATTGTCATTGTCTGAGTATTAGTTGGGTCACCATGTGGACCTTCTACCCAATTATACAATGGGAAATTATATATTAATGGGTCTTCTTTTTCTGTAATATCATATTGAGTTTCATCTACATTTTCTATATAACTATCTTTTGTATAATGGTATTCCCACTTATTTTNNAATATCTTTTATACATGCATAGCAATAATCAATTCTGAATTTTAATTTCTGCATTGTAGAAAGCTTTGCGCAATAAGCAATATTTCTTAAATTACAGTAAGCATTCTTTACTGCAGTTCTTGTAATTAAATCAGCATTTGAAAATGTTCCTTCTTTCCACTTCTTTGTTGCTTCATTTTGTAGATAAGTCACATAAGCTTCATTAGCTACATGATTGATAAACAATTTATCAAATTCAATGAACATACCTTGAGAAGGAATGT
>LXOW01160817.1_pt1 | contig 10026 bp, 8 predicted proteins | sample 1368591 | NCBI WGS metagenome assembly LXOW01 (sample SAMN04884650, study PRJNA319009) | bovine gut metagenome | isolation source: Cow rumen | host: Bos taurus | place: Italy: Legnaro (PD) | collected 2014-07-09
CATATATTCTCCCAATCTACCCGCCCCCCCTCCCCCATGCAACCGCAAAATCCGGGCCGTGCATATACCGCGCGCCCGCATCGCGCGCTCGCGCGAGGCCCCCTTCCTCCTCCGGAGGGAGAACCGGGGCGGCGGGTTCGGGATTGTCTTTTCGGCGGGGAACGGTAAGGTGGACGGCATGAACGAAACGATTTCCAGATCGATGCCGGTGCGCGGCCAGGCCGCCCGCTGGTGGGGTGTGTTGGCCGCGGCGGCGTCCGCGGTGGTGCTGGCGGTGTCGGCGGCGGCGAAGCCGGTCATCGTGCACGATCCGGTGCGCGTCGCCGTCAAGGGCGAGCCGCTGGGACTGCGCGCGACGGTGCGCGATGCGGGCGGGCGCGTCTCCGGCGTCTCCGTCTTCTACGCCTCCTCGCGCGGGATGACGCCGTTCCGCCGCGACCTGACCACGACCGGCGCCGGCATCTGGTTCGGGACGATTCCCGGCCACCTGATCGGCCCCGGCTCCAACCTTTTCTACTACGTCCACGCCGACAACCTCGAAGGCGAGAGCGCCGACACCGACTGGATCACGGTCCGCGTGATCGAGCCGGGCATGACGGCGGAGAACATGCCGTCGGTCCAGTCGGTGGCCCGGGAGTCGCAGCGGGCGGCCTCCGCGGCGGCGGCGGCCGACCGGGGCCAGGCGGAAGGCGGGCCCGCCGGCGGAACCGGAAGCGTCGGCATCCGACCGGGGCAAGTACTGGATCCCGGCGGCGGTCATCGTCGGCGGCGCGGCCGCGATCGGCGGCGGCATCGCGCTGGCGAACCACAGCAGCGGCGGCGGGGGCGGCGATGGCGGGGGCGGCTCCGGCGGCACCGTGACGAACGGCAACTTCGGCGGCAACTACAGCGTCTGCTTCGAGCCGGCCGACACCGCGACGAACGCGCTGACGGTGTGCGACTCGGGCCTGGTCAACGTCTACGTGGAGGGCAGCTCCGTGCAGGTGGTGGGCCTCTGGGGCGGCGAAGTCCTCTACTCGACCCTCAACGGCAGCGCCTTCACGGCCGTCGCCGACGTCGCGGCGTGGGACGCCTTCCCGGCCGCCCACCTGATCGTCTCGGGCGACGCCGGTTCCAGCTCCTGCTCCGCCCGCGTGGACGGCTACTCCTCCGACCCCGCCCGCCCCGGCACCTTCACCGGCAACCTCTCCACGACCCGCCGGTAGCGGCTCCGGGGGACCGTCACCGCCCGGCGGGAAGGGGGAGAACGGGATTGCGGGAGGGAGGAAAAGACAAACAGGACAAAGGGGGACAAGCTGGCGAGAGGAACATGGGAGGAGGACGAAAATTTCAAGTCGTACTTGAAATTTGCACCCTTGCGTTGAAAGCAGTTGGCCCTGCATGGCGGGCAGGATGCCGTGGAATTCCTACCCCGGCGGGGACAGCAGTTCCGGTTCGTTTTCCAGCAGGTCTTCGGCGAGGTATTTGTAGTCGAGATATTCGATTCCATGCAAGCCGGCTGCGATTTGCCGGGCGAGCCTGCTGGAATAGTACAGGGCCATCGCGTCGCCGGGCGCGATGGCGCACCGCTCGGAAAGATAGCCGATGATGCGCTCTTCCAGACGCTCCTTGTAGGTGTCGATCGTGACGTTGGTTTTCGCCGGCTCCATGCTATTGGCGAACGGATTGCCGGAGGCCGTGAGAACCACTAATACGGCATAGCCCCTTTCGCGGACGTACCCCGTCAGGTCTTCGATGAGGGCGTTGGCGCCCAGGGAGTGGAGGACGTCGTAGTGCGGAACCAGATAGTCGTCGATGGCCCCCGATTCCTTGCAGATCGCGAAGGCATCCGGCGGCGACTTGTCCCAAGCCGCCGCAAGGATGTGCAGGACGAACACAACGAAAGAAAGTTCCTTTGCCGAAGACATCGCGCGACCTTGCCGTTGACGGGGTCATGAACACCAAACCGCCGCACGGGACGCAAGCACGGCACCGTGCTTGCGGCAAACTGCCGCGTGGCGGGCGGCTGGAGGGGCTTCTTCCGGGGATGCCGTTCGGGCGAATCGTCCCACGTGACCGACAATGGTTTTCCACATTGAAAACCATGAAAACCGCTTTGCGGACAGGAACGCTTGGAGAGCGGATGGGGGGAGACAACCTTGTCCCCCCCGGGAGAACTTTTTCAATGGCGCTGGGCGGACAATTCCGCCCGGCTGGATGGCAACGAGCCTCCCGCCCGTTGTCCCCTGTCCGTCCCGCTACGGCTCCGTTGCAATCTCCCGGACGGTCGGCACTTCGCCCTCTCCAGGCAGGAGCAACCACAGGTACTGGACCTCCTCCCCGCCTTCTTCGCTCCAGGTGTCCGCGTCTTCGGACACCAGCACCCTCATTCCGGCGGGCAGGCTGTCCCCGACCACGACCACCGCATCTACGGTCCGCGTCTCGTCGAACGTCAGCGCCACCCACGCCCCTGCCGTTCCCGTCGGACACCAGCCCGTTCCCTCGTCCCCGTCCGCCACCGCACTCCCGTCGCTTCCGTCGCTCGTGGTCACTACCGCCCCTGCCGCCGGCGCCGACGACTTCGCTGTCCACGACACGTGCGTCGTCACTCCCAATTCCTTGCGGCTCGACACATCTGCAGTGAGGGTCCGGCTACTTGCACCCAAGACCAGCTGGCGGGCACCATACACCACCTCGCACCCCTCGGGAACGGATGCGTTGCTCAACATGGATGTCCCTCTCCACGAAGTCGGCACATAGAGCGTATTCAGGCCGCTGCAAGCGGAAAACGCCCCGTGGCCGATGGTCGTCACGCTGGAAGGAATCGTCACGCTCGTCAGGCTGTCGCAACCCATAAACGCAAACTCCTCGATGCTCTTCACGCTGTTGGGAATCGTCACATTCTTCAAGCCGCTCGCGACAAACGCCCCGTAGCCGATGTTCGTCACGCTGTTGGGAATCGTCACACTCGTCAGGCCCGGGCAAGCGCGAAGCGCGCATTTCCCGATATTCTTCACACCGGACGGAATGGAATATGATCCCGTTTTGCCGCCAGGATAACGCAAAAGCGTTTTGCCGTCTTTCGTGAAAACAACGCCGTTTTTGCTCACATAGGCCGGATTGCCCGTTTCGACGGTAACGGCCTTCAGGCTGGTGCACTCTATAAATACCCCCTCTCCGAGGCTCTTCACGCTGGCAGGTATCGTCATGCTCGTCAGATTGCTGCAACAGATAAATGCCCGCCAACCGATGTTCGTCACGCTGGAGGGAATCGTCACGCTCGTCAGGCCGCCGCAATGGGAAAACGCAAATTCCCCAATGCTCGTCACGGGATACCCCCCCAGTTTGGAGGGAATGACGATGGCGCCGGATGTGTCCGTAGGAACGGCGGTGTTGTTGTAGCTCCCGACCGTTGCCTTGCCATTTGAAACGGTATAGGTCCATTTTACTGCCGTTATCCCGCCCTGCGTCACCGTGAATGTCCGAGACGCCCCTCCGCCGCTCACCGTGATTGTTCCTGTTCGAGCCGTCCCTGTGTTGGCCGCCACGTTGTACACAATCGTCCCGTTTCCCTTTCCGCTCGCCGTCTTCAGCACCAGCCACGACGCCGACGACTTCGCCGTCCACGACACGTTCGCCGTCACCGACAGCTCTTTGCTGCTCGCCGCACCTGCCGTGAAGCTCCGGGAGCTGGCCCCCAATGTCAGGGTTGCCACCACCCCTCCCCCCGACTTTCCGCTTTGCGTCACCGTGAACGTCCGGGAAATTCCACCTCCTGCCACCGTGATCACCGCAGTCCGCGATGCCGTTCCCGTGTTGGCCGCGACGTTGTACACGAGCTTCCCGTTCCCGCTCCCTTTCGCCGTCTTCAGCACCAGCCACGATGCCGACGACTTTGCCGTCCACGACACGTTTGCCGTCACCCCGAGCTCCTTGCTGTTTGCCGCATCTGCGGTGAAGGTCCGGGAACTGGACGACAGAGTCAGCGTTGCCGATGTCCCGCCACCCGACTTCCCCTCCTGCGTTGCCGTAAACATCCGCGTCAGCCCGCCACCCGCCACCGTGATGGTCGCCGTCCTCGAACCCGTTCCCGTGTTCGCCGCCACGTTGTACACGATTTTCCCGTTGCCGCTTCCGCTCGCCGTCTTGACCGCCAGCCACGATGCCGACGACTTCGCCGTCCACGACACATTTGCCGTCACCGACATCTCCTTGCCGCTCGCTGCAGCCGCCGTAAAGCTTCGCGAACTGGACTTCAGCGACAGTATCGCTGTCGTGCCGCTTTCACCCGATTTCCCGCTCTGCGTCACGGTGAACGTCCGGGAGATTCCGCCCCCCGCCACCGTGATGATCGCCGTCCGCGATGCCGCCCCCGTATTGGCTGCGACGCTGTATACAATCTTCCCGCTTCCGCTCCCTTTCGCCGTCTTCACTGCCAGCCACGAAGCCGACGATTTCGCCGTCCACGACACGTTCGCTGTCACCGACATCTCTTTGCTGCTCGCTGCGTCCGCCGTAAAGCTTCGCGAACTGGCCTTCAGCGACAGTGTCGCCGTCGTTCCGCCTCCACCCGATTTTCCGCTCTGCGTCACGGTGAATATCCGGGAGATTCCGCCCCCCGCCACCGTGATGATGGTCGTCCGCGATGAAGTCCCTGTGTTGGCTGCCACGTTGTACACGACTTTCCCATTTCCCGACCCTCTCGCAGTCTTCACCGTCAGCCACGAAGCCGACGATTTCGCCGTCCACGACACGTTCGCCGTCACCGACAGCTCTTTGCTGTTCGCCACGTCCGCCGTGAAGGTCCGGCTGCTTGAACTCAAGGCCAACTGGACGGCGGCATATACCACCTCGCATCCCGCAGGAAGGGATGCCGTGCTCAACATCGATGTTCCCACCCATGAGGCCGGTACATGCAACGTCTGCAGTCCGCTGCAACCGGAAAACGCACCGCTCCCGAGCTTTGTCACACTGGCGGGAATTGTCAGCGATGTCAGGCCCTCGCAGCGGGTAAACGCATAGTTTCCGATGCTCTTCACGCTGTTCCCAATCTTCAGCGACGTCATCCGGTAGCAGAAATCAAATGCATACTCGCCGATGCTCTTTACTCCGTTGCCAATCGTCACATTTGTCAGGCCGCTGCAACAGGAGAATGCATACCTCCCGATGTTTGTCACGCTGTCTGGTATTGTCACCGACTGTAGACCACCGCAGAACATAAACGCCCAATCTTCGATGCTCGTCACTCTGCTGGGGATTGTTATTGAATCCAAACTGGTACAATCGTTAAATGCCGCAATTCCGATGTTCGTTACACTGGAGGGTATCGTCACCGACCACATCCTCTGACAGCAGTAGAACGCATAATTCCCGATTTTTGTTACGCCGTCGGGTATGGCATACGTTCCGCGTCTTCCGCCAGGATATTGAACGATCGTCTTCATGCCCTTGTCGAAAAGGACGCCATCTTTGCTAGTATATGTCGAGTTGCCGGTTACAACGGAAATATTGGTCAGCCCGCAATCCCCGAATGCGGAAAATGCCATCTCCTCGATGCTCGTCACGCTGGCGGGTATCGTCACCGACTTCAGCCCGCAGCACAGGCGAAATGCCGACCCCGCGATGCCCGTCACGGGATAGCCCCCCAGCTTGGAGGGAATGACGATGGCACCGGATGTGTTCGTGGGCACGGCGGTGGTGTCCCCGCTTCCGCCTCCCACCGTGGCCTTGCCATTTGAAACGGTGTAGGTCCATTTGATTCCGTCCACCGTCGCCGTCGCGCCGTATGCCGCCGGAAGCGCAACGCACGCAACGATACCCAGCAACGCCGACAAGCCCATTCGCCATTTTGCGCTTTTCATGTTCTTTCCTTTCTGGAACGGCCATCACAACCGCTCTTTCCGTGCGTCATCTTGCCCAACCCCCGCGGCGGCATCAAGGGCAAAGTCGAGGACCGAAACAGCAAGGAGCCCACCGCCTTCCCTCCGGCAAGAGGGCGCTATGATTGGATTGCGAGTTCGGCGAGCCTGACCGAAAGGCGGACGAAGGGAATGAAGGGTCCGTCGGGGGGGAGTGGCCAGGAAGTTCCGGAGTAGACGACGGTGGAGGTGGCGGCTTCCGGGACACGCTTGCGGAAGACGGCCATGTGGTGGCCGGACGAGGAAGAGATTGACAAAGTCAAAGGCCGATTTGCGTTTTGTAAAATAATGCCCGTTGACATGATAAATTACATGATGCATGATATAAAACATGACAACGATTACCACAACACGGATTACCGAGCGCGGGCAGATTTCCATTCCGGCATCCCTGCGCGAATCCCTTGGGTTGCGGTCCGGGACGGCCGTCTCCTGGCGGATTGCGGATGACGGGAAGGGGTTGCTGGGGGTGCCCGTCGCGTTGCCGGCGGCGCGGGCCCGGTCCGCGCGCGATGTCGTCGGTTGGGGGCGGAAGTACCACGCTCCGCGCCGTACCGCCGAGTGGATGGCCGAGCTGCGCGAGGGCGAGGCGCCGTGAGCTGGGTCGTCGATACGTGCGTCCTCGTGGATGTTTTCGAGGGAGATCCCGAGTTCGCCGGGGCCTCCGCCGATGCCCTGGATGCCTTGTCTCCGGAAGGGCTCGTGGTATCGCCCGTGACGTTCGTCGAACTGGCCCCCGCGTTCCATGGCGACATCGAAGGGGAGCGGGAATTCCTGGCCGCGCTCGGCGTCGAAACGGATGCCGCCTTCGATGACGACGTCCTGCTGGCGGCCCACCGCGCCTGGCATCGCCACATCCTGCGGAGACGCGCGGGAGAGGCGCCGAAACGGCCCGTGGCCGATGTGTTGATCGGGGCTCTCGCCATGCGGCGGAGCGGGTTGCTCACGCGCAACGCGGGGGATTTCCGGTCGCTGTTTCCGGCTCTCAGGATCCGGGTGCCGGCGGGAAGGGAACAGGGGACAGGGGGCAGGGAATAGTCCGCGGTGTGTCCGGCGGGAGGAGCGCCCGGCGGGCAGAAGCAAGAAGTACGAAGGAAGAAGGAAGAAGTGCGGTGCGCCCTGCGGGCGGGAGAGGGGGGAAAAGGGGGAAGCGGGCGGGGCGCCCGGCGCTCCGGCGGGATTTGGGGCTTGCAGGGGGAGGGACGGGAGGGCATATAGGGGGGGAGAAAGAAGGAGGTTCCAATGGATTTTCTGGAGTTGGCGGAGAAGAGGCGGAGCGTCAGGGCGTACCGGGAGGAGGAGGTGCCGGAGGAGGTGGTGTCGAAGGTGCTGGAGGTGGCCCGGCGGGCGCCGTCGGCATGCAACCGGCAGCCGTGGCGGTTCGTGGTGGTGCGGGACGAGGCGAGGAGGAGGTTGCTGGGGACGGCGTACTCGCGGGAATGGTTCTGGAAGGCGCCGGTCGTGATCGCGGTGTGCGTGGTGCCCGGGGAGGGGTGGGTCCGGCCGCACGACGGGCGGAGTTACGCGTGGGTGGACGGGGCAATCGCGATGGACCACCTGACGCTCGCGGCGGCGGACCTGGGGCTGGGGACGTGCTGGGTCGGGGCGTTCGATCCGCAGGTCGCCGCCAAGGTGCTGAATCTGCCGGACGGGGTCGAAATCGTCGCCATGACGCCGCTGGGGTATCCGGCGGAAGAGGCGTCGCCGCGGCCGCGCACGCGCCGGGCGCTCGCCGAAAGCGTCATCCGCGAGCGGTGGGACTGACGGGGCGCTCGGGCCAGCGGCCGGCGAGGGCGTCGCGGACGATGCGCTTGGTGTCCTCGGGGAAGTCGGAGCGCAGGAGCCAGTTGAGGACGCCCGGTTCGTCGCGCATGACGTCGCGCAGGCGGCGGCCCTGGAATTTGCCGAAGTTCAGCGTGACTTCGCCTTCGACCCACTTGAGGCGGCCGGAACGGTCGACGGAGGTGGGGTCGTGCTGGTTGAATTCCCTGTCGAGGGCGTCCATGTCGGTCGGCAGGTCGGGGTAGGCGCGGAATTCGCCGGAGAGGACGTTGATGGTCGCCAGGACGTCGCCCATCGCGTCATGGGCGTCCTGGTGTTCGACGCCGCAGTATTTCTTGAGGGCCGCGGAGAGGTCGCGGGGCTCTTTCTTGAAGAAGATGCGCTGGGCGTCGAGGACGCGGCGGCCTTTGAGGTCGAAGGGGTGTCCGGCGCGGGAGAATTCTTCGCAGAGGAGCGGGATGTCGAAGCCGAGGAGGTTGTAGCCGGCCAGGTCGGCGCCCTCGAAGTGGCGGTCGATGATGTCCGCCATTTCCGCGAAGGTCGGGGCTTCCGCGACGTCGGCGTCGGTGATGCCGTGGATTTCGGTGGATTCGGCCGGGATGGGGATGGTCGGGTTGAGGAAGTAGTGCTTGGCTTCGGGGGGGAGGCCGGGTTCGTAGCGGACGAGGGCGATGGAGACGATGCGGTCCATGCGCTTGTTCAGGCCCGTCGCTTCGAGGTCGAAGACCACCAGCGGGCGGTCGAGCTCCAGGGCGGCGGGCAGGGAGGGGATGTCGAGGGGGGTGGTCGTTGTCATGGTGCGGGGCATCATGCGCTTTTTGCGGGCGGAACGGAAGAGGAAAGACGGGGGCCGGGGCCGGGCCGGGGTGAACCGGAGAGGGGGGGAAGGGCGCTTGAAACAAGAACATGGAAGAAGGAGACGAAAGAATGGAGCAGACGGCAGCGACGGTCATGGCGGCGGAGGGGCTCGGGAAGGTGTTCCGGCAGGGGGAGGAGCGGATCGCGGCGCTGGACGGGGTGTCGTTCGGGGTGGAACGGGGAACGTTCACCGCGGTGATGGGGGCGAGCGGATCGGGGAAGACGACGTTGCTGAATCTGCTGGCGGGGCTGCTGAAGCCGGACGCGGGGCGGATTCTGCTGGACGGGGAAGATTTTTCGTCGCTGAAGGATTCGGAGCGGGCGAGGTTGCGGCGTCGGAGGATCGGGTTCGTGTTCCAGGACTACAATCTGCTGCCGAACCTGACGCTGGCGGAGAACGTACGGTTGCCCCGGCTGCTGGACGAGGCGCCGGAGGGCGCGGAGGGGTGGTCGGCGGAGATATTGGAGTTCCTGGGCCTCGGGGGGAGGCTCAAGCATCTGCCGTCGCAGCTCTCGGGCGGGGAGCGCCAGCGGGCGGCCATCGCGCGGGCGCTGGCGATGAAGCCGGAAATCGTGCTGGCGGACGAGCCGACGGGGAACCTGGATCTGCGCGGCTCGACGCACGTGTGCGAGCTGCTGCGGCGGCTGTGCCGGGAGCGGGGATGCACGGTGCTGGCGGTGACGCACGCGCCGCACGTGGCGATACACGCGGACCGGGTGCTGATGCTGGGGGACGGGCGGTTGCTGGCGGACCGGCCGATGTCGGACTTCGGCGACGCGGAGCGGCTGGCGATCGCGTACCAGCGGCTGCTGGCTCCGGTGGCGGGCGGCGGGGAGGGGCGGCCGTGACGGCGGCGGGACGGTTCTGGCGGNNCGATGGTGCGGCGGCAGCCGTTGGCGGCCGCGCTGTCGGTGGCGGCGGTGGCGCTGGCGGCGGGGATGGTGCTGCGGGTGGCATGCGCGTTCTCGGCAACGTCGGACCGGCTGGGGGAGATGATGGCGGACGTCGCGCTGCATTACGATTGGGTGGTCGCGGAAGGGGCGGAGGGGGAGGCGATGGATGCGGCGATCGCAAGGCCGCATCCGGGATTGCCGGAGGCGGTCCTGGCCGCGGTGAAAGGGGAAAAGGGCGTGGCGGGATGCGTGGTGGGAGCGGTGGCGACGGTGGAGGTGTACCCGGGAGGCGGCCGCGGTCCCCGCGGCGGTCCCGCTCGTCCCGGCAGTCGCGGAGGTCCCGGCGCTTCCGGCCCCCGCCCGGCCACCGTCTCGACGAACATCACGGACCCGATGTTCCGCATGGCGGGCTGGATGCCCGGGGAGATGGCGCTTTGCCCGCTCTTCGCGCCGGAGGAGGGGGCGGAGCCGTTCGGGGTGGAGGCGGGGGAGTGGGCGCGGTGCGTGGCGGAAGGGACGTTGGCGGTGCCGTCGTCGCTGGCGGGGCAGTACGGGCTGGAGGAGGGGTCGGAGGTGTTCCTGGCGGGGGCGGGGG
>LXOW01061305.1_pt1 | contig 10025 bp, 4 predicted proteins | sample 1368591 | NCBI WGS metagenome assembly LXOW01 (sample SAMN04884650, study PRJNA319009) | bovine gut metagenome | isolation source: Cow rumen | host: Bos taurus | place: Italy: Legnaro (PD) | collected 2014-07-09
TTGGCGTAGCTCTCGGGGTCGTTGCTCATGGTGATGATGGTGATGGTGCGGCCGTGGAAGTTGCCTTCGCAGCAGACAATCATCACTTCGTCGTTGGGGATGCCTTTCTTCACGACACCCCAGCGGCGAGCCAGCTTCAGAGCCGTCTCGTCGGCCTCGGCACCGGTGTTCATGGGCAGCACCTTGTCGTAGCCGAAGTACTCGGTCACGTATTTCTCCCACTCACCCAGGCAGTTGTTGTAGAAAGCGCGGCTGCTGAGGGTCAGCTCGTGGGCCTGGTCGCACATGGCCTTGACAATCTTCGGGTGGCAGTGACCCTGGTTCACGGCACTGTAGGCCGACAGGAAGTCGAAGTACTTTTTGCCTTCGCAGTCCCACACAAAAGCACCTTCGCCTTTGGCGAGCACGACGGGCAGCGGATGGTAGTTATGGGCGCCGTATTTGGCTTCCATTTCCATGAATTCTTCAGATTTTGTCATAGTAGTTTAATTTATTTGTTGATACGTTGAAATCGCTAATTTGTCTTATTTGTTTAGTCTAATTGGTCTAATTAGCCTAATGGGTCCAATCAGCCGCTCTGACCTTTTTCAAAAACAATGCAAATGTACAGAAGATTTATTGAATTTCAAAATATCTTCCCATCCAAAATTTCAGTGCTCAGGCTTCTATTAACGCAAGGCGGGCGGATTTGCTACTCCGCCCGCCTTGTTTGGACCTATGTCGGATGTACACGGGGGCGCTGCCCCCGCCTAAGATCTTTAGCCCCTGCGGGGCTTATTGGACTAAATGGATTTATGTCGGGCTTACACAGGGGTAGCGCACCCGTGTAAGTTCTCTACCTATTGGTCTAATTGGACCAATTGGACCAATATCGGGCGCCCTTACATATTATATTTTGGCTTTTCGCATCTTTTTCTTACTTTTGCATAGATTATTGTCGGTAATTGTTATGGCTATTGCGGATATTCCTCCTCTGTTGCAGGTTGACAATCTTTCGGTTGATTTTCTGCGCGACGGCGACTGGCACAATGTGTTGCGCAATGTGAGTTTCACGCTGCAGCGCGGTCGCACGCTGGGCATCGTGGGCGAGTCGGGCAGCGGCAAGTCGGTGACTTGCATGAGCTTGATGCGTCTGTTGCCCGAGAAGATGAGCAGGGTAGGGGGGCAGGCTCTGTTTGCCCCGTCTGGAGCCGACAAGGCGGTGGATTTGTTGTCGCATCCCGAAGAGGAGATGTGCCAGCTGCGCGGCCGCCATATCTCGATGATTTTCCAAGAGCCCATGACGTCGCTGAACCCTGTGCACCGCTGCGGCGACCAGGTGGTGGAGATGCTGCGTCGTCACGAGGAGGTCTCCTACGACGAGGCGCGGCAGCGTGTGTTGGAACTATTTGAGGAGGTTCGTTTACCGCGTCCCGAGAAGCTGTTCCGTAGCTATCCGCATGAGATCAGCGGCGGACAGAAGCAGCGTGTGATGATAGCGATGGCGCTGGTGTGCCATCCCGACCTGCTGATAGCCGACGAGCCGACGACGGCCCTCGACGTGACGGTGCAACACGATATACTGGCGTTGCTCAAGCAGTTGCAGGAGAAATATAATATCGGTGTCATTTTTATCACCCACGACCTGGGTGTGGTGGCACAGGTGGCCGACGACGTGGTGGTGATGTATCGTGGCGACGTGGTGGAGTCGGGTCCCGCCTCACAGGTGCTCCACCGACCGGAGCATCCCTACACACAAGGTCTGCTGGCCTGTCGCCCACCCATCGACAGCCGCCCGGAACGACTTCCCACGGTGGGGGAATACCTTGGTAGGGGCGTGCCCCCGTGTACGCCCACAATGACAGCCGAAGTACAGGGCGTACACGGGGGTACGCCCCTACTGAGTGTTCGCAACCTCACGGTGACCTATCCGCTGAAGCGCAATTTCTTTGGCAAGACGCTGCAGGAGCTGCGGGCGGTCGACGATGTGTCATTTGACATCTATCAGGGTGAGACCCTCGGTCTGGTAGGTGAATCGGGCTGTGGCAAGAGTACGCTGGGACGTGCACTGCTGCGCCTGATACCCAGCCAGTCGGGCAAGGTATGGTTCGATGGCACCGAACTTTCGACGCTCTCGGAGAGCGAGATACGTGCCATGCGCACCCAGATGCAGATTGTGTTCCAGGATCCTTTCTCTTCGCTGAACCCCCACATGACGGTGGGCGACGCAATTCTGGAGCCGCTGATGGTGCATAACGCCTGCGATAATGTGAGTCAGGGTCGCCAGAGGGTGGCGAAACTGGTGGATCAGGTGGGCCTGTCGGCCGACAGCATAAAGCGTTATCCCCATGAGTTCTCGGGCGGACAGCGACAGCGTATCGTCATTGCACGCGCGCTGGCGTTGAATCCCCGGTTTGTGATATGCGACGAGAGTGTGTCGGCTCTCGACGTGTCGGTACAGGCGCAGGTGTTGAATCTGTTGAACGACCTGAAGCGGGAGTTTGGCTACACCTATCTCTTTATCACCCACGACCTGTCGGTGGTGAAGTTCCTTTCCGACCGCATTCTGGTGATGCAGCAGGGCCGCATTGTGGAGCAGGGCAATGCCGACGAACTCTACGCTCATCCGCAGATGGAGTATACAAAACGACTGCTTGCCGCCATCCCCAGGCTGTAAGCAGTCGTTTTCTTAAATTGTCGTTTTGGTTTTATTAGTCTAATTAGTCTTATTGGTCTAATTGACCTTAATAACCAATAACCTTTCTTACCGTTTTCCTTTTTTCTCCGCCATCTTGGCTTCGACCGTCATGGTGGCGTGGGGGACAATCATCAGTCGCTCCTTGGGGATGAGTTTACCCGTGACGCGGCAGATGCCGTAGGTCTTGTTCTCGATGCGGAACAGGGCGGCGTTCAGGTCTTTGATGAATTTCTGCTGACGGGCGGCCAGGCGCGAGTTCTCCTCCTTGGAGAGCACATTGCTGCCCTCTTCCAGGGTCTTGAAGGTGGGTGCGGTGTCGGAGACGTCGTTCTCGTTGCCCGCCACGGCGGCATTCAAGAGGTCGAGGTTGTGCTGCGCCTCTTCGATTTTCTTTAATATTAACTCCTTAAAAAACTGCAGCTCTTCGTCAGAGTAGCGTGTTTTCTCAGGTTGCGGGGCTTTCTGTGTCATAAAATGAATATGTTTTGTTGTTTTTTACAAGATTGCTTTCCGCTGCAAATATACAAAAAAATGGGAATGCGTTAATGTGAGAATGCGTTAATGTGTAAATGTGGGAATGTGTTAGTCTCTGGGAGTGCGTTATTGCGTTAGTGTTTTGGTTTTTACCTTTTACTTTTTAGTTTTTACTTTTTAGTTTTTAGTTTAGCTATTGGTTTTCCAGATAGAGTTCGACCAGCCCTTCGGGGGCTTTGATGTGTATCTCTTTTTTCTCGCGATCCACACGCAGGATGACGGGGTCGATGACCGGAATCAGTATCTCCGTTCCTTGGTGGTCGATCTGAAACAGTGGCTGCGCCGGGTATTCCACCACGCTCTGCAGCGTGCCGAGGTCGCCATGCGTCTGGTCGATGATGTGGAATCCCACCACTTCGTGGTAATAGAACTGGTTGCCCGACAGCGGTGGCAGTATCGACAGCGGCAGGGCAGGTACAACTCCCTTCCCACTAGTGCCAAAGCCTCCTGTGCGGTCAACTCCTCGAAGGTGACGACGGCCTTGTTGCCGTTGAGGTTGTCGATGTGGAAGAAATAGGGGACCAGTGCCCCTTTCACATCCACCAGCACGGTGTCCAGCTGTGCGTATTGCTCAGGATCGTCGACATCCAAGAAGAAAACGACCTGCCCCTTGATGCCAAAAGGTTTGGTGATGCGTCCCAGATAAAAACATTCGTCGTGAGTCATGGAGAGTGGGGAGTGTGGGTTTGAGGGTTAAAGAGTTTAAGGGTTATAGGGCTATTAGACTTATTAGACTTATTAGACCTATTAGACCTATTAGACTTATTGGTCCTATTAGACTATTAGAAGCTGTTTAAATTTGATTGATGAGTTTTATTATGGACATGGGCNNGTGAAAAAGATGCCGTTCAGGTACTTTAAGAAAACCATTGAATTAAATTAAAACAGCTTCTTAGATTGCCTTTTTTACTAAAATTGGGCTGACACTTTGAAAGCAGCGTCAGCCCAATTCAGATTTCAGTTGTCGAGTATTAAGCTTCGGCGGGAGCCTCGGTGGCTTCGCCCTCGGCGGGAGCAGCCTCTTCGGTAGCGGCAGCGGCAGCTTCGGCCTCGGCCTTGGCGGCAGCCTCAGCTTCGGCAGCAGCTTTACGCTTGGCNNCTCGTTGGCTTTCTTCTCGGCTTCCATGCGGGCTTTCTTCACATCGCGGATAGCGCTCTCGGCGTTGCTCTTGGCGGAAGCGATCTTAGCCTCTTTGGCTTGCAGCCACTCGTTGAAACGCACGTCGGCTTGCTCCTGGCTGATGGCACCCTTCTCGACACCAATCTGGAGGTGACGACGAAGCAGAACGCCTTTGTAGGAGAGGATGCGACGAGCGGTCTCGCTCGGCTGTGCACCATTCTTCAGCCACTTCACTGCGCTCTCGCAGTTCAGTTCAATGGTGGCGGGGTTGGTCAGCGGATTGTAAGTGCCCAGTTTCTCGATGAATTTGCCATCCCGAGGTGCACGACCGTCCGCAACAACGATGTGGTAGAAGGGTTGATTCTTCTTGCCATGACGCTGTAATCTAATTCTTGCAGGCATAACTTTTTAGTTTTTAAATGATTAATAAATAAATTGCTGACGCAATCAGTCTGCAAATATACAAATTTTCTAGAAACTAAAAAGTAAAAGGTAAAAACTAAAAAAGTGGTCAGTAGCCAGTGGTCAGTAAAACTGCGTCAGCCCACTGGCCACTGACTGCTGACCTCTGACCACTAAATTTGCTTTATCCACTTTTTTTCGTTAATATTGCAAGTTTAGGATTATTGTACCTTTTTCTATAAGGCACTGAAATATGGCTCTTAAGAACTATAATAATTACTATTTATTACTAAAAAGGACTCTTTTATTTTCCCTTTTTGCTTGTGCGTTGTGCCTCCTGCAGACGGCGTGGGCGACGGATACGATTGTACTGTCGGATATTTCCCACATGGCACGCACTTTGGAGTGTGGGGATGCTCTGGCCATATTTGACAAAGGCGGCCCCCATGCGGATGGCGTATATCCATCCGGCTATACGGTAACGAATTGGTACTATATTCGTACGGAAGGTGCAGGAACGCCCATTCATATTCGGATTGAAGACACGCTGGGAAATGATTGCAGTTTGACGGTATTTGAGGCGTATCCGACAGATGACCAGGCTGTTTCGCCAAATTTTCCCACAAACTATCCCGGTACGTATGGAATCTATCAGGCCACCGCAGGCACATCGACCCAGACGTTAGTCAGCATGACGGGTAAAGTCAGCATCCGTTTCTCCAAAAGCATTGTCTCCGCTGCCAGAACCTGTAATTACCGCATCCTTGTCTGGACTTCCGACACGAGCGAGATTTACAATATCACTAATTCCAACATCACCTCCACCAGTGCACAGCTGAGTTGGAGCGACAGCAGTGCCGCCACAGCGTGGACGGTGCGATATGGAACCAGCGCCAACAATCTGACCCAATCGGTGGCGGTGACTTCGCCCACGGCGACGCTGACGGGGCTCACCCCCAATACGCCCTACTATTTTCGGGTCTATAACAATGCGCAGACGACGGAAGAATTGTCGGGCCATTGCACCCGCAACGACGGCTACTTCATCACCCAGGGCACGACGCCCGCACCGGTCGGCTGTCTGGGCGACTTCACTGACCTGGCCTCGCCTCATGTGATTTGTACCTATGGGCACTATGACAATCCCGATGAAAACTACGGTATCGCTTCGGGTCGGCACACGGTGATCACCGATGTGGACGGACGTGATCCCATCATTGGCGACGCGCTGCGGATGGTGCCGGAGGGCGCCATCGCGTCGGTGCGACTGGGCAACAGCACTGCCGGCAATCAGTCGGAGAGCGTCATATACCGTTTCCTGGTCGACGCGTCGCAGAACGACATGTTGCTGCTGCAGTATGCCGCCGTGCTGCAGAATCCAGCCCATCAGCCGGCGGTCCAGCCCCGGCTCTCGTTGCAGATTTTGCGTGCCGACGGATCGGAAATCGACGACGACTGCTACAAGATGGAGTTTGTGGCCTCGGCGGTGATGTCGTCGGGTGTGCAGTGGCAGGAACATGTTGGCTCTGGCAGCAATCCCACGCCTGTCCATTGGCACGACTGGACATCGGTGGGTGTTGACCTGACGCAGCTGGACGGACAGGAAATCTATATCAAGCTGACTACACGCGATTGCAATGAGAGTCCTGCTTCGAACGGCGGCGCGCATTACGGCTATGCCTACTTCACGCTGGAATGCTGCAAGAAGTCGATAACCTATGTGGGGTATTGCGGCGAGAACGAGACACCGACATTGGTGGCTCCCGCAGGTTTCAGTTATGATTGGCACCGAGTGGGCGAAACTCAAACGTTGTCGACAGATCAAGAATTTACCATTCCCAACGGTTCGTCGAGTGCGTATGAGTGTACCATGACGTTCTACGGCTCTGTCACTTCCGCCTGTTCGTTCAGCATGACGGCCGACCCGTCGGCGATGATGGAGTTCCCGCAAGCCGGATTCAATGCCGACACGGCGGTGGCGGCGGGCAGTGCAGTGGCGTTTGTCAATACCAGTTATCTGAGCCGCGACCAGGAGGGCAATGAGACTTTGCCCAGTGGCACGATGGCTTCGTATCAGTGGACATTTGGCGACGGAGGTACATCCACCGAAGAAGACCCCATCCATCAGTTCCCGGCATTGACCAACGACAGGATTTATACGGTGACACTGACGGTGACGTCCGAAAGCGGGTGTCAGAGCCGTTATCAGCGCACCATACTGGTGTATGGCACGGGCGAACCCACGCCCTACAACGACCTGCTGTCGGATGAATGTTTGGTGGCGGATACGGCGGTGGAGTGGGCTGACCCGGAGGTCGAATGGACTTCACCCGATTTGATTTCCACCTATACCATCCCGCTGGTGGGCGACCTCGACAACGACGGTCACCCCGACATCGTCTGCATGGGGGTGGGTGGCTCTTCTGAAACGAAGATGATCAACGTAAGCACCAACCATCGTCTCAACAGGAAGGTGGTCATCTTCGATGGCGTCACGAAAACATCGACATCCTGGCTCCTCAAGGACCACAACAATAATGCCGTCTGGGCCGACGAGTTCAGTGTGGCACCCTACGGCATCTTGCGCGCCAAGTATCTCGACACCGACATCGACACCGGTCTTATCATCGTGGCCACCACGCGCACCGGCACCAATCCGTCCAACTATACGGGCACCAGCAACAGTTATTATCTGCAGGCCTACGACATCCACGGCGTGAATATCTGGACCTCCTCGGTGCCGTATGGTTCCGACCGCAATTCGGGTCAACGACGCGAATATCCCGCCACGGTCAGCTTTGCCGACTTCAATGGCGACGGTTATCCCGAGGTGTATGTACGCAACAAGATTTTCGATGCCGCCACAGGACAACTGTTGCTGGAGATCGCCAGTGACAACCGTGCCGAGGCTTGGGCACACAAATGCGGAAGCACCAATTACAATGGCATCCTCTCCGCTCCCTTTGCCGCCGACATGACGGGCGATGGCCTGCCCGAACTCATCTTGGGCAACGAGGTCTACAACATCACCCTCACTAACCGCGCCAATACTACCGGCAACAGTGCTGCGCTGTGGCGCAGCCATACCCCGCCGACCAACCTCTCCAATGTCCCCGCCGACGGTCATACCCAGGTGGCCGACTTCAACGGTGACGGATATCTAGATGTTTTTATCTCCTCCCGGGCCAACTATACGGGAACAACCAACACCAATTATTATGTGTGGGATGTCCATAACGACGAGGTGAGCAACGCCTACCGCGTAGTCAACAACAATAGCGGAAAGAATATCCCCCTCATCGCCGACATCGACAACGACGGCCTCCTGGAAGTGGTAGTCCATCAGGCATGCAATACGGCCAACAGGATGCGGGCGCTGAAGTACAACCCCGACACGCGTACTTTCTCCGAGCTGTGGGTACGCCCCAATCCCACGGCTGTCGACGACTCATGGTCGAACTCGCTGACGATGTTCGACTTCAACGGCGACGGCAACAATGAACTGCTGTTCAGCGGCCGGTCTGCTTGGTATGTGCTGGACGGGTCCGATGGCTCCGATGGCCTCGAGGTGGCGACCATGGCCCATAGCGAGGTGACCATCATGGATTATCCTGTTATAGCCGATGTCGACAACGACGGTTCGGCGGAGATCCTCACCATCGACAATGCTGCGGGCGAGCAGGGCAGCGTGTTCAACGGCTATCTCCACATCTTCCAGTCCAGCGGCACGCCGTGGAAGTATGCCCGTCCGGTCTGGAATCAGTATATGTACAACGCCACCTGTGTCAACCGTGACCTCACCATCCCGGCGCATCCGGTCAACAACGCCTTGGCGCTTACCGATCCGGAAGGTGTGACGCGGCAGCCGTTCAACAATTTCTTACAGCAGGTGGGACTCCTCGACCTCTTCGGTCGTCCGTCGCAGTATGCTGCCGACCTCACGGTGGCCGTCCCGAATGGTGCGACGCAGACCCGTGAGACGCTCTCTATCCCGATGCATCTTTGCAACGAAGGTCTGGTGCCGATGCAGGCGCCGTTCAGCGTCACCGTCTATAGTGATCTGTATCGAGGTGTCGCCGTCGACACCATCGAGATCAATCAACCAGTACCAGCGGGCGGCTGTATCGATACAGTCATCGAACTTCCGATGTCCGTGCTGTGCAACCTCCCATCAAGACAGCTCCTCCTGGCAGTCAACGACAACGGTGCCGGCATCGCCCAGCATGGCGATGCGGGTCAGCAGGGTGAGTGCGACACCATCAACAATCGTTTTGCGTTGCAGTTCAACGACTGTCAAGTGGATAGTAATGAGAGGATAGAGGCCTGCGACAGCCTCACCTGGCGCGATGGCATGACGTATACGGCCTCCGTTTCTGGCCCCACCTTTGTCGCACAAGGGAGCAACGGTGATCCCGATACGTTGTATACGCTGTACCTGACCATCAACTACAGCAGCACGGGTGACACCACAATTGTGGCCTGCGATAGCTTAACCTGGCAGGGAGTTACTTACGTAGAAAGTACAACTCTCAACTCTCAACTTCCGATTCTTAATTCGGTTGGTTGCGACAGCACCGTAACGCTGCACCTGACCATTAATCACAGCAGCACGGGTGACACCACTGCTGTGGCTTGCGATCATTTTACTTGGTGGAACACGGATTACACGGATAACACGGATGGTATAACCCATACATACACTGGCCCGAATGGATGTGACAGTGTTGTTACGTTGCATTTGACCGTCAACTACAGCAATGCGGAAGTGGAGTCTGTTACCGCCTGTAACCAATATGTCTGGCATCAGGTGGAATATACTGAGAACACAGACACAGCCACGTATCGTACCCTCAATGCGGCAGGCTGTGATTCGGTGGTTACACTGCATCTGACGCTGTTGAACTGCAGCACCACTTCTATTACTGCCTGTGACAGCTACAGCTGGCATGGCCAGACCTACACCACATCGGACATCTATGTCGACGGCAACGATACATTGGATTTGACCATCAACTACAGCAGTGCCGGCGACACCACAATTGTGGCCTGCAACAGCTTTACCTGGCAGGGTGTAACCTACACGGAAAGTACAACTCTCAATTCTCAACTCTCAATTCTCAATTCGGTCGGTTGCGACAGCACTGTTACGCTGTATTTGACCGTCAACCACACGCAGCATGGAGCCTTAACAATATCCTCATGCGGGAGTTACAACTGGAACGATAGCACCTACACGCAAAGTGGTGACTATACCTTCAGTTTTGAGGACCTCAACGGCTGCACGCAGGTGGA
>LXOW01076552.1_pt1 | contig 10025 bp, 10 predicted proteins | sample 1368591 | NCBI WGS metagenome assembly LXOW01 (sample SAMN04884650, study PRJNA319009) | bovine gut metagenome | isolation source: Cow rumen | host: Bos taurus | place: Italy: Legnaro (PD) | collected 2014-07-09
GTATTCTCTGTCACGATGACATCGAAGAAACGGGGTTCTGTCAAGACACGCATCGAAGCATTGTCGATGAACATATAGTCCGTCTTCACCTCAGGATACTGAGGCTCCATCTCTTTGGCTATCTGTCGCCACAGACGACTCGAGGCCAGCACATTGGCCTTATCGACAACTGTCAGATGCTTTCGGCGCGTCATTGCCATCTCGAAGGCGACCTTCAGGATGCGCTCGATCTCTGGACGCGTATAGATATCGGTGTCGTAGGCCTTGTCGTTGTCCTGGTATTTCTCACCGAAGTACATACCACCCGTCAACTCACGGATCACGACGAAGTCGGCACCACGCAGCAGTTCGTCTTTCAGCGGAGACTTGTGGATCAGGCAGTCGAAGGTAGCCACAGGGCGCACATTCGCAAAGAGTCCGAGTTTCTTACGCATCGCCAGCAGCCCCGTCTCAGGACGGATCTTCGCCGTAGGATTATTGTCGAAACGCAGGTCACCGACTGCAGCGAAGAGCACAGCGTCGGCACGCATACACACCTCGTGGGTACTCTCAGGATAAGGGTCGCCCACAGCGTCGATGGCATGTGCACCACAGATAGCCTCTTCGTATTCAAACTTGTGTCCGCACTTCTCGGCAATAGCATCGAGCACAGCCACACCTTGTTTCATGATCTCGGGACCGATACCATCGCCCGCAAGAATCGCAATTTTCAAATTCATAACTTGTTTGTATTTTCGTTTTCAAATATATTCAACATCTTAAAGGTCGCCTTGATGGCGGCTTCCGTCTGGTCTGCATCAAGGCCTCGCGTACGCAGGACCTTGCCGTTGTCGTTCCAAGTGATCACCGTCTGCACAAGGGCATCGGTACGTCCACCAGGTGGAATCGTCACCGCATAGTTCTGCAGGATGGGGAACGTGCGTCCCAGATACTTCTTATAGATATAGCGGAGCGACTTCACAAAGGCGTCATACTGTCCGTCACCCGTCGCACTGGCCTCATAGGCTTGTCCGTTGATTTCGACTTTGATGTTCGCCCCAGGTTTCAGTCCGTAGGCTGTCGATACGACATAGCTGAGCAGCTTCACCTTGTCTTCTGGCGCGTCATGCTTCAGCACGTCGCTGACGATGAAGGGCAGATCCTCTTGGGTCACGATTTCCTTCTTGTCGCCCAGTTCTGTGATGCGCTGCGTCACCTTGCGTGTCTGTTCTGGTGTCAGTTCCAGTCCGAGTTCCTCGAGGTTCTTGGCGATATTAGCCTTACCGCTGGTCTTGCCGAGGGCATATTCACGTCGTCGGCCGAAACGCTCTGGAATGAGTTCATTCTGATAGAGTCCGTTTTTCTTGTCACCATCAGCATGCACACCAGCAACCTGTGTGAAGACATTGTCACCGATGATGGGCTGGTTAGGTGCTATCGCGATGCCACTATAACTCTCCACGAGGCGTGAGATATCATTGAGCTTGTTCTCGTTGATGTTCGTCTTGGCGTGGAACTGGTCCTTGAGGATCACCTGCACACTGGAGAGTGGCGCATTACCGCAGCGCTCCCCCAGCCCATTGACAGTGACGTGGAGTCCTTTCGCGCCACTGAGTACTGCTGCCAGCGAGTTCGACACTGCCAGGTCGTAATCGTTATGGGCGTGGAAGTCGAAGTGAGTGTCAGGATAACGCTTGATCATCTTGCGGAAATACTCGATACACTGCAGGGGATTCATGATACCCAGCGTATCTGGCAACATAAAGCGACGGATGCCGATATCACAGAGTGCGTCCATCAGCTGATAGACATACAGCGGAGAGTCCTTCATGCCGTTCGACCAGTCTTCGAGGTAAAGATTCACGGTAAGTCCTTTCCGTCTGGCATATTTCACCTCACGGATAATGTCTTCGATATGCGCCTCGGGTGTCTTTTGCAACTGTCCCTGACAATGGCGCAACGACCCTTTCGCCAAGAGGTTGATGGTCTTGGCACCACAGCCCGACACCCAATCGACACTCTGTCCATCATCCACAAAACCGAGGATCTCTACACGGTCCAGCTTGTCGATCTTCTCTGCGTAGCGGCAGATCATGCCGACGGCCTCCTTCTCACCTTCCGAGACACGTGCCGATGCCACCTCGATACGATCTACATTGAGGTCGCTCAGCAGCATACGGGCAATGATGAGTTTCTCGTGCGGCAGGAAACTCACACCGTTGGTCTGCTCACCGTCACGCAGCGTGGAGTCCATGATTTCCACAAAAGGACGGATGCCATTGTATTGTCCTACTTGTTCTGCTGTTCCCATTGTTCTGTCTTCTCTTGGTTCTCTACGAGGAAGTCGATATCGTCGAAGCCATTCATCAGACAGTGCTTCTTATAGCCGTTGATATCGAAGTGCTCACTGCGCCCTGTGGCCNNACCACTGGGAGCACGAAGTTGTTGAGTTCGTTGTTCTTGTGGATATCCGCGAAGAACGAACTGATCACCACGCGGAAGCCGTAGCCTGCGATGGCCCAGGCGGCATGTTCGCGAGAGGAGCCGCTACCAAAGTTCTTGCCTGCCACGAGGATGCAACCGCTATAGGTGGGATCGTTCAGCACGAAGTCCTTATTCACGGTGCCGTCGCTGTTGTAGCGCCAGTCGCGGAACAGATTGTCGCCAAAGAATTTCTCCTCACGCGTCGTGGCCTTCAGGAAACGGGCGGGGATGATCTGGTCTGTGTCCACATTCTCCAAAGGAAGGGGCACACAAGTGGATGTTATAACGTCGAATTTCTGTTTCATATCTTATATTTTTAGAACACAAAGACACATAGTTTTTTCTCTGAGTCTCCGAGCCTCTGTGTTTTAGATTAAATCCCTCGGATCGGTGATAACCCCTGTGACAGCAGCAGCGGCGGCGGTAAGAGGCGAGGCCAGGATGGTACGTGCACCAGGTCCTTGACGGCCTTCAAAATTACGGTTAGAGGTAGATACGCTGAGTTTGCCAGCAGGAATCTTATCATCGTTCATCGCCAGACAAGCCGAACAACCAGGCTGTCTGATCTCGAAGCCTGCGGCCTGCAGCACTTTGTCGAGACCTTCTTCGCGGATCTGCTGATCGACGGCCCACGAACCAGGTACCAGCCAGGCGATGACGCTATCGGCCTTCTGACGTCCCTTCACGATAGAGGCAAAAGCCCTGAAGTCTTCGATACGACCGTTGGTGCAGGCACCCAGGAACACGTAGTCCACCTTCGTACCCAACAGCTTCTGTCCAGGCTTGAATCCCATATAGCGCAGAGCCTTGTCGAAGTTTGCGTCACCCGTCGTCGGGAGGCTTTCAGTAATCCCAATACCCATGCCGGGATTGGTTCCATAAGTGATTCGGGGTTCGATATCTTCTGCACTGAATGTCAAGTCCTTATCAAACACGGCGTCATCTCCGCTACGGAGGGTTTTCCAGTAGGCAACGGCCTTGTCCCAGTCTTCGCCTTTAGGGGCGTACTCACGCCCTTTCAGGTAGTCGAAGGTCTTCTCGTCGGGAGCGATGAAACCGCCTCTGGCACCCATCTCTATCGAGAGGTTGCAGAGTGTCAGGCGCCCCTCCATCGAGAGATCGCGCACCACGTCGCCACTATACTCGACGAAGTAGCCCGTAGCCCCCGAAGTGGTCAGTTGTGCCATCAGGTAGAGGGCCACATCCTTCGCTGTCACACCTTTCTTCAACTGTCCGTTGATACTGATGCGCATCGACTTCGGCTTCTGTTGCAGGATGCACTGCGAGGCCATCACCATCTCTACCTCCGACGTACCGATGCCGAAGGCCACAGCTCCCATCGCCCCATGCGTTGAGGTGTGGGAGTCGCCGCAGACAATCGTCATACCCGGCAGCGAGAGTCCCTTCTCGGGTCCTACCACGTGGATGATACCGTTGTTCTTGTCCATCATGCCGTAGTGCGTCAGTCCGAACTCTGCGGCATTCCTTGCCAACGTATCCACCTGCTTCTTCGATACAGGGTCCGCGATGGGCTTGTCCTGATCATGTGTGGGGGTGTTATGGTCTGGCATACAGAATATCTGCTGCGGACGGAAACATTTCAGACCGCGCTCTCTCAAACCGTCGAAAGCCTGCGGTGATGTCACCTCATGACAATACAGGCGATCGATATATAATTGTGTAGGACCGTCTTCTACTTGCTGAACGACGTGCTTGTCCCAGATTTTATCAAACAATGTATTCATAATAATCTCCGAGTCTATGAGTCTCTGTGTTCTTAATTACTTTCCTTGAATTTATTGATACAGTCAATATAAGCCTCTACCGAAGCCGTCACGATGTCCGTATTGGCACCAAAGCCGTAATAGAGCGAACCGTCGTACTCCACCTGCATGTGTACCTTACCCACATCGTCTGAGCCCTTCGAGATAGCCTGGATGGTAAACTCCTTCAGCGTCATCTGCTTCATGATGATCTTCTTCAGCGCCTTGATGGCAGCATCCACAGGACCGTTGCCTGAAGCAGCAGCCTCGAATTTCTGATGGGCGATATCCAGTCCGATAGAAGCGACGCTCTTCACGCCCTTGCCTGTCGTCACCTGCAGGAAATCAAGTTTCACGGCGTGTGCATCGGCAGTGTCTGCACCAGCGAGCATCAGCACGTCGGCATCGTTCACCTCCTTCTTCTGATCTGCCAGGATGAGGAATTTCTCATAGACCTTGTCGAGCTTCTCCTCCTCGAGGTCCACTCCGTTCACGTGCAGACGATGCTTCAGGGCAGCTCTGCCTGAGCGGGCTGTCAGTACGATAGAGTTATCGTCGATACCCACGTCCTTGGGGTCCATGATCTCATAGGTATGTACATTCTTCAGCACGCCGTCCTGATGGATGCCACTGGAGTGTGCAAAGGCGTTGCGCCCCACGATAGCCTTGTTAGGCTGCACGGGCATATTCATCAGACTCGANNGTGTTACCAGCCCGTTCACCGATACCGTTGATGGTCACCTCCACCTGGCGCGCACCAGCCATCACTCCATTAAAAGTATTGGCTGTAGCCATTCCCAAGTCGTTGTGGCAGTGGGTAGAGATGATGGCACGATCGATGCCATCGACATGCTCCTTCAGATACTTGATCTTCTCATAATACTCCTGTGGCAGACAGTAGCCCGTCGTATCGGGGATATTCACCACTGTAGCACCAGCCTTGATCACAGCCTCTACCACCTGGGCGAGGTACTCATTGTCGGTACGTCCTGCGTCCTCACAGTAGAACTCCACGTCATCGACATAGCGCTTGGCATACTTCGTAGCAGCCACAGCCCGTTCGATGATTTCCTCGCGGGTGGAGTTGAATTTGTACTTGATGTGCTCGTCGCTCGTGCCGATACCCGTGTGGATACGCTTGTGCTTGGCATACTTCAGCGCCTCGAAGGCTACGTCGATATCCCGTTCGACGGCACGTGTCAACGCACAGATCACGGGCCACGTGACAGCCTTCGAGATCTCAATCACACTGTTGAAGTCCCCAGGACTCGAAATGGGGAATCCTGCTTCGATCACATCGACTCCGAGCTGTTCCAAGGCTTTGGCCACCTGGATCTTCTCGACGGTGTTCAACTGGCATCCAGGCACCTGTTCCCCGTCGCGGAGCGTCGTGTCGAAAATAAACAATCTTTCGCTCATCTTTGTTCAATCTTTATGTTAAATAACTTCTTTCTCTTTTTCGTATGTTCCAAGAAAAAAGCCTTTCACACTCGGAAGTGAGAAAGGCTCTATCTTAATTTTCAATTGCACTCATCAACTGTCAACTTACTTACACCTTGTCACTTCCGACTGCGCCCTGCAGTCGAATAATAATAAGGCCGTTAAGTAGGTTCTGATGTCTCATTTTATCTGCTTCTTTTTGAAATCGGCGACAAAAGTAAACAAATTATTTGTAACCGACAAATTTTTCGTCACTTTTTTGCACGATTCACTTACATTTTATCACTTTTTCATCATTTCCTGTTAGCCATTTGGTAGATAGCCGTCATATCATCAGCCTTCAGCACCTCCATCGCGCCGATGGTGATCGTACCGCCGCGACTGCACTTGTCCACCAGCGTTCGGATCTCCTCCTCGGTGGCCTCACGACCTATCAGTTCTGGGATATTGGTAGGCATGCCGATCTCGTGGAAGAAGTTCTCCAGATTCCTCACGCCCGTCGTCGCCGTAGCCAGCGGTTTTTCGATATGGTCCATGGGCACACCCATCACCTCGATAGCAAACTTCACGAAACGGTCGAGATGACGGTTCATCACGTAGCGTGCCCAGGATCCCCAGATAGCAGCCAGTCCGGCTCCGTGAGTCACACCAAAGAGTCCTGAGAGTTCGTGCTCCAGCTTATGGCAGGCGAAGTCCTTCTCCGTGCCGCACTCCGTCAGATCGTTGTGCGAGAGCGAGCCTGCCCACATGATAGCCGCCCTGCTGCGATAGTCCTCAGGATTCTGCAGTGCTGTCAGGGTTGCGGTCTTCACGGTGCGTAGCAAAGCCTCGGCGATGGCGTCTGTCAGCATCGCGTCCTCGTATTTCGAGAAGTAGCGCTCCATCGTGTGCATCATGATGTCGGTGGCACCTGCAGCAGTCTGGAATTTGGGCAGCGTATAGGTGCGCTCAGGATTCATGATGGCGAACTTACAGCGGCAGAGGTCACTATTCACGCCACGCTTCAGCATGCCTTCCTCATTGGTAATCACGCAGCTCGACGACATCTCACTGCCTGCAGCAGGTATCGTCAGCACGACACCGATGGGCAGACATGACTGCGGTACGGCTTTCCCGTTCCAGAAGTCCCACACGTCGCCATCATAGCCCACGCCGTAGCCGATGGCCTTCGAAGAGTCGATGACCGACCCGCCTCCTACCGCCAGGATGAAGTCCACTTGCTCCTTATGGCACAGGTCGATACCTTCCTTCACCAGCGACAAGACCGGATTGGGCACCACGCCGCCGAGCGCCACATAAGCGATACCGGCATCGTCGAGCATCGTGAACACCTTGTCCAGCAGTCCTGAGCGCTTCGCACTGCCGCCACCATAGTGCACCAGCACCTTCTTGCCGCCATACTGCCGAATCAATTGCGGAAGCTTCTCTTCCGACTCCTTGCCGAACACGATACGTGTCGGAGCATAGTAGGTAAAATCTTTCATCATCTCTTTATTATATTAATAATGTGGAGGCAAAGTTAAGTAAAATCTCTGAAACTACCAAATTTATCGTGCCCTAATCACACTTTTCCAAAAAACATTTGCGGGAATTGGGAAAAAAGCACTACCTTTGCCGAGAATTATGAAGAAGACGCTTTTTGCAATGATTTCCGCGATGGGAGCACTCATGGGAATAGGCTATCTGGTAGGTACGCCTGCGCATACAGGTATGCGCCTTTCTGAGACGGTGACTGCCACGACTGCCCTCCCCGACTCCATCCGGATCACTGACCCCAATATATTAGAGGAACTGCAATACTATTTCGACCGCCACAACGTGCAGGACGAGGGCTACGAGATGGTGATGGCCTTTGCCGACGGACAGCGTTTGACCTCGACCCTCACCCCTCATATCGATGTCAGGAACGTCGGCACCTGGAAAGACTACCGCCGCGAGGGAATGGCTGTCGTACTCGACTCCTTAGGGCGCACCGTCATGGGACTCTGTCGCGCTGACTCCTTAGTGACTGGTGTACGTGCCGACAGCATCGGCATCTACATTGGCGACTTCAGCCAGAACAAGGCCCACGGACATGGGGCCTACTATGCCGACAACGGCTACCACGAAGGCCATTGGGAGAACGACCGCCGACAAGGCTTCGGCCTCCAGTTGTTCACGCCTTCCGACGAAGCTCCCCGTCTGCGTGTCGGCGAATGGAGCAAGGATAAGTTCCAGGGCGAGCGTATGCGCTACACCTCNNGTCAGCGGAACAGCCGACTATCCCATCTCTTTCATCTACATCAAATCCACTGAGGGTACTTCCGTGCGCAATAAGTTCTACGTCAACGACTATGCGCAGGCCCGTAAGCACGGCATCCGCGCAGGTGCCTACCACTTCTTCTCCGTCAAGAGCAGTGGTGCCGCCCAGGCCAAGCACTTCATCCAGAACACGCTTTTCCGCGAGGGCGACCTGCCTCCCGTGCTCGATATCGAACCTACCAAAGCGCAGATACAGTACATGGGCGGTCCCGAAGTGATGTTCCGACATATCCGTGTCTGGCTCAAAGCCGTCGAACAGCGGACAAAGGTCAAGCCCATCCTCTACGTCAACCAGATGTTCGTCAACAATTACCTCTCCGCCCAGCCCGACCTCAAGCGCGACTACCGCATCTGGATTGCCCGCTACAGCGAGTATAAGCCCGACCTCCGACTCACCTACTGGCAGCTCTGTCCCGACGGACGTGTCACAGGCATTCAGGGTTACGTCGATATCAACGTATTCAACGGCTACCAGCGCCAGTTCGAAGAGTACCTGGCCGAAGAGACCATCAAGTAGCCCCCGTCATTAGTAACAAAAGATTAACAGAATATGTATTTTACAGGAATTACAATTGCGGTGATGACCTTCCTCACGATCGGGATATGGCATCCCATCGTCATCAAGACCGAATACCGCTGGGGCACTCGCCCCTGGATCGCCTATCTCCTCGTAGGCCTCTGCTGCATCGCGGGCGCCCTCTTCGTGGAGAACATCTACGTGTCGTCGTTCCTCGGCGTCTTCGGCGCATCAGCCCTCTGGGGCATCGGCGAACTCTTCTCACAGAAGAAACGCGTCGAGAAAGGCTGGTTCCCCATGAACCCCAAGCGCAAGCACGAGTATCAGAAGATCGACAAAAACGAAACCCTCTGCCCCGTCCACAAGGGCCGCAGCATCTACGCCATCGACGATGAAGACGATACTGATACTCGTGGGTAAGACCACCGACAAGCATTTCCAGGCAGGCATCGACGACTACGTCACACGCATCAGCCACTATATGCCCTTCGAACTGATCACCATCCCTGAACTCAAGAACACCAAGAGCCTCACGGAAGACCAGCAGAAGACGGCAGAGGGCGAACTCATCATGCGCCAGATACAGGCAGGCGACACCGTCGTACTGCTCGACGAACATGGTAAGGAGCATCGCAGCATCGAGTTTGCCCGCTGGCTCGAACAGAAGCGCAACACCGCCCGCCGACTCATCTTCGTCATCGGCGGCCCCTACGGCTTCTCACCCGCCGTCTATGCCCGCGCCAACGAACAACTGTCACTCTCGAAGATGACCTTCTCCCACCAGATGATACGCCTCGTCTTCACCGAACAAGTCTATCGCGCCTGCACCATCATCAAGGGCGAGCCCTATCACCACGAATAAACCATAAGAGGAGGATGCATCCATCCCCCTCTTTCTTTCAAACCTCTTTAAGCGCTCGATCCATGCGTGCTATCAAGGACGCAAGAAGCTGATTTTGCGCCGATTCTGCTGACCGGGCGGGCGCACGGCGAAGTGCAGCCAGCAGATGTTTCCATGCTGCTCCAGCAACAGTTCGTCATAGTCCTTCCCGGTGCCGTCAGCGATGTCGAGTAGGATAGAGGCGTAGCGGATCATCTGCTCCTTACCCACGCAGCGGATATCCACCGCGCAGCCCGTCACATGGTTGCTTGTAGGCACACCACCCGCGAGCTTATTCACCGCAGGCGAGCGATAGCCCGAGTTGATCACAATCCCCTCCACATTCTCCGAGGTCTCATAATCCTCGCCTGGCTGCAGGCAGTACAGCGTGTTATAGCTATACCGCAATTCCTCCAGCCACCAGCAGAGCCGAGAAATCAAGGGGACAGGTCTTTGATCCAGGCTTGAATCAAAGACCTGTCCCCTTGATTCTTGGATCAGTCGCACCACCTTGGGTCTTAACACGAATACCACCGTTTACATTCTCCAACTCTGTCATTGTGAGAGCGCGTGCGCACATAAAATTCTTCTGTGTCATAATCTTTAACCATCAGTAAAGCAGAAAGGAGGTAAACGATGATGAAGAGATGGAAGACGATCT
>LXOW01395420.1_pt1 | contig 10025 bp, 6 predicted proteins | sample 1368591 | NCBI WGS metagenome assembly LXOW01 (sample SAMN04884650, study PRJNA319009) | bovine gut metagenome | isolation source: Cow rumen | host: Bos taurus | place: Italy: Legnaro (PD) | collected 2014-07-09
TGCAGGTGTACAATGGTGACATAAAGCCGAGCAGTACTAATTGCCCGAAATCTTTTTCTAAAGATTTTCGCAATTCGCGACTTGATCGCAGAATTGCCACCCTTTTTAAAGGGTGAGTCGCAGAATTGCATCCTTCTTTCGAAGGATTACTAGTTATCTAGTCGTCTAGTCATCTAGACAACTAGTCGGCTAGTATCCGCGAACTTAATTCGCGGCCCGCGAGTAACTCCTGATTTCAATACGTCAACACTATATTTGGTCACTGCCAATGTCTAAATGACTCAATGAATCAATAAATGACAAAATGGTAAATGACTAAATGAAAAAATATTTAGGTGGTTATAGCGCTGAGGTCCCACCCCTTCCCATTCCGAACAGGGTCGTTAAGCTCAGCAACGCCGATGGTACTGCATGTTGTGGGAGAGTAGGTAGCCGCCATTTTTAAGCCCTCGATGTCGAAAGACATGGGGGGCTTTTAAAATGTCCGTACTCTTCCGCGGCATGCAGTACCGAGGGAACCGATGTATACTGCAGTTGTGGCTGAAGCGGTCAAGGCGCACCAGCGAATGTCCGGTGGACATTTGCTGGAGTAATTGCGCCGCGCGAGTCCTTGCAGCCCTCACCGCTGCAAGGACATAGAATGCCTAATTGTAGCCGCCACTTTCAGAAGCCAGCTCGAAAGCTGGCTTCTTTGTTTGTGCGTTTTTGGGTAAATAATTTATTTTATCGGGCTGTTGGGATAAAAAACTGTACCAGGCTCTTGCATTTGTCAGATTTTTTTTGTACCTTTGTAGTCGTAAAGGTTATGCCCCTCTCTACGTGGTGGTTTTCCCCGTTAGCGGGGACAACCTCGTATAATCTTGCATGCAGATTGTGCAAATAATAGAAACAACATGACTGTCAAACCATCTGTCGTACATACCTTTCTGGGCGTTGTAGTGGGGATTGTTCTGTTCCTGTTCACGTTCGGCGTGGAGCAATACTACCGCTATCATGTGAGCAACCTGCGCTCGCTTGACGGGAAAGAGCACCGCTACTATATCTACCCTGACATGTCTGTCGATTCGGTGCTGAATATGGTTCGCCAGAACTACAACATCAGCGGCGAGCTGGACTTGCGATGGCACATGCGTCTGAGGATGTTCTCCGATCCGAAGCCGGGTCACTATGTATTCCCCGATGAGATGGGCGACAAGCTGTTTATCAGCACTCTGCAGTCGGGCATGCAGACACCTATCCGCCTCAAATGGCCTAACACGGTGCGTACGCGTGAGGAACTGGCCGGACGTTTGGCTTCGCAGCTGCTGCTGGACAGCGTGGATATCATCGAGCGTCTGAGCGACGACAAGTATATGGCTAAGTTTGACCTCAATGCCGAGACCAGCCGGTGCATGTTTATCCCCGACACCTACGAGGTCTATTGGACCATCTCGCCGGACGAACTGTTCAAAAGGATGGACCAGGAATACCGCGCGTTCTGGACCGAGGAGCGTCGCAGCAAAGCCGAAGCGCAGGGCCTGACGCCTGTGGAAGTGTCTATTTTAGCATCCATCGTCGAATGCGAGACGTACATATCCAAGGATATGCCTACTATCGCCAGCCTGTATATCAACCGGCTGCGCAAAGGAATGCCGATGCAAGCTTGTCCGACGGTTATCTATGCGGTAGGGGATTTCTCGATCAAGCGTGTGCTCAAGAGCCATCTGAAAGTGGAATCGCCGTACAACACCTACAAGCACAAGGGCTTACCGCCCGGACCTATCCACTGTCCGCTGGCGCGTACGCTGGATTTTGTGCTGGATGCACCCAAGACCGATTATCTGTACATGTGCGCCAGTCCTGCCTTGGACGGCACGCATATATTCTCCTCATCGTACGGAACACACAGTTCGGCGGCACGTAACTACCAGCGAACGATGAATCAGAAACATATCAAGTAAGGAACTCCCCGAAACGCCACTTACTCCTTATCGGGAGCGGGTTGAGGACGATACCTCTCAACGAGCGCATTGTGGCGGATAAGGCCGTAGAGGGCAACCACCAGAGCACAGACGAGCAGAAGGAGAATATCCGTCATCGCGTCAGCATAGACCTGATCGGTTGCGATATACTCCGGATGGAATAGCGAGAAATAGAAATATTCTATCACCTCCCAGCACGCTCCCATTCCCACTGAAAAGAAGACGACAATAAGCGCGATGAGACGCTTGTGGAGACGGATATAGTTACTCCACAGGTGTATCGCCACATGGATCTGCCACAATAGAATAAGCGGCAGAAGTAGTCCTGTTTCCATCAGCACCAGTTCGTCCCACCATCCGATACGTCCGTTCAGGTCGAGCCCGTCGCCCAGGATGAGCGAGCAGAGGCAGTATAGAATGATGAAGATAGAGATGAGCGGCGGTACGTCGAAACGCCATGTGTCACGCAACATGCGCGGGATACTGATCACAAACGCCATACCGGCATACTGCATGGCACGCATGAGGATGAGACCGACGGAAGCGTGGTCGAAGAAGATGAGCTCCACCAAGTGGCATATGCCCAATGTGACAACAAGGCCAAGGGCGACGTTGTTGAACATCTGGTTCTTCTTATGCCTGTTCAGTCCGAAGAAGTAGTTGTATTTCTTTGCCATTCGTCGCTATAAGTTTATATTTTTACAAGTTTTTCCTAATCATTCCCTCAGATATATCTGTTTTGCTTCGCCAACGCACGTGTTCTTCATGATAGATGCTGCGTTGACTAAATGAAGTTGACAGAGTGCAGTTCGCCGTTGCGGATTTCGTAGTAGCCGGTGAGGAGGTGGCTGTAGTAATGGCGGTCGATCTTGCCGACGATGTTGATGCGCAGCTGCTCGTTCTCCAGCCGGTAGGCTTCGAGGCGCAGTCCGGACGGGAGGAATGACGCCATCAGGCTGTCCAGACGGCAAAAGACTTCCTGTTCCGTTTCCCGGATGCCGTCAGCCAGCACCACGTGAGCCACCAGCGGGCTGTCTTCGGCTGCCAACCGGCATGCCAGCGCATCTTTGACGGCAGGGTCTTCCCGCAGCCGGTTGGCTATGTCGAACAGATAGACTTTCTCTCCGCCGCCCGCCTCTACGTACTGCGCCATACGGCCGTAGATATAGAGTTTGCCGTTCCGGTCCAGCAGTCCGAGGTCTCCGGTGTGCAGCCAGCCGCCTTGCAGCCGGGCTTTGTTCTGCTCGGGGTTATTGACATACCCGATGGTGAGGGAGTCTGTCTTGACGCGTATCTCTCCGCGTTGCTCGTAGCCGAGCTCCTTGCCCTGTTTGTCAAAAATGCCTACCGTGACGCCCGGGAACGGTGCGCCCACGCACACCACCGGACGGGAGTAGTTTTTGTCAAAGCCTGCCGGCTCATAATCCACTGTGCATACGGAGAATGTCTCGCTGAGTCCGTAGCCCGAGGTGAGTGCCACCGTGCTGCCGCAGGCCTGCATGACCTCATTGATGTGCTGCAGTGCTTGCGGTGTGCAGCCTTCGCCACCCATTATGGGGAATCGGAAGAAACTCAGGTCAGGACGCTTGCCGCTTTGGATAAGCCGGTCGATTTGCCTGATCAGGTACACCCAGTTAGAGCCGGGGGACAGTGCAATCTGCGGTCGGAAAGTGAGGATGTTCCTGATGTATTGTTCGGCAGACAGCCTCGGGTCGAGATAGACGGTCATGCCACGGTAGAGAGGTGCGATGACCAGCACAAAGAAGCCCGTACACACAAAGGGCGGCAGCTGGCAGTAGGATGTTGTTCCTTCGCGGAAAGGTGTGCCTTTCAGGTTGAATGCCAGTGCATTGCGGAACATGGATATCATCCCCTCATCGCTTATGGCAATCTGGTTGGCTATTCCCTTGCCGGACGTGCCTGACGAGCAGAAGATGAACGCGGGTTTGCCTTTCACGGGGGCAGCCTCCAGTGGACCGTCGTACTGTCCGAAGCGGAGAATGGCGGCATCGGCAGTAATGTATTTGGCTCTGTGCCGCGAGCCCCAATGCTTCAGGTTGTTCAGAGGCGATGCCACCAGTTTGAGCGGATAGCTCATGGAGCGTGTAGCCGACAGGATGACCACATGCTTGAACTGCTTGCGCTGAAGCGTTTTGCGTATCGTTGTTTCCATCCCGTCGAATACGAAGGCGACGCGGCTCTTGCCTACCATCGAGTCCAGCGCTTCGGGGGTAACCATCAGATTGGGCAGGTTGGCAGTCACACCCGTCATATCCGCAGCCAGCATGATATATATGAACTCCGGCAGGGACGGACCGAACAGCAGCAGTTCGTCACCCTGTTTGAGTCCCATGCCCTTGATGACGCGTCCCCATATGCGCACCTGCTCCACCAGCGTCTGCCGGCTGATGTGGCGTCCGAAGTACACAAGGGCATCGTGCCGGTTGCCGTCGGACAGGATGCCTTGCTCCAGGAATTTCCACAACGTCTGGTTCGGAAACTCCTGATTCAGGATGTCTTCGTATCCGTCGGCGTAGAACTGCTTCCAGCGCATTTCTTCAGATGGGAGTGGGGGATGGGGCATTTTATCCATAGGAAGTCTGACGGATTATCTATTGAACGGATTTGTACGGCCGGCGCATGTCTTCGGGGTTCTCATACAGCGCCATGATGAGCAGTCCGACAAAGGCGATGATGAAGTGCGGCCTCATTCCGCCATGGGGCATGAAGCGCATGGACGGTGCCGCCAGCATGTGCACCAGGGGATTGCGTCCTTCGTTGCTGATGGTGCGGTACAGGTTGTATGCCCCCTCATAGGGAACCATATCGTCTGACGGGCAATGGGCCATATACACGGAGTGGGCGGGAGTCCAGCCTTCCATGTTGTTGTATTTTTGGAGACAGGCCATCCATGCGCGCAGTTTGGGACTGTTCGTATCAACCTTGCCGTCCGCAGTGAGCATATCCGGAGCATAAACCTGGTCAAAAGACTTCATTTTCCGCAAATAGGGATCCGTCAGCTGCGGATAGTAGTGGCTGACGGCCTCCAAGAAAGTGAGCTCGCGTCCGTTCACTTGGAACTTCGTATCGTGATACCATTGGGGTACAAACTCTTCGGGCTGGTAGCCTCCCAGTTGCGCAGGAGTGAATGCTTTGAAATACGCTAACAGCAGAATGAAATTGATATCGATGTCTTCCGGATGCCGGTATAAAATGTTCATTAGCTCAGGCATGTGAGCGGCTCCTTCAGCGGAGAAAGTGGCCCGCAGCCGTATGGTCTCTTTGAACCATTGCGGCGCCTCGGTGTCGTACCATTTGGCAAACATCAGGGTGGGTAAAGCGCCCTGTGAACTGCCCCAGTTGGTGGTGTATCCTTCCGGAGCGAGGCTGACGCCGTGCTGCTGCATGATCTCAAGCGCGGCCACGATGCAGTCCGCCAGCTGGCGTGCCATGTGGAGAGCCGATCCGCCGCCGTCATATTCTACCCCGTAGTTGATGCCCCATTTCTGCAGGTCGGGCTCAATGACAACCGAATCCCACAAGACTTTAAGCGGCATGAACATCAGGGTTTTGGACGGCGCCCATTCCTCGTGGAAGAACGCCTGATGCATATGGAGCGAGATGGTTTTCGCCTGATGGGGTGTGCCTTCCGCCCGGTTGGCAAGGAACGTGACGCGTCCCGAAAGGGGTATATCGCGGCCATCGACAGCCTGACTGCGGTAGGTGAAGGTAACGCTTCGGATCTCCCAGCAGCGTTTGGCAAACCGACCGCGTCCGCATTCCTTGGCAAAGCGCTGGTCCAGACGGGGCAGGTGAGAGCACACCTTGGCTTTGAGCGCGGCCTTCAGACCTATCAGGGCTAAGGAATTGAGGCTCTTCAGCAGGGCCATGAACGAAGGAGACCCCAGGGCATTGACGAATTCGCCGGGCGTGTAACCGCTATCTGAAAGGATACTCTCCAGCGTTTGATTGGAGAGTTCCCATGGTTTGGTATCCATACTTTTGTCTTGCAATTCTGCGTTGTGTGCTATCCGTCTGCAAAGTTACTATATTTTTTTGATTTATGCAAATTTTTTGTTCTTGTTAACGGAAATATGATGCATAAAATTGCTTATTGCATCTCTGACATCTCACCTATTAGGGGAACGGATGAGTGCCAGCGCACGGAATAGATTGTTCGTTTTCATCGTATTTGACTAATTATTTTGCGCCACTTAAGATACCGCTGTCCTTGTCTTCGTTGTTGATGCGTTTGCCGCCTTCGCCGCGCTTGGTGCCGAAATCAAGGTTGCAGTGGAAATTTAGAATCAGCGTCTGTCGGAAATCCTTCATTTCGGCGTGCTGTGTGTTCGGCGCGAGGGCTGACAGGTCCTTCGTGTCAACGCTGTAGCCCTTGACGGAGAACGGGTTCATCATCATGGCGCGGAAACCCCATTTGTCGGCATTGTAGCCTACGCCTATCGTGTGGTAGAACTCGCCGTACTCCAGCGTCTCGCCCCAGAGGTTATTGCTGCGTGTGGTCACGTCGCCGAAGAATAGCCATCCTTCGTACATACCCGTTACACTGGCACGCACGCCGGGGTTGAAGTGCGTGTGCGTGTAGCGGTTGCCTTGGCTCACGTAGTAGTTGGCAAACGGTGCCACGGTGAAGATCAGGCGGTTCTGCAGCACGCGCACCTGGATGCTCGGAGCGACCTGCAGACGATGAAAACCGCGCTGGTTGTCGTAGGTGCGGATGACCATAGGCGCACCGTCAATAATCTGTTCATAGCTCTCTTCCATTATAGGCTTGTGGTCGTAGCTATAGTTCGCCCAGAGGTTGAGGCTGACATATTTGGACTGCCAGGACAGTTCCGTTTCGTTCGCTACGAACATGACCGGCTTGAGGTTCGGGTTACCTTGGCGGATCTGGTACTTGTCAATCTGCTGCGCGATATCCGACATTGCCGAAAGCGACGGCTGATAGCCGGACATATACACCTTGTATTTCCAGTACACGCCTTTGCCGCAGTCCACGCTCATGGTCAGTTGCGGACGGGCTATCCAGGTCGACTGTCTTTGTCCGGCTTGCTCGATGAAGGTGTGCATGGCGCCTATGCCGGCTGCATAGGTGAACTGGCCGATGCGCTGCTGCACTTCCGCAAAGGCGTATGTCTCCGCCGTCACCATGTTTACCTTCTCGTCCACATTGCCCAGATAGGTGTTTTTCATCCATTGCTGCGTATGCTTGGCGCCGACCGTCAGGCCGATGTTCTCCCATTTCTTTTCGTAGATGGCTTCGCCGATGAGTGACCATTTGTCACCTTTTACGGCCGAAAGGACATCCGTTGTGTCCGCCGTCGTGCCGGCCAGAGGCGTCTGCTCAAACCTGCGGTCGGTGCGGCTGCTGATATATGTGCCGACTACATCCAGGTAGATGTGATTGTCGTCAGGCAGATTGTGCTGGTAGTAGATATCCAGCGACGGCGAAACGGACTTGCTGCTCTCGTGGTCATGGATGGCAAAGCTGTCTGTGCCCTGGTACAAACGTGAGTCGCGGTTGGTTTTTGAGTGCGGCGTGAATGCCATAAAGTCGCGCACAGTGATATTCAGCATGTTCTTCTCGCCGTTCGTCCAATTGTAGGTCAGTGCGAGATTCACCGGATTCATCTTGAAGCGTGTCGGTTCGCCTATCTCGCGGTTCTCGATGGTGCCGGTGCTGAAGTCTTGTGCAAGGCGAGTGTGAGCTTGCTCACCCGACTCGCCGCCGCCAAGACTGGCAACGTGAGCATTGCTCATGTTGAAATTATAGGTTTCCTCATTCGTGCGCGTCCAATAGATGTCGCGCGGCGAGTAGTGGCTGACGAGGCTGAACGACGATTTGCCGGCATGCACTTTGCCCGACAGGTGGTACTCGCCCCAGCCGGGTATGGTCACGCCGTTGGACGCGTCGAGCATCAGACTGCCGCCTGTGTCGCGGTGCCTGACGATATAATCGATCACCGCCGCTGCTCCGTTGTAGCGCACGCCCGGCTGGTCGTGGTACTCGATGCGGACGATGTCTTTCGGGTGGATCGCCATTACCTCGGCATTCGTCGCTTCTATGCCGTTGATGCGCAGCTGCACGTCCTGGTTGGTGAGGGTCTTGACCGTGTTATCTGTGGGGTTGACCACGATACGCGGTATCTGCAGGTTCTGCAGCAGCGAAATGCCGTTGGAGGACGCTTTGCGCTGCTCCTTGTTCGGCAGCAATACCTGTTTGTCCACCTTCTGAATGACATTCTTGGCCTCAACCGTTACTTCTTGCAGCACGAGGTCGGAGGCATTGACCTGCACAGTGTCATTGTCCTGCGCCATGCTGCTCAATACGCTGACGAGTGCCATGGCTATAAATAAGTACTTTTTCATTTTATTTATTAATTATACAGTTATTGTCTTTCTCCTCCGAATACGCCATGCGGGAAGATGTCGTTTAGAAGAAGGATATCCTTGGAAGACACCCATTCTGTTTGACCGTCGTAACTGCAATCAATAACGCTGTCACAATGTTCGGTCATCAAAAGGTGAATGATGCGCTGATCAAGTACGCCGTTCGCTTTGCGACAGGTGTATTTGACGGCAACATATTTGCAGGGTTGTCCTTGCCATTCTTTTTCGTACTTACGTTGAATGCCATTCACGAACACCAGTCTTTCACCCTCTTGCAACCCTCCGCCCTTAATGTAACAGTGGGCTGCAATCCGGATATTCCACTGTTCACTTCCGGGCATACACCCGAACATTCCCAATACTACGACAGTCAGAACTGTCCAAATAATCGTTTTTGTCTTCATAATCTTTTTCATTTTATTTGTTATTTTTGTTATATTTGTTTCGTTATGATGCTTGTTTGGTTATCAGCCATGCATGGCTGATGCTTCTCTTGCCTTCTCGCCGTTTCGTTGTCTGTTTTTTGTCTTCTTCCCGTTTTTGTAATGCTTTTACATCATTTCTGCGATGCTTTTTCCCGTTTTTCTTTCCTTCGAAAAACACTGCAAAGTTACTACAAAAACCCTATTATATCCAAATTTTTCGGTTTATATTTTCAAAATGTAAGAGTAAGGAAATCAGGTGTTTGCTGAAAGAAAAGTTTATATACGGACTATTGGCGTTTATATGCGATGCAGTTGCGGATGAATTTGGCTGTAAAAGCGCCATTTTTTACTTGTAAAATGGTTCCGTGTAAGGTATTTTGTATCCATCATAGCGAGCCCTTAATTCGGTGCTCGTTTTTATGCTATTGTCCCCGTCGGGGTGAATCGTACTTTTATAAGGGTCAGATCGGGGTTTCGTCGGGGTTTCGTCGGGGGCACACCAGTTTTTTTTCTCTTTCTTCGTCCATTGCGTCGGCATCTAATGCCGGCACGTGTTCTGTCCATGTTTCGTCCATTGCGCCGAAATATCATTTCGGCATCCTCTCCCCACAGCCGCCCTTTCTTGGCAGTTTCCGGCGATGCCATCGCCGCCATCCCGTCATTTCGCCCGATACCATTGGGCTTTCTTCGTTAATTAGCCCGGCATCTGATGCCGGTTCACTTTGTCCATTGCGTCTGCATCCAATGCCGACATGAGCGTTTGTTCCTTGCGTCGGATAGCATCCGACACGGCTCCCCCGCAGCCGCCCTTTCTTGGCAGTTTCCGGCGATGCCATCGCCGCCTGTATATCCGGATTTTCAAGAATAGCGCAAGCGATTCGGTAAAAAATCGGCTTTTCTCTTTAATTTCTCATTTTCTTTAACGATTTTGCAAAAATCTTCTCTTCGCATTTGCAAATATCAATATTTTTTTGTAATTTTGAAGGCTATAGTGTGTGTTGACAATGCCAGAAATGTAAGAATTACTGAAAGAGGTAAAAAAAATGTGGGCTATTTGCAATCTTGATTTTGCAATCATGCGGAAAACTGACATTGGGGCGAAAATTTTTCCAGCTTATGACAAGATATAGCACTATGTTGTTGTAACTTTGCAGTTGAATTCGCAAGAGGACATTGGTGAAAGAGTGACAGCTAGGAGTTTCACGTAAGAACCTGTCTCTTATACACATCT
>LXOW01147802.1_pt2 | contig 10021 bp, 12 predicted proteins | sample 1368591 | NCBI WGS metagenome assembly LXOW01 (sample SAMN04884650, study PRJNA319009) | bovine gut metagenome | isolation source: Cow rumen | host: Bos taurus | place: Italy: Legnaro (PD) | collected 2014-07-09
CTGTAGCTCTTTGTGTTCCAGCGTATGCACAAAATGCAGGCAACTCGAAAAGGACTTCACCTGAGTATAAAGAAAAGAAATGCATTACCAAAACCTATGAATTGGAACATGCCGATTTTGATGAAATAGAAAAAGAACTGAATACAATCATTGGTCATTGCAATATTGCAAATAAAGCAACAAATTCTGAAAACAACGAACATTTTCTGATTAATAAAGCTAGAAGAATCGTTACCATTCATGCTACTCCTGAAAACTTTGAAGTAATCGATGAGCATTTCAAAGCTATAAATAAGCCTTTGCCACAGGTGTTGATAGAAGCAAGCATTATTGCGATTGATGATGGCTTAGAAAAACAGTTGGGAATAAAGTGGAATGGCCTTAACGGCACCACAGGCTATTTTGGACCTCAAAAAACCAAAGAAGAGGAACCAGCTACAGGCTTGGCTGCTCTTTTTGGTGGAAACGACAACAACAATAACGCAAACGATGGTCATAATGGCGAAGGTAAAACAAGCAAAAGTTTAAGAGACCACTTTAAATATGGTGGTATATGGGATTTTTCCAGCGTTTCTGCTTTATTAAGCGCTGTTGAATCAGACGGAAAAAGCCAGGTTCTTTCAAGACCTCGTATTTTGAGCTTAACTGGCGAAACTTCGAGCATACATGTAGGCGAAGAAATACCTTATACTTCAGGAAAAACTGTTACAGATGGCGGAAATGTAACTTCAAACGTAGAGTTTAAAGAAGTTGGCATTAAACTTGGCGTTACTCCAATCGTAAACAGAAACGACAACTCCATTAACATGAAGGTTACGCCAGAAGTATCGCAATNNAGTTCCACAGATTTCTACAAGAAAATCTGAATCTACTATCAAAATTAATAACGGCGAAACCATTGTGCTTGGCGGTTTAATTGAAACAAAGCTTTTAAAAAGCATTTACAAAATTCCAGTATTAGGGAATTTGCCTTTAATAGGAAAAGCTTTCAGAAATAAAACCAATGCAAACACAAAAACAAATTTGGTTATATTGCTTACAGCCCATATCCTAAGCGACAAAGGCAAAGACAATACTCTTTCTTCAAAAGCGGTAAAAGAAATTAACAGAATCAAAAGCCTAAAAGATTCCAAAGCAATGGAAGAAATATCTCAGCCATTAATTAATAAACCCTATATTTATGGAAAAGATATCGAAATAGACGGCGAAGACGATGAAATATTTAAATCAGAAATCAATTTTAATAACAATAAACAAGTTATCGAACATCTTGAAAACAAATTGGAAGAAATAAGAAAAAAATAATATAAATTTATTGTTAAAATTATTTGTTAATTTACATCAGAAAAGCGATTAAATCGCTTTTCTGATTATATTTTAGCCTTAAAATAAATTATTGGTAATCGAACACATTTGCCCAGCTAAGCAAAAATTCTCTTTCTTCTTCATTGCCTTTAACAGACTGAGAAGCGGCTACTATTGGCATCCATTTCTGAACATATTGCTTTTCGACTTTTTCTTTTTTGCAGAACAAATCAAGATATTGTTCCGCCAAGTCTTTTTTGCCTGCAAGACAGAATAATAAGTAAGTTCTGGCAGCATCAGCAGAAGCATTGCCCTGAGTAGCATGAGCCCAGTCTATAATATATGGCGTGCCGTCTTCAGCAATAATAACATTTGAGGGATTATAGTCGCCGTGGCAAACTTTATAATGCTTGGGCATATCCTGCAAACGGGCATGAAGGTCAAACCTAGTATTATCATCAATATTTGCGATGCTGATTTTTTGGGTCATTTTGTCTTTTAGCCTGTTCAATTTGGGGCAAGTTTTTGAATGGATATTTACATGAATATCAACAAATAAGTTCATGTATTCATCTTTTTTGTCCGGATTTTCTTCCATTAATGCAGCTAGAGTTTTGCCTTTTATGTAATCAAGAACTATAGCCCATTTTCCATCTACCATAGTAACTTCATGGAGTTTTGGAATATTTAACCCTGTTTCTTCAATACGAGCTTGATTCAAAGCTTCATTTAAAACGTCAGCCTTTGAGTAGCTTTCATTGAATACTTTTATACATTTATTGCCGTCAAGATAAACTTTTTTTGCTTTGCGAACTGCGATTACGTTATCTAATTTCATCAGATTTCCCCCCTTGATTATTTATTATGGCTTTTGGCTTTTGAAGAAGCTTTTTTATTGCTTAACTGAGTTTCATTCGGCATTTCAACGTCTTCAAATTTTTTTCCGTAATAAGCGTTAAGATACATCTGCTTGATTTCGCTCATAAGCGGGTAACGTGGGTTAGCTCCTGTGCACTGGTCGTCAAAAGCCTGTTTTGTCATTTCGTCAAGACGATTAAGGAAATCCTGTTCGTCAATGCCATAATCTTTGATTGTGGGCTTAATTCCGACTTTTGCCTTTAATTTATCTATTGCTTCAATAAGATTATTGAGTTTTTCTGTATCATCTTTGCCGTCAATTCCAAGAGCGTCCGCAACTTCGGCATAACGGGCAAGAGTATGGGGGTGGTCATATTGAGAGAATGTTCCCATTTTAACAGGAGTTTCCGAAGCATTGAATCTTAGAACTTCGTCTATCATGAGAGCGTTCGCCACGCCATGGGCTAAGTGATGGAAGGCGCCTAACTTGTGAGCCATTGAGTGGCATACGCCTAAGAAAGCGTTTGCGAAAGCCATTCCAGCCATAGTTGCGGCATTAGCCATTTTTTCTCTAGCTTCTACGTCAGTTTGGCCGTTATCGTAGGCTCTTGGTAGATATTTGAATATTACCTGCAAAGCTCTTATGGCAAGCCCGTCTGTATAATCTGTTGCCATTACAGAAGCTATAGCTTCCAAAGCGTGAGTAACAGCGTCTATGCCAGAAGCTGCCGTAAGACTTTTTGGAGCTGACATGTGGAAATCTGTGTCTATGATAGCCATATTTGGAAGCAGTTCGTAGTCTGCTAATGGATACTTAACGCCCGTCTTTTCGTCAGTAATAACAGCGAAAGGAGTAACTTCCGAGCCTGTGCCAGCAGAAGTTGGAATAGCGATGAAATAAGCTTTTTCACCCATTTTTGGGAAAGTGTAGATACGTTTTCTGATATCTATAAATCTCATTGCCATATCCATGAAATCGACTTCTGGGTGTTCGTAAAGAACCCACATAATCTTAGCTGCATCCATTGCGGAACCGCCGCCTAATGCGATTATTGTGTCTGGCTTGAATGCTCTTACCTGTTCAGCACCTTTAAGAGCCGATTCCAATGTTGGGTCTGGGGCGACATCGAAGAAGCAAGCGTGAGCTATATCCATTTCATCTAGCTTATCGGTAATAGGCTTTGCGTAACCGTTATTGTATAAGAAACTGTCTGTTACGATGAAAACTCTTTTTTTGCCCATAACCGTTTTTAACTCATCAAGAGCTACAGGCAAGCAACCTTTTTTAATATAAACTTTTTGAGGAGCTCTGAACCAAAGCATATTTTGTCTTCTTTCCGCTACTGTTTTAATATTTAACAAATGTTTAACTCCAACATTTTCGCTGACTGAGTTTCCGCCCCAAGAACCACAACCAAGGGTAAGAGACGGAGCAAGTTTAAAGTTGTATAAGTCGCCGATACCGCCTTGAGAAGACGGGGTATTGACCAAAATACGGCAAGTTTTCATTCTTTCGGCGAATTCTTTAAGTTTTTCTGTTTCTGTAATTTCGTTCAAATATATAGAGGAAGTATGACCATAACCGCCGTCTGCGATTAAATGTTCCGCTTTTTCAAAAGCTTCATAAATGTCTTTTGCTCTATACATTGCAAGAACTGGGGAAAGTTTTTCATGGGCGAATTCTTCTGAAAGCTCGACAGATTCGACTTCGCCAATCAAAATTTTTGTTCCTTCTGGAACGCTTACTTTAGCTAATTCTGCGATTTTTGCGGCTTTCTGGCCAACAATTTTTGCGTTTAGCGCGCCGTTAATAATAATTGTTTTGCGAACTTTTTCCGTTTCTTCGGGGTTAAGGAAGTAACAACCTCTTGCTGCAAATTCCTTCTTAACTTCGTCATAGATTTTGTCTAATACGATAACAGACTGTTCGGAAGCACAAATCATGCCATTATCGAAGGTTTTGGAATGAATAATCGAGTTTACCGCAAGAATAATGTCGGCTGTGTCGTCTATTATAGCTGGGGTATTGCCAGCCCCTACGCCTAATGCTGGTTTTCCTGATGAATAAGCGGCTTTGACCATGCCTGGACCGCCTGTTGCGAGAATAATATCAGCTTCTTTCATCAGCAAAGTAGTCATATCAAGGCTTGGAACGTCTATCCAAGAAATAATACCTTCTGGCGCTCCTGCTTTGACTGCTGCGTCAAGAACTACTTTGGCTGCCGCTATGGTTGATTTTTTTGCTCTTGGATGTGGGCTTAAAATAATTCCGTTTCTGGTTTTTAAAGAAATAAGGCTTTTAAAAATTGCTGTAGAAGTTGGGTTTGTGGTGGGAATTACTGCGCCAATTACGCCTATTGGCTCGGCGACTTTCTTTATTCCGAAAGCTTTGTCTTCTTCTATCACGCCACAGGTTTTTGTGTCTCTGTAAGCGTTGTATATGTATTCGGAAGCGTAATGATTTTTGATAACTTTGTCTTCGACAACGCCCATACCAGTTTCTTCAACTGCCATTTCAGCAAGGGGAATTCTCTGTTGGTTTGCCGCAATGGAAGCTGCAAGAAAGATTTTATCAACCTGTTCCTGAGTATAGGTCGCAAACTTTTTTTGAGCTGCTTTGACGTTAGCGATAGTTTTTTCAAGTTTTTCTACGCTATCAACTAATTCTCTGTTTTCTGTATTCATCACTAAACCATCCTATTAAAATTTTGTTTTTTCAACCTCGTTTGTGAAAATTATAACAAATAAAATCGACTTTGTGAATAGACAATAAAAAATATTATTCTTTCCAAAAGCCACCTTTATGGAAATTCTGATTTCCAAGAGGAGTTGCCTTTAAACGAAACATAACGCAACCATCTGGGCATACTATAGTTTTCTCGTATTTGCTGTCTCCGCCAAGATTTTCTAAATCACCGCCGCTTCTAATAGCTTCCATCAGCGGATAAAGCATCATCATGGTCTTAGAGCAGATTCCGTATCCGTCCTGATTTACAGGGCACCCATACGTGCAGGAATACTTATCTCCTATTTCTTCTCCGTTTCGACAATAGTGTTCNNTTTCATAACAAAATCCTTTAAAAACAGCCTTATGTTACATTTAGCAGTGATTGAGATATTTTCTGGCAGAGTTAGCAATACGCTAACTCTGCATATTTATATGGGATTTCTGTTAGATAAGCGTTAATTAAATAAACTTGACAGTTTCTGTCAGGGCTTTTCTATTATTATGATTTGCCAAAGGAGCCGCTCCTTCAGCGGCGTATCCTAAGTCCATCACCATAAGTATTTCTTCATTTTCTGGCAAACCTAATGTTGCAGCCATTTTAGCCGGATCAAAGAAATTAATCCAACAACTGTCTACGCCTTCGTCTGCGGCAGCCAATATCATATGGGTTGCCACGATAGTCGCATCTTCAACGCCTGAATCTCTTTCTTCGCCAGGATAAGTAAATACATTGTTTTTATCAAACGCTACTGCCAAAACAGTAGGAGCACCATAACGGCAAGGAGTAAGAGTGTCAATCTTTGCAAGATTTTCTGCGGACTGAATAACATAAATGCGCTGTTCTTGCAGATTTTTTGCTGTCGGAGCCAGTCTGCCAGCTTCCAATATAGCATTTAGCTTTTCTCTTTCAACCTGTTTGTCAGAAAACCTCTTGCACGAATACCTTTTCTTTACTACTTCTTTAAATTCCATTTTTTTTCTCCTTTGCTTTAATTTTCTTATTTTATATATTTATATTTTCACTAATATATATTAATTTGATTATTTCATTAAATTATTTTGAATCAACATTAGAATAATACTCATTTAGCAAATCTTCTGCTAANNCTCTAGCATATTTCATTTGTAATAAAATGGGATTAGCTTTCATAGTTTAACGCTTTCAATATAAGTTAAATATTTATCAATAACTTTTTGATTTCTAAAACATATTTGTAAATTTGGCTTAGCATATTTCAAACGTTTTAGAGCCTCATCTTTACTTATCATATCAGCAAAATACAGTTCTACAGTATCAAAAACCCTATCATCAGCCACTCCGCCTATAATAATATCATAATCTGATTTATCTTCATCTTTTCTGCATGCCAATACAAATTCCAGCCATTCAAGAGAATAGGAATCAAACTCAAGGACTTTAAATTCATTTAATGCTTTATCATCAAAATTATACTTTGAAACATAAGCATTTAGACCTATTTTTAAATATCTTTGACACAACGATTTCGCTTGTTCTAAAATTGGAGTAGCATAAAATCCAACACCAAAATCTACTTTTTTTCGAGAATGAAATATATCAGGTTTGCTAACTTTTACTCTAGAGCCATGAAATAAAATCAAAAACTAACTCCTTTTGTTTTCATAATTTCCTCTATATCGTCAAGTATATAATTTTTATCCTGAGTATGCAAAAATTCATATCCAGGAATTATATAATCTTCTAATATGTTTGTTTTATCTTTAAAAAATTTATAAACGCTCTGCTTACTTTTATTGTGACGTATAGCCATGTTCTCTATACAAAATATAGCAAATTCCAGTTNNAATCCCTACAAATACTATATTTTTTTCAACCGCATTTTTTCTATCTATTCCAGCGTTCATATATTACTTCCTTTGCTTCACATTTCAAAAAAGTATAAATCTTGTTTACAAATTTTTCAAATTTTAGATTAAAACATTAGCTATTTGCCTGATTCTTATAAACAAGTCCTAGCATAGTCATATCGTCAGACTGTTCGGCGTTGCCTACATGACTTTTAATAGCGCTAATCACAGTAGAAAGCATTTCGTTAGCGGTAATTCCATCTGGTATTGTGTCTAAAGCAATTTTTAAACTAGATTCGTTAAACAATTCCCGTTGTTCATTCATCGCTTCAGTTACGCCATCTGTATAGAAAAACAGCATATCGCCGAGAGAAAGTCTCAAACGATGTTCTTGATATTGCGATTTTTTGCTGACGCCAATTATACGATTTTTTTTGATATTGCGTATATAAGAGAATTCACCTTCGCTTTTGTAACGAATCAAAGGTGGATTATGCCCTGCGTTAACGTAAGCAAATTCTCCATTTTTTAAATTAAGAACACCCATAAAAACAGTTACAAACATATTTTCTTTATTGTTTTCGCAAAGCTGTATGTTTGCCTTTTCCATTATATCGGCCAAATCTGGTTCACGACCTTCAGAATATGCAGAAGAAGCTATTACAGCAAAATTCTTTAAAACAGTTTTCGATATTGCCATAAAAAGAGCTGCCCCTACGCCTTTGCCTGAGACATCGGCTATTGTAACAACTAAATGGTTTTCATCCAACAAATAGAAATCATAAAAATCTCCGCCAACTTCCTTTGCAGGATTTATAAAAGCTGCTAATTCAAATTCTGGTCTTTGAGAAAAACCTGCTTCAACCTTTGGCAACAGCCCTGCCTGAATATTCTTTGCCACGTTCAATTCTGTAGCTATGCGTTCTTTTTCAGCAGTAACCTTGGAAAAGTTTTCCATATACTGTTTTAAATCGCTTGTCATAAGATTTACACTATCAGCAAGCGTTTCTATTTCGTCGCCTGATTTTACATCGAGCTTCTTATCCAGATTTCCCTTCGCTATTTCTTTAACGTTATTTGTAAGTTCAACAATAGGATTAACAAATTTTCTGGAATCTTTAAAGCTCACATAGAATAACAACGCAAGTATCGCCACAATACAGAAAACAACACGATTTAAGTGCTGCAAATAAAAAGAACGCATTGACCCTACAAAATCATTTGATTGCAACAAAATCATTTTTTTAACCGAACCAGCTGGTTGTATAACTTCGTTTCTTTCAATAAGAGTGCCAAAACTCCAGCCTAACGTTGGCATTGGAGCATAAGCAAGATAGTATTCTTTGCCGTCAACGGACACGCGCGACACGCCACTTCTTCCTTCTGTCATATTAAATGCTTCTTTAGCAAGATTTCCATCAGAATGAGTCCTCAAATCCTTATGTTCTTCGGTAACGGCAAAAGTTCCAGTTTTTACGGAAGAAAGTATCACTTCCCCCTTGTTATTCATTGTAAAATTAATGCCAGTGTTTCCCAAACTGTCTTCCGCTATTAGTTTATAAAGCGAGCTTAAATCGGCATCTACTGCGGCAACGCCTGCAAAATTGCCATTTGCGTCATAATAAGGCGTAGCCAAAGAAACAGCGGGATATCCTTCCATAGATTTATAAATATCAGTAATGATTGTTCTATTAGCTTCTTTAGCCGCTATATACCATGGACGAGTTCTAGGTTCATAATTTTCCATAAACTCTTTCAGAAGCGAAACTGTGCCTTTTTCATCAAGCAACGTTTCAACGCAAATAAAATATCCATTTTTAGAACATATATATGAAGTAGTATGATAGCCTTTATAATGGTTAGCTATAACCCTTAACAAATCGGCTATATTAGAAGCTAACATTATTTCACGTTTAAGCTCATTTGATATTCCCTTACGCTCTAGTTCTGTAGCATAGCTTATATAGACTTCACAACTATGTATAGTTTTTTTCTTCAAATTAGGAAGAATTACATCTTTATACTTTTCAGGATTTGAAAGAATTCGCCTAATCTGCAAAGCAAGAGATTCTGCATCTTTTCTTACCTCTTTCATTCCGAACTCTATACGTCTAGATCTTTCTAAGGCTATAGATAAAAGACTCCTCTTTGCCTGTTCAACCGCAAAACCTTCGTTAAATTTTGCCATTGACTCGCCAACGTCTTTGCCATTTGATATAGACTTATTATATATTTCTTTAAAATTAAAAAAAGAAACAATTCCATTCGCAAAAAAACATATCAAAGCCGTTGAAAACAATAAAAGCATCGTTCGACGGAAAATATTCATTTTAAATTTTTTCATATTATTTCTTCGCTTTTATAAACAAGCCCCAGCATTGTCATATCGTCAGACTGTTCAGAATCGCCTGAATGTTTTTTGACCGCTTTTTGAACGGCTAAAACCATTTCATTAGAATCTCTTCCAACTGATACGGTATCTAAGGTAGATTTAAGACGATTTTCATTGAATAATTCCTTTTGTTCGTTCATCGCTTCAGTTACGCCATCTGTATATAGGAACAACATATCGCCAGGGAACAATGTTAAGCGATATTGCAGATATTTTGAGTTTCTGCTAACGCCGATTATGCGATTCTTTTTCACATTGCGTATATAAGAAAACTCGCCTTCGTTTATATGCCGAATCAACGGCGGATTATGTCCAGCGTTAACATAAGCAAATTCACCTGTTGTTATATCCAAAATTCCCATAAAAACGGTCACAAACATGTTTTCTTTATTGTTTTCGCAAAGCTGTCTATTGGCCTGTTCCATTATCAGCGCCAAATCAGGTTCGCGTCCTTCGGAATAAGCAGATGCCGCCATCAACGCAAAATTCTTTAATACAGTTTTTGATATAACCATAAAAAGAGCTGCACCTACGCCTTTTCCAGAAACATCGGCTACAGTAATAGCCAAATGTTTTTCATCTAACATATAAAAATCATAAAAATCGCCGCCAACTTCTTTTGCAGGAGTCATTGTAGCCGACAAACAAAATTCTTTTTTATCGGAAAAAGAGTTTTCTACGCTTGGCAACATCCCAGCCTGTATATTTTTCGCAACATTCAACTCAGTTGCAATTCGTTCTTTATCGGCTGTAATCTTTGAAAGATTTTCCATATATTGCTTTAATTCGCTTGTCATATTATTTACGCTGTCAGCAAGCATTTCAATTTCATCGCCAGATTTTATATCTAATTTTTTGTCAAGGTTGCCTTTTGCAATTTCTCTTACTCCACTAGTAAGACTAATAATAGG
>LXOW01313532.1_pt1 | contig 10020 bp, 3 predicted proteins | sample 1368591 | NCBI WGS metagenome assembly LXOW01 (sample SAMN04884650, study PRJNA319009) | bovine gut metagenome | isolation source: Cow rumen | host: Bos taurus | place: Italy: Legnaro (PD) | collected 2014-07-09
TTTTATTCAATGCATAAATAATTTTTATTTTTTGCAATCACATAAAAAAAGTGATTGACCCTTTCTTTTTTCAAAAATAAAACCGTTACCCCTGCGGGTAACGGTTTTCCGTCAGTACCGGTACCTGACAGGTGCCGGCCGCGGCTGATACTGCTAAGCCTTCGGTCTGGCATCACCGCCGATGGTTTCAAGCTTGGCTTCAGTACCGTCCTTAAGATTCTTGACAAAGATATCCATCTGATTAAAGGCGATTTCTATGTCATGTTCACGGAATGTCTTCAGAATATCTGAATTGATGGTATCAATACACGGATATCTGTCTGCAATCTTGCTGGTATACAGATAGAAATCAATGTTCAGATTACTGTCGGCAAATTCCATGAAATAGACTTTAGGATTAGGAACCTTCACCACATACGGATTTCTGTCGGCAATTTCATAAAGCAGAGCCTTTACCTCATCCATGTCGGAACCGTAGCCGACGCCAATCTTTATAACCACGCGGGTCACGGTATCTCTTAAGGTCCAGTTTGTCAGCGAGCTGGTAATGAGTGAACGGTTTGGAATCACGTATTCCTTCAGGTCAAAGTCCACAATGGTGGTTGCTCTGATACGTATCTTCGAAACCGTACCGCTGTGATCGTTAATGGTGATGATGTCACCTATACGGACAGGTCTTTCAAACAGGATGATAATACCTGATATGAAATTGGCGAAGATTTCCTGCAGACCAAAACCCAGACCTACGGAGAGAGCCGCCACCAGCCACTGAACCTTGTCCCACCCTATACCGAGACTTGAAGCGCAGAACAGTACGCTGAAGGCTATCAGCAGATAGGAAATGATGGTGGTTACTGAGTAACTGTACTTCTGCAGAGATGCGAACCTGTTGAGAATGAACACCTGAATCGCACCCGGCAGGTTCTTGACCAGCACCGTGGCCAGCACGATGTTATAGAACACCAGCATAAAATCAAACAGGGTTATGGCACGTCCGGCATCACCGCTGCCCACCTTGTAGAGAATATAATTCTTCAGATAGCTGGTTACGGTAAGCAGATCACCCCAGATTTTATACAGAATAATCACCAGCAGCAGCACGAAGATGTTATCAATAATGCTTACGGCCTGCTCACTGATCTTAAAGGTGTTCATTACTGAGGACTTATCCAGAATATAGTCATCTATATTTTCTGGAGATTCAGAACCGGCTTCAACTCCCTCAGCTTCAGCCTTCTTGCGGTTCTGTTCCATTTCAGCCATTTTCTGCTTCAGTCTGATCTTGTTTGCCACCACCTTGATGGTACGTTTAATCAGGCTTCTGAGCAGATCATATGTAAGCACGATATACAGTGAGACTATGAACTTTTCATAAACTCGCACGCTTGAATAGTAGTACCCCATGTAGGTTATCACCACCAGAGACAGACAGGTGCCTATGGCTATGGCCAGAGCAAACTTCTTGCGGAGCAGGAATTCCTCATTCTTATAATTGACGACAAACATGTAGATAAATTCATAAGCAATGTATGCTGACAGCACCATGGTAATGAACTGTCCCACATAGTCGTCGGAAAACATCTTCGGATAGAGAGTTCTCCACAGCACAATGGAACCGATAACGCAGATTACGAAAAATATTCTCATGAAGCTCTTGTAGATCTTCTGATTGTACGGTATTCCGAAATATCTTTCGTTCACGCCGCCGGCCGAATAGAATTTGGAAAAGAATACGGATGCTCCGACAAGAAGGGATATTGACAGAGCCACGTAAATCAGTGCACCGTGAATCATGGAATCTTCAGAACCGGAAACCCCCACCATGCACACCTGAATATAACCCACGATGAAGGTAATCACTGCAAACTTGAAACCTGCCATGAAATCCGCAAACAGACAGATTGGCACATCAATGTAACCTGTTTTGGAAATCTTGTTGGCATACTTGCCGAGCTCTTCCTTCTTTTCCCTGAAAATGCCACAGAAATAAATAACAACTGACAGGAAAATCATAAGCATCAGAATTCTGAAGATTTCTCCTGAGGACGGATGCTTGAAATACAGGGAATGTATTATCTTTGCATAGAAAAGCTCACCGTTATCCCTCTTGGTACGGAGTTCCTTGAACCATCTCTTTGATATGCCTGAATTGGAAGGATTCCAGAACATGGCATTATCAGTCTTCAGACGCAGGTTGTTCTGAAGCTTGGTGTAGTTTTCATTGTTGATCTGCAGATTGATGGCATTGCGGGTATAGTTGTTCAGCAGTGTATTCAGTTCAGTAATCAGTCTTTCACGGATTTTGATGTTCTTGTCAACCAGAGCCTCAAGTTCTCTGTTTTCTTCAAAATCCTTGCTGTATTTCTGCCTGATTTCCCTGCTGAATACATCAAGTGAATCCAGCTTGGTCTTGTTTGTATACTGCAGCATCTGTCTTTCAGAAGTCTTGTCCACAAAATTATCCGGCATGGCAAACTTTCTGTAAAGATGCGTTGGATCGGACAGAATCTTGGCAAGATAGAAAGATCCCTTGAAGTAATGAATCTGATTGTCAATGTCGGAATCAAACTTCTTTGCCTCCTCAATCAGATTAAGGAGCTGATTATTGTCGGATACAATCTCGTTGTTTTCGTCATTAACCTCTTCAATGAGATTCTGGAGCTGGTTGTTTTCATTTGACAGCATGGAGAGTGCCGGATGTTCTCCTGAATTCTTCACAACCTCATCCACGAGCTCCTTGGTTTCCTGAAGCTCATTCTTGCGCAGATCATTCTGAAGAATCACCAGACCGTCCAGGAATCTTGAACATTCTTCAGCCATTTCCTGCTTGAGTCCCAGAATATAGGTCATGTTCTTGTATGAAATCTCACTGTTGTTCAGCACGAACTGAATCATGTTGATTTCACTGGTATATCTGGTATTGAGGGCCTTGAGACTCAGGTACTGTGACTCGTTGATAGAAACATCCGTTTCCTTGAGTTTGATGTTGTTTTCAAGAATCAGATTTGACAGCTCGCCGACCTTAGACGTAGCGTCCTTGATATAGTTGTTGGAATTGTCGTGATAAGATTTGAATTTCTGGTATGCGGCATTGAATGAATCGCGTTTTGCGGTGTATTTTGCAATCAGCAGAACCAGATCCTGACTGGTTATTTTCTTGAGTGTCTTGCGATCCTTTTCCAGTTCCTTAAAGAATTCGTTGTGTTCTTTAAGGTATTTGTTATTGTTCAGATCCAGATTTACAAAGCCTTCAATTCTCTTGAACTTGGCATTGGTATCAATAATTATTTTATTGCTTTCCTGAATGTTGCGGTAATCATCAAGACTTGACTGCTCCTCTGAACCGATGGTTCCGTCCTTTTCCTTTGCACTCAGGGCCTTTACCCTGTTTTCAATTTCGGTAACCGTCACGCCTATTCTTGACGGATCGGATTCATTCACGTCTTCCACCACGGAAGCGTAAGCTATGGATGCAGCAAACAGAAGAATGCTGAAAAAAGAAAATAACTTAATGTATCTCATGATATCTGATTCATTCATCCCGAAATGTCTTTCAGGGAAATACCGTAGATTAAATTTTTAACGAAAACAAGTTTTCTTTTTTTTCACGAAAACATGAAATAAAAGAAAAAAACACCTGAGCGATTATATCAAAAATTCATATGAAGATGATCAGCCGGAGGCATATAAAGGCATTACCGGACCGTGAATTCATAAATTCCGTCGGAGACAGCTGCCACGTCGTTCAGTCACGGCTAATAAAATCCGCGAAACATTGCCAAATGCCGGTGAATTGGGTACGATTGTGTTATATAATTCGCCCGACGGTTTTTACACCCGAGCGCCATTAATAACAATTAATGTATGATGACTGATTTAAGTTCAGCCGGTCGCGACAGAATATACCGCATACCATAACAGCAGCTACTTTTTAATACATGAAAAACATATATCCTCAATACCCCCTGTTTCCTGAATCTGACAATGATGAATACCTTAATCTCATGCAGCTCTGCAGAGAACTGTCCATCTCCTATGCCACCGGCTCAAACTGGCTGAGACTCGGTAAAATAACCAAATCGGAACAGGGATTCAGCCGTCGTTATGTTGAACAGCTGAAAAAGGATCTGAACGAACAGGATCTTGCTCTGAAGTCCAGAAGAAACAAAAGACTTTCCGGCGGTCGCAAGCTTTATGTCGCCTATCTGCCCAAGTATTCTGCCAACATTGAGCCGGTTGTCAGCATTTCAAATTTTCTCACTGACGAAGACCTTGAGGTGACTGATGAACTTCTGCGCACCATACTGACCGGTGCGGCGGTAAGCCTTATCTGCCAGCAGGCTGCCCCGGAAATCACTTCAGCCGTTGCCGAAGCTGAAAGACTCGGCAAATCCGTTCTCGAGCTGGTACTGGGCAGACAGATAAAACTCGGCAGATTCACCAGACTGCTTGAACCTCTGCTTCCGAAAGACATAAACAGAGCCATGATTGATCTTGAAAACTATCCTGAGCTCTTCTATCAGGACTTTCATCAGGAAAACCAGGCTGATACGCTGGGATTTCTGTACATATCCTGTCAGAACCTCGGCAGAAGAAAGGCTCACGGCATTTATTACACTCCGACAGATGTGGTGGTCAGGGCGGTAAACAGTCTTATAGCCGACGGAAACTATCATGACAAGGCATTCATAGATCCGTGCTGCGGTACCGGAAACTTCCTGATGCAGCTTCCTGATGATATTCCATTCAACAACATTTACGGAAATGATCTGGACGAAACAGCCATTGTACTGGCGAGAATCAGTATGGCACTGAAATACCCTGAGGTATCAGCAGAAATGCTGGAATCACATCTGCAGATCTCCAATTACCTCACCAGCATCTTCAAACTGGGCGAATTCGACTGTATTCTCGGCAATCCGCCATGGGGAAGCGTATTCAGTGAAGAAGAGGAAAAATTCATCAGGGAAAACTTCATCTGTGCGGGCAAATGCCGTCATCCTGAATCCTTCGAGCTGTTCATTGAGGAAGCGATAAAGGAACTCAAGCCTGAAGGCACACTGTCCTTCGTTGTGCCCGAGGCTCTGCTCAACGTCAAATCGCATAAGAACGTACGTGAGCTGATTATGCAGGAAACCAATATCAGCGAAATTGAATATATCGGTGACGTTTTCGACGGCGTGCAGTGTCCGGCCATTATTCTGAAGCTTTCCAAAAGCAGTAAGGGAATCAATACCAGAGGGATGATTATCAGAACCCCAAAGCGCGAATTCGTCATCGGCAGAAAACGCCCTGTAACCTCTGACGGCTTCAGCTTTAATCTGGATGACAGTGAATACGAGATAATCAGACAGATCAGCAGATGCGGCAGATATACCCTTAAGGATCATGCATCCTTTGCTCTGGGGATTGTCACCGGCAATAACAGGGAGCTTCTGTCCCCTGCTCCGAGAAGCAGCGCCAGTGAACCGATTATCTGCGGAACTGACATCAGCAGGTACGGCTATGAAACCGGCAGAAACTACGTTGAATTCAGTCCGGAAAGATTCCAGCAGTGCTGCGCTCCGGAATTTTTCAGAACAAAGGAAAAGCTAATCTACCGCTTCATAAGCAAACGACTGACGTTTGCCTACGACAACAGACAGGTTCTTACCCTGAACAGTGCAAATATTCTCATACCTGATATCAGTGAACTGGATATCATGTGCGTTCTGGCCCTGCTCAATTCCCGTATTCTGCAGTTCTACTTCTGGCACAGCTTCAATTCATGTAAAGTGCTCCGTTCTCATCTGGAAGCCCTCCCGCTGCCTGAAATCAGCGATGATGAGCAGGCCGTTATCAGAGCTCTGGTGCTCAGGCTTACGAATATGGATAATCTGCAGCCTGAATCCACTCCGTATCTGGAAAAACAGGTTTTATCCACAGACACAGACAGTAAAGACAGAGAAGCTATCTATGACGAACTGGACCTGCACATAGCAAATCTGTACGGTCTCAGCAGAAAGCAGTACGCACTTATCAGAGAAGCTACCGAAAAAGACTGTACACTCTGACAAAAACCTCTTTTTTTTCATGGTAAATCATCTGTGTGAGTATTTTTTTCTCACACTTTGTGAGATATTTGCCATAGTCGTGTGAGAGTAAAACTGTTTTTCATTTTTTGTCATATTATTATAAAAACAACTTACAAGCCTTGAAAACAGGCCTTTTAGCTCATAAAAATTTTTCATGATGATATTCTGCAAAGCTGAAATAGTGATATTAATCATTAAATTCAATTTTCCCAAAATATACAATTAAAACAGGTTAAGGAAGACATGGAAGTCTGATAATGGCAGGACGCCGGATAACTTAACTTTAAGGGCAGGATGCCTGATAACAGGATGTTTACAGGCAAGATGCCGGTCTGGAACACGGATGTTCCATCTGAAGACTTACCGAAAGGATTTCGGATTAATCTTAAATTGAGAGTATTAAAGAATTCATATGCTGTCAGGACAGGAAGTTCTGACAGTTTTTTTTTGCTTACGGCAACCACCCAGCGCTCATGTCCGCACATATGATTTATCTTCCGATATCACTGCACTATTACTCATAAATAAATCTCTGAGTTTCTCTCATGACACTTAATAATCAGTCTGGCTGTATCTCATCTCTGGTCCGGCCCGGATATCAATCTCTTTACAGCCTTAAAAACAATGCCTGTTCCTGAGTGTTTTCACGTCGAAAAAAGGCTTTATCCTACCTTCGTGTGAGACATTTGCCATATTATTGTAAGCATTGCACAAAACGTTATTCTCGTAATTTGAATAACAATAATTTCATAATCCCTTTATTTTCAATGGTTCAAGCGATGTCTCACAAGGCTTACAGAAATTATAAATCAAAATTTTATTGATCTAGATCAATTATTTAAAGATCTGCTGTATTTACAATAGAAACTGTTGAGGGAGACAAGGATGTCTCAAAGCAAGATGCTACCTCGAACGCTGTACGGGTTATGACTGAAATACAGGATGTATTCACGATATGACCCAGGAACATGGATGTTCCTGAAACACCGCTTGATTTTACAGGGACGTAAAAGAAAGAGCGACGATTTTAAAACACACACATGTAAGTCAAGGGTTCGAACAGTTCATGATGAACGATTTAGTTCGAACCTTCTTTTTTTTCCGGGCTTTATTTTTTCCTCAGACCTGACACCACCTTCCCTCTTTCCAAGACATCAGCATCAGACCGGCACCGGAAATCTGAAACCGCAGTCTTAATCCGTCTGAGCATTTTCACCGGACCGGCACGGAAATAAACATCATATGCGGATAAACTCTCCTTCCGGCTCCGCAAAAAGCTGTTCTGACAGCAGCCGTAAAAATACTTCAAAACACGCTTTTAAACAGTAATATCGCACCTTTCTGTGAGACATTAGCCATACAGATGTAAGCATAAGATAAAACGTGATTTGCCATATTTTAATCTCAATAAATTTGTAAAGCCTTTATTTTCAATGGTTAGAGACGTGTCTTACAAGGCTTACAAAAATTTAAAACCACAATTTTATTGATCTGGATCATTTATTTCAAGATCCTAAGTATCTAGAATAGCAGGTGTTGAGGGAGACAAGGATGTCTCAAAGCAAGATGCTACCTCGAACGCTGTACGGGTTATGACTGAAATACAGGATGTATTCACGATATGACCCAGGAACATGGATGTTCCGGAAACACCGCTTGATTTTACAGGGACGTAAAAGAAAGAGCGACGATTTTAAAACACACACATGTAAGTCAAGGGTTCGAACAGTTCATGATGAACAATTTGGTTCGAACCTTCTTTTTTTTCTCCTTATATTATTACACAGCCTCCAGACCCGCCTCATATTCCATGGCGTTTTTTCTTCATTTTCCCGCTTGCAGTCCTGATACTGTCTAAAATTCCTAACCTGTCTGAATGCTCTAAAAAATCACAAAAACACATATATAAAATACAATCTCTCACCCGCATGTGAGACTTTGTCTATAGTAATGTAAGCATAATAAAAATCATAAAACAGACACATAAAAAGTCGTTTTTTCGTAAACGCCCTGTTTTCAATGGCTGCACGATTTTTCAAAGTCTCACAAAGGCTTACAGCCCCAAATAATGTGACAAAGATCAATATTCATAAAAATTCAAATTTTTACAATAGTAACTGTTGAGGGAGACAAGGATGTCCGGATACCTCACGCATCGCAGCCTTTCCGTTTACAGGATGTTGACGAACCGGGGCTGAGGAACAGGATGTTCCTTTTTTCATGGCTTTGTTTATACAGGATGTATGAAGCGGGCAATGATTTTTAAAGTACACACATGCAATGTTTATGGGTTCGAACAGCTATGAGCCACTTTAGTTCGAACCTTATTTTTTTGCGTTCACAAAATTCAATCTTTCCTCCTGAATCCGGTGATTTTTCTTAATATGCTTAATCATACACTTTTACGGGTTACTTACAGGACAGGTATTACTGAACCTTCTGCCTTTATCCGCAGGCCGAAGCTGAATTTGCCCATACCTCCTGCCGAAATACATTGAATCAAACTCCTCTTTTTTACAGCATCGCCAAAAACATCAGCTTAGCTCACACAAATTTTATAAACACAAATTATAATTATTATATATGTCAGCTGATTCCGATTGACTTTTTAACTCACGCAATACTGATATTTCAGTCATTTCCGGTTGATTATTACGTGCAATACTCTAACCGTCCTGACAGAACCGGAATCATTCGTTTGTCCCCAGAGCAAAGGAGCACTACATGAGTGAAAACAGGAAACTCGATTCCATCATGCGAAAAATTACCAGTGGCTTCACCGGAAATCCCGTAACTGATATGCCATATCTTCAGAAAAAGTGCGCCGAATACAAAGACCACGAGCTTGCAGAAGAGATTTTCATTGCATGCAACAGACTGATGAACAGGATGTTCAGTGACAGCAAGAAAATCCTGCAGAATGATAATCTCGATGAAATTGCCCGTATATGCGAACAGAACCTTGACGGGATTCAGTCTCACATCAAAAGCGGAAAGTACGACACGGCCTGTCAGCTTCTGAAAGGATACCTCGAAGAACTTGAACTTAAAAACATCGTTCACGAAGACGCTCAGTACCTGTATTTCAATTTCAGTGAATACTTTGAGGAAATCATGTACATACGCATGAACAAACCTGCCAAGAGAGTGAAGCGCATTCCGGTACCTTTCGGACGGATGTACCTTATTTACAGCTGGCTGCTCGTGGAACTCAAACAGATAGAAGAAGCCAGAAAGGCATTGCTTAAAGGTCTGAGCTGGAATCCCGTAAACTTCCAGCTAATGGCTGAATATACCGAAACATTCAAGATGGAACATAATACAGATGAATTCTTCAGAAAGACACTTGATGCTTACAGAATTGCGTTCCGTTCGCATGACGTGGCCAGGTGCTTACGCAATATCGCATACTACTTTGTGGAGAATAAGCTTTACAAAGAGGCAGTTGGCACTCTGCTTCTGAGCACAAATTTTGATGAAGAGTCACCTATGGTTAAACAGGAACTCAGTTATATCGAAACGGTAGGCGGAATTTTCGAAGATCCAACGGCTGAAGACATGATGAAATGTTCAGAGAAATTCGGTTTCTGGTGTGGAGCCGATCACGACGTCATTGATATAGCATACAATTACGCACATTATGCTCTTGAGGGTAAAGACTTCGAGACAGCACGATATTTTGCCGCCATTCTCAGCGATATTGTGCCAACAGAAGAGGCCAGAGAATTTCTGGAATCTATTCCTGAAACTGATAAGGAAAAGAATGAAAAAGACGTATAACTGCCTGATGCCGTAATTATGCATTTCATCAGTTTTCTCAAGTAAGCGCATCTTTCAGAAATGCCGTTAATGTAAACCGGAAATTCAGATAATCAATTTTCGAGTTTCCTAAACTTTGTTGTAATTCATATGTTTAGGACACATAAGACCGAATTTCAAATAACGT
>LXOW01267498.1_pt1 | contig 10018 bp, 5 predicted proteins | sample 1368591 | NCBI WGS metagenome assembly LXOW01 (sample SAMN04884650, study PRJNA319009) | bovine gut metagenome | isolation source: Cow rumen | host: Bos taurus | place: Italy: Legnaro (PD) | collected 2014-07-09
TGGACACCACCATGGGCACGCTTACCTTGGTATTGTACTGGTACAGTTCTTCCGGGCGGCCCCGGTGGTCGAATTCCCCCGCCTGATGCTGTCCCAGGCCGTAGATGGCTTCATCCGGATCTGAGACAAAGGTCGTCCGCACCGACCAGGCTTGCTTCCCTTCCACCTCGACGGGATTGAAAGCAAACGCTCCTTCCTGCAGGAGCGGTGTCCCGTCCGCCCGGAAGAAATTCAGGGTACCCGGGGTCTTGTACACCTCTACGATGAGGCTGTCGGTGGCCAGCCGAACCTTGCCGCCGGCCTCCGTCACATCGAAGTCGCAACAGCCTGCCTGCGGCACCACGGCCAGGCTCCGGCGGTCTTTGAACTTTTTCCCGGGTACGGCGGAAACGCGCACGATATCGGGCGCGACCACCTGCAGCCGGATCGACCGGTCCGTGCAGGGAATGAGGACCTGGTCTTCCTTCACAATATAGGCTCGCTGGCAGGAGAACAGCAGAAGCGGCAGCAGGAACAGAATCAGCTTTTTCATAGTCGGTCGGTTTCAGGCCGCGTCAAAGCGGCCAATCGTCGCTGCGGAACGGCGGAACCGGGATTCCGTAGGAGGTTTGCAGGTTGGCTCCCATCCAGTTGCGGAAACTGTAGCGCACGGCTACGGGACGGGGAACCTGGTCACAATGCACATACACCGTCTGGCCGTCCCAGTCCACCTCGGCGTCAGCCAGATGGAACTCGCGGTCTTCCCCGGCCAGTTCGAAACCCACGATCTTGCGGGCCGAAATCGACTGCAGGTTTGACCACACGTTGGTGAACAGCACCTTGACCCGGCCGTCCTCCAGATATTCGATGGACCGGGGTTCGGGATAATCGACCGGCATGCCGACATCCTGGCCATAGGCCGAACACAGCGCCCGCAGCGCCATCATGTCGGCCACCTCCTGCTTGCGGGGCGGATGGATGGTCACCTCGTCGCCAAGCGTTTCAAGGCACACGGCATAGCTGTTCGAGGTGATTTCGGCCGCGTGCATCTGCGTCCGCACGAAAGCGGGACGCCAGCGGCCCTCGGCCTTGCTATGGTCGTACGGTGCCAGCAAGGCAAAGATGAACGGAAGGTCGCCCTGCCCCCAGGCATCGCGCCAGAGCCGGACCATCGCACATTGAAGAAGGTCGTAGCACGGTTGAACGATATTTGAACAGCCCTGGTACCACAGGAAACCTTTGGCGGCATAGCCGGCGATCGGAACGACGCGACCGTTCCAGCAGGTCGCCACGCCGTTGGGCCACAGTCCGGCCGTCTCGTGGAGTTCCTTGATCCGGGCCAGTTCCTCGGCCGGAATCCCGGCATTCTCCACGCTCTCCATCGTCATCCACGGTTCGATGCGGCTGCCGCCCCAGGCGTTGACGATGATGCCCACGGGCACGTCCAGGTTGGCAGTCAGCCGCTTGGCGAACANNGGCACGTGCGTCGTATCGGACTTGACGTTCAGCACGCGGATGCGGGAAGCGTACTGCGCCGCTTCCAGGAGATGCTCCCGGAAGCCGTCGACCTGCTGGAAGCCGAAGCCGCGCATCGGCATTTCCATGTTCGACTGGCCGCTGCACACCCACACTTCGCCGAGCATCACGTCGGAAACCGACAGGGATTCCTTCCCAGCCTGGACGGTCAGCGAGTACGGGCCTCCGGCAGCGCCAGTATCCAGCACCACGCGCCAGGAACCGTCATCAGCCACTTTTGTCCGGGCAGATGCACCCCAGGAGCCGCGTACCGTCACGGTCGAGCCCGGATCTCCCCACCCCCAAACGGGAACCTGCGTTTCCCGTTGCAGTACCGCATGGTCCGAAAACACACGGGCCAGCCGGAGCGGCTCTGCCGGGACGGAGAACGCCACAGCCAGAAGGGCTCCGATCAGGATCAGTTTTTTCATCGGCTTCGTCAATTAAACTTGGGCGCGGAATCATACACGGTCTGCAGCGTGTAGCCCTCGCTTGTGGTAAACCAGGCTTTCTTCATCTTGGCCACCACCTCGCCGCTGTTGCCCAGGAAGGCGCCGGTACCGTGGTTGATATAGCCGTGATGCTCCTGCCCGGCACTGCCGTCTCCGCCGTTGTCCCACAAGAAGCACGGCAGGCCGTACGTACGGGCGGCCTTCACCACATATTCCATATAATAGAGATAGAACGCCCAGGCACGGGCATCGGACTTCGCACGCATCGAGCAGCCGAACTCGCCCAGATAACAGGGAATGTTCTTGGCCACATAGTCGGTATACAGTTTCCCGAACACATCCTGCACGTGATCTTCGTCTCCGCCGGAAGCCTTCCGGGAAGGGTTGCCGGTGTGGCCCCAGTCGGAATACTGCTTCTCCCCGATCGTAAAATCGCCCGGGTCATAGAAATGGACCGCCAGCATCAGTTTGTTCGCCTTGTCGTCCGGCATCTTCAGATACTTGGCATACTCCGGATTGGCCGCATAGGTCGGAACACCCAGCCAGCGGGTCGCGTTGTTGCCGCCGGTGGCCCGGACGGCATCGACGAACACCTGGTTCCATTCGTTCAGGATGTTGCACTGCCGCGTCGGGTCCTTGCGGAAATCCTCGCTCCAGCCCCAGCCACCGTCGTTGATCTCGTTGAAGCCCTCCATGATGAGCCAGTCGCCGCAATCCGCGAAACGCGTCGCAACCTGGCTCCAGAACGCCTTGATCTCAGCCTTGATGGCCGTGTTGAGCGCACTGTTGTTCACGGCGTTCTTGATGTCCAGCCAGTGGTCGTCGGCGTGATTCTCATCGTGATGCGTGTTAATGATGACATACAGGCCCGCATTGTGGGCGAACTGCACCACTTCGTACACCCGGTTGATCCACGCTTCGTCGATCTTGTAGTCCGGCGCCGGTCCGATGTAGTTCAGCCACGTCACCGGAATGCGGACGCTGGTGAATCCGGCCGCTTTCACGCCGTTGAACGTGACCTGCGTGGCCAGCACGTTCCCCCAGGCCGTTTCGCTGGGATAGTTGTACCAGTCGAATCCGTTGGCATCTACGTAATGCCAGTTGTAAAACGCGTCGAAATGATTGCCCATGTTCCAACCAAGGCCCAGCTTCAGGGCCATCTTCCAGGCATCGTTGTCCTGCGGATCCGGGGCGGGCGGCGTGGGCGGCGCTTCCTTCGCCTCCTGCGAGACCGTGACCGTAGCGGACAACGAACCCGATGCGACGGTCAGCGTGGCGCTGCGCTCCTCGTAGGTTTCATTGGCGGCGACCGTCAGCCCATAGGTGATCTTGTAGTGATTGTAGGTACCGTCGGTCAACGTGATCCACGACGGGAGGCCGGTAACGGACGGACGGGTCGGCGCCGTGACATCGAACGACAGATTCGCACCTGCCTGGGCGACCGTAAAGGAAGAGGTACTGAGTGTGATGGTGGTCGGAGCCGGATCCACGGGCGGATCGGGCGTCACAGGATCCTCGCAGGAGGTCAGGCACAAAAGGGCTGCGGCCAAAGCCATCGCCAGAAATGACAATGTTCTTTTCATACGCTAAAAAATTGGAACCCGGAGGGGCGGTCAGGCCCCTCCGGATTGAAAATCAATACACAAACGCCACCTGTTTCAGGATGCAGCCTGCACCCTGTACCACAAACAGACCGCCCCAGCTTTCAAGGCCGGTGAGCTGGTCGATGAGGGCTTGCGTGAGTTCGAATTCGAAAACGCCGTCAACGACATTATCCTGGTTGGCCGTCGTAATCTGACCCTTCCAGTTACCGTCGAAGATCTGCATCTGGAATTCCTCGGCAGTCGGCGTGATGTAGAAGCGGGCCACGGTACCTGCAGTTATGTTATTTTCCGTAACATAGTCACAGGCGCCGATGTAAGGCTGGTTGGCCCAGTCGGCCATGTCCTCAGATCCTTCCCACACAGTGTGCTCCATAGGGCCCACACTGGCGGTCGTGATCACGGATAACTGCGTCACGGCGCAGCCGTCTCCCTGGACGACGAACAGGCCGCCCCAGCTCTCCAGGCCGGTGAGCTGGTTGATCAGGGCCTGGGTGAGTTCAATTTCGAAAATACCGTTCTGGACATTATCCTGGTTGGCCGTCGTAATCTGTCCCTTCCAGTTGCCGTCGAAAATCTGCATCTGGAATTCTTCGGCAAGCGGCGTAATGTAGAAGCGGACGACGGAACCTTCGGGAACCTCGTGCGTGGACATATAGTCATGAGGACCCAGATAAGGCTGGGCGGACCAACCGGCCATATCCACATAGCCCTCCCAGAGAACATCCTCAACGGACGCTGCACCGAAGTGGATCATGGAAATGCCGGTGATGATGGCACCTTCACCGTTGATGACGAAGGAGTAGCCCCATCCCTGCCCGACGGTTGTCAGTTGCGCCAGGATGGCTGCATCCACCTCGAAGGAGAAGTACTGGGTGCCGGAAGGCGCATTGTCGGTGCAAACGGTATTACCACCGCCCAGGATCTCCAGGTTGATGGCTGCCCAGTGACCGTCCTGCAGCTTGAACTGCCACCAATCGTTGTAGGTGGTGTAGTACACGCGGACGAGGTCGCCTTCCTGCAGGCCGGCCTTCACGAATCCGTCTTCCGGACCGGCTTCCAGGTTGGCACCCCAGCCGGCCAGGTCGTGGTAGCCTTCCCAAATGAACGTTTCGGTGAACGGAGCGGTGATCTCGAACGGCACGGGCCAGGTCATCTCGGTTCCGTCGGTCAGCACCAGGTTCAGGCGATACACGCCGGGACCGATGTTTTCGGGAATACCGAAGGACATGGCGTCGTCGGCACGGAGGGCGTAGTTGGTCACCTTCTTGCCCTTGATGTAGATCTGCTCGACGAGGAGCAGGTTAGCACCGCTGATCTTGATGTTGTTGCCCAGGCCGTAGGCGGGAGCGTCGAAGTACACGGTAATGGCCTCGTCGTAACTCACGATGATGTCACCGGTAGACACCTCGTAGCCGTTGGCGGCCGCCAGGGTGATCGGCGACGTATAGGCATCGCGCGGAATCTCCACGCCTACCGACAGGGTTCCTTCCTGCGGATCGACGATGAAGGTGAACGGACATTCGACGAAGCCCTTCTCCTTCGTTCCCATCTTGGCGGAGACCACCAGGTCGAGGTCGGCGCCGCCGATGCCGATCACGGTCACGCCGGCCACGGCATCCGGGCCGTCGTAGGCCTCGATGACGGGCTTGACCACCTCGATCGGATCGCTGTAGAATTCCTTGCCCGAACCGAGCGTCAGGGTCACGGAACCGTCCTGTGCAGCGGCAGGAACTTCGGTGATGATCTTGCCGGCGTCATAGTACCAGGATGCCTCGGCGCCCGTGAAGTTGACCGCGGTCACCAGGTCGAGGTCCTCACCGGTGATTTCAACCGGCGCGCCGGCCTTGTAACGGCCGTCTTCGGCCATCGACTGGATGACCACGTCGGCGATGAACACGGTTTCAATTTCACCGGCATCGAATTCCTTCCCGGCAAACGATTTCAGCAGGATGTCGCCGTCCGATGCCGCAGCGGGCAGGTTGAACAGGATCGACGTCCCGTCCTCGCTGACGGCGAAGTCCACTTCGTTGACGCCGGTAAGGCTGATCTGCTCGATCATGTCGAGATGCTCGCCTTCCACCTTGATCTGGTCGCCGGCCTTGTAGGTAGCCTTCGCAGCCTTCTTGACCGTCGGGTCACCGACCTGGAGTTCTTCCGGCGAATAGATCTTGTTCGGAATGGTATTCTCATCGACCATCTCGTTGACATCGGCCAGGATTAGGTAACCCGTGACCGCGTTGGCGGGAAGGACGAACTGCAGTTCGTGACGCGACTGTGCGGCAAAACCGGTCACATAGACGTCGCCACCCAGGATCACTTCCTGGACGAGATTCAGGTATTCACCCGTGACGGTGATGATGTCGCCCGAAAGGGCCACTTCCGGCGTGACGCCGTCAATCGAGATCGGTTCGGTAAACGTGAGGTCAGCCTTCGTGGAGGCCGTCTGGCCATTGCGGGCCACGATGGTCACGGGGCCTACCTCCGGTCCTTCGAGCGGCACCGTCAGGCGGATTTCGCTCTTCCGTCCCGTAGTGACGGTTTTGATGGATGTCACGGTGACGCCGCCGGCAAACCGGACCTCGGTCACGTTCTCAAGATTGCTGCCCACGATGGAAAGCTCGCCGCCGCGCATCACGGGATTCGGCTGGACGGCCGCCAGCGTGATGCTGGTATCGGCGAACTGGTCGGTGTCGATGGGCGACGTACAGCCGGAGAACAACGACATCACGACACAGGAGACAGCGAGTACGGAAAATTTCAGTATGTTTTTCATATTCTGATCTCCTCTTGATTATTTGTAAGGGACAGCACGGATGTTGTCGATCTTCATCACAGGCTGGCAGTCGGTACCGGTCACGCCGCCGCTCCACACGAAGATGGTGAGCGAAGTGAAGGATTCGGGCTTCAGGTCAGCCTGGACCTGAGAGCCGTCGGGCCCGTAGACGAAGTCGGTGTACGGGATGGTGACGGTAACCCACTGGTCGCCGGTGTCGTAAGAGCCGGTAGACTTCCAGGGGATGAAGAGTGCACGCGGAGCCGCAGGAACGCCGTCGCCGCTGATGAACTTGTTGTTCGCACCGGCCGTAACGTTGCCGTAGATGTCGATGGCACCTTCGGCGCCGTCGGTCACCACGTCCACACCGCCGACGATGATCTGCATGGCACCGGCCATCCAGGGATTCGCGCTCGGAATGTAGAGCTCAAACTTGAGCGCCATGTTCTTCCAGTTGGTGAAGTCGACGAAGTCGGTCAGACGCGGGCTGTCGGCATAGGTCACAGGATCGTCCCAGTCGCCGGGCCAGTACTCGAAGGAGAAGTGGGCGTCGTCCCATCCACCTTCGGCGCTCAACGTCACGCTGGGATCGCCCAGACGGAGGAAGTTGCCGCTGAGAGCGGTGGCGTCGGTCTCGATGACCTGGGAATGCCATCCGTGGTTGTCCGGATGCGGGTCGTCGTCGAAGTTGAAGAGCATGCCGCGGCTGTCCTTGTACATGAACACGGACTGCGCGGTGCCCGAAGCGGTCGTAACCTTGATCTTGCCGGGCTGTGCGCCTTCGGGAACCGTCACCTGGACCGACGTTCCGTCGGAAGCGACTGCGTTCACGGGGTCGGCGCCGGGGAACAGGACGGTCACCGGATCGAAGAGATACGAACCGTAGATCGTCACGGTCTCGCCGGGCTGCGCCCATTCGAGCGACATCGTCGCGACCTTCGGTGCCGGAGGAAGGACCTTGAAATCATAGGTCACCTCCTTGCCGTCCTTGGTCCGCATATAGATCTTGTCCGTCTGGACGGCCGGCATGTTCTTCGGCACGGCCACGACGAGCGTTTTGGCCGTCATATAGCTGGTATTCAGCACGGCGGGCTGGTCGTTGAAGTACAGGTCGTGGATGCTGGTGAGGTTCTCACCGACGATGCACACGATTTCCTCCATGTTGGCCTGGGTGATGATCACGTCCCTGTCCGCATAGCGGATGAAATCCACCGACGGAACGCCTTCGGTCTGCACGAAGCGGTCGGGATAATCGAGCGCGGTGCAGGAAGCGAGGAGGACGAGACTCAGAATCAAGCTGGTATATTTTCTCATTGCTTTCATCGTGTCAAGGATTAAAAGTCATAGGAATAAGTCTCCCGGACGTTCACGTGGACCGGTTGGGCCGTGGAACCCACGTTCGGGTTCATGACCACATCTTCGGTCGGGAAAGGCATCGTGAACATCGAGGGCTTCACGTCAATGAGTTCCTGGGAAGGATTGTAGGTGATACCGCTGGCATCCCACGTATGGGCGCCGGGGCCTACATACGCTCCGTTGTCGGTGACATACGCCCTGTACGCATCTTCGATGCCGTTCCAGGTCGAGCGGCGCTGCGCCTTGAGTTCGGCGATGCAGGCATCCACGTCGTAGTAGGAACGGCGCACCAGGTCGTACCAGTTGTCCCCTTCGAGGGCGAGTTCGAGCCGGCGCTCCTTCCAGATGTCCTGGATGGTGACCGTGGTCAGCAACGTCGCATGCGCGCGTTCGCGAACCTTGTTCACGTATTCAAGGGCACCGGCAGCATCTCCGGTAAGCATGCAGGCCTCTGCATACACCAGATAGATGTCGGACAGACGCAGGACGTGCGTAGGGAGTGCGTTGTACATATAACCGGAAGGATAGCCGAACGCGGCCACGTGGTCGGCCTTGTCACCGAAGAGGTGCTTGGCGTAGTTGGCGCCGGTTCCGCAGCTGAACTGCTTGCTGGAAGCGTTGCTGGTCAGACCGCCGGGGCAGTAACTGTCGTCATAGAAGAAACGGTAGAAGTCGAAGCCTCCGCAGTCGGTCCAGAAATAGTCGTACTGGTCGCCGAACATCATCATCGTGGCCTGGCGGCGGTCGTCGGTATTCACGCGCGTGGACGGGTCGTCCGCGGCAGATACGCCGAACAGGTCCTGCAGGTTCACCGAAGGGCCTTTCCAGTCACCCCAGAGGTCGCCTTCCTCGCTGAAACCGACCAGACCCACGTCGCACTGGATGGAGTTCTGGGTCGTCCAGGCATTCTTGTCGGCAGCCTGCCAGTGCCAGGTAAAGAGGCACTCACCGGTCTGCTGATACTGAGCGGCCGTCATCCGGAACACGTCGGAATACTTCGGGGTCAGGCTGCGGCCGGAATTGTCGATGACGTCCTTCGCATATTGGGCGGCTTTCTTGAGATCGTCCTGGCTGAGCGATCCGGTGACGCCGGCACGGGTCAGGTAGACCTTGGCCAGGAGTGCTTCGGCCGCATAGTAGTCGATGCGGTTCAATTTGCCGATATAGGCGTTCTTGGGCAGCAGCTCCATCGCTTTCTCGAGCGTCATGATGATGTACTCGTAGACATCCGCCTTCTCCACCTTGGAAACCTCGTTGTAGCTGGCCTCCTTGATGATTTCGGTGTTGTCGTGGATGATGGGAACGTCGCCGAAGGCGCGCACCAGCATGAAATAGGCCATCGCCTTCCAGGCGAGCGCCTCGCCGATGCAGCGGTTGCGCACGGCTTCGGAAATATCTCCGGTGGAAGCCAGGATGTTGCGGATCACCGTATTGCACTGGGCATTCTCGGCCCAGTACGAATAGGCCATGTTCTTAAGGTCGGCATCCGTTCCGTTGACGGTGAGCGTCGTATAGGCATTCTGGCCCTGATATACGTTACCGCACATCGTCTCCGTGCCATAGATATAGAAACGGATATTATCGTACCAGGCGACATTATACAGATAGTTGATACCCTGCTCCACCTGAATGTCGTTCTGATAGAACTGGGCCGTGGTATAGCTGTCCTCCGACGGACGGTTCAGGAAGTCCTCGCAGGAAGTGGTACCGAGAACGACGACGAAGGTCAGGGCGATAAAGGTCAAAATTCTTTTCATGGTCATTTCCTCCATCGTTAGATTGTAAGACTGATACCGAACGAACAGGTCATCGGGGAAGGATAACGGCCGTTATCCACGCCGAAAGTCAGACCGGAGGAGTCCTGCGTCGAGGCGCCAACTTCCGGATCGTAGCCCTTGTATCGGGTCAGCGTATAGATGTTCTGGACATTCATGTAGAGACGGATGTTGTCCACCTTGATCTTCTGGAGCCAGCGTTTCGGGAACGTATAGCCCAGCGTGATGTTCTTCAGGCGGATATAGCTGCCGTCCTCGATGTAACGGGTGCTGAGGCGGTCGTTGTCGTTCGGGTCCTGGAAGGTCGGACGCGGCATCATCGTGCCGGCATTCGACACCCGCACGTTGGTCACGTCATCCTGCCAGGAGGATCCCGCGGGATAGGTCTTGGCCGGATCGATCTCGACCAGGCGCGCCCGGTCGGCGACCATCACATGCTGGTTGGTCCAGGAACTGTTCATATGGACGAGGCCGTTGTAACCCTGACCCATCAGGTTGTAGTTCAGGATCTTGTTGCCATACGAGCCATTGAGGAAGATGGACAGGTCGAAGTTCTTGAAGCTG
>LXOW01341624.1_pt1 | contig 10018 bp, 2 predicted proteins | sample 1368591 | NCBI WGS metagenome assembly LXOW01 (sample SAMN04884650, study PRJNA319009) | bovine gut metagenome | isolation source: Cow rumen | host: Bos taurus | place: Italy: Legnaro (PD) | collected 2014-07-09
GCGAAGCTGATCCATGTCTCCACCTACAGCACCGCTGGCATGTCCGTCAACGGGATGCCGCCAGAGGATACGGTCTACACCGAGCAGAAACTCTATTTCGGCCAGAACCTTGGCAATCAATATTCGCACTCGAAGTTTATCTCGGAGCGTGTCGTGCTCGATGCCGTGGCCTTGCACAAACTGAACGCCAAGGTGATGCGCGTGGGCAACTTGGCACCGCGTTCCACCGACGGTGAGTTCCAAATCAATTTCCAGACCAACAGCGCAATGGGCCGCATCCGTGTCTATCAGATGCTGGGCTGCTATCCTTACGAGTTGAATGATACTCCGATGGAGTTCTCACCCATCAATGAGGTGGCAAAAGCCATCGTGTTGCTGACGGAGACGCCTCAGGAGTGCTGCCTGTTCCATCCGTTCAACAACCACTATGTGCATTTTGGCGATGTGTTGGCAGAGTTGGCGAAAATCGGCGATGCGCCGCGCCAGGTGGAGGCAGAGGCCTTCAACAAGGCTTTGGAAGCTGCCAAGCAAGACCCCGAAAAGGCCAAGCTCCTTTCCAGCCTGATTGCCTATGAGGACATGGCCCACGGACAGAAGGCCGTGATGATTCCGACTGACAACCAGTACACCTCACAAGTGCTGTACCGCCTCGGCTTCCGCTGGTCGAGCACTTCATGGGATTACGTCGACCAAATGATGGTGGCGATTGGAGGCTTGGGCTATTTCGACGAAGTATAATAAGTTTTTTATTATGATAAATTCAGCTCCATTAACAAAGACCCAATACGGCCTCTATGTGGAGTGCATGAACCACCGGGGCGAGGTGTGTTATAACGTGCCCTTTTTATACACGTTCGATGGTGGTTTGGACGGGCAACAGCTTTGTCGGGCTATCGAGGCTGCAGTGGCCGCACATCCTACGCTGTTTACTCGTTTTGAATTAAGCGACGAAGGTGAACCAATGCAGGTCATTGACGATAGTGAGACCTTCAGCCTGAAGGTGGAGGAATCTACCGACATTGAGGCGGAGAAGTCGAAGTTCATCAAGCCGTTCAACATCGTGGGTGACCGCCTGTTTCGTTTCCAACTGCTGAAGGATAACGAGCATTACTACCTGTTGCAGGATATCCATCATATCATCGGTGACGGTGCATCATTACTGGTGTTGCTGGCAGACATTGAAAAGGCTTATCGAGGCGAGGCTCTGGAACTGGAAGAAAAAACCTTGGCCGAGGTGGCTAGGGATGAGAAAGCTAAAAGCACATTGGATGCTTTCGAGACTGACAAGAGATGGTATGCTGAGACATTTGACTGCGACGGTTGCTACAGCCCTTTATTAAGCGATGTGCTTGTGGAGCGTCATCAGGCTGGAATTGAGGCCAAACTGACGCGGACCATGGATATAGATGAAGCTGAGTTGGAGGCATTCTGCAAGCAGCATGGCATCTTTAAAAGCACCTTCTTTACGGCGGCATACGCCTTTCTGTTGGCGAAGTACAACAACGAGCAGCAGGCACTTTTCAACACAATCCATAACGGTCGTTCCGACAAGCAGTTGGCTCATTCAGTGGCCATGCTTGTAAAGACGTTGCCTGTTTATCAGAAGTTTACAGACGATACCACCGTGCTTGATTTCCTGCGAGTAGGTCAAGAACAGATGACTGGTTGCCGACAGCATGAAGCATACGCATACAGTGATGTGGTGAACGACTTAAAACTGCAGATTGCCACCATGTTTGCCTGGCACGGACTCTTGTTCGACACCCAAGAACTATGCGGCAGGCCCATGAAAGCTGTTCAACTGCTCAACAATACCCTTGAAGTATCGCTATATGTGAAAGCTTTCGTTCAGGGAGGTCGTTACATGGTGGAGGCGGAGTATTCAGGCAATGAATATTCAGAGGCTTTGGTGGGGCAGTTTTTGGAGAGCTACGAGGCGGTGGTGAAGGGAATGCTGACCCAGACGCTTTTGCGTGACATCGATGTTATTTCCGAGAAGCAAACCGCGCTACTCGACAGTTTCAATCCACAAGGCACTGACTACGACACAACCGAAACTGTTGTTTCCCTCTTCCGCAAACAGGCGAAAGCCACCCCCGATGCTGAGGCTGTGGTTTTCAAGGGCAACCGATATACCTACGCACAAGTGGATGAAATCTCCGACCGCATCGCTGGTTACATTGCATCGAAAGGCTTAGGACTGGAGGATGTCGTATCTGTGCTGATCAACCGTTCAGAATGGATGGCCATTGCATCGCTTGGTATCCTAAAGGCAGGTTGTGCCTATCAACCGCTTGACCCAAGTTATCCGAAGGAACGATTGAATTTCATGATGCAGGATGCCGGAGCCAATTTGCTCATTGCGGACGAAGACTTGCGGCCAGTGGTGGATGAATATCAGGGGGATGTCTTGCTGACGAAAGACCTCAAACAACTGCCTGCAGCCAAGTCGTTGCCCGATGGGCCTAAGCCGGAGAGTCTTTTCATTTTGTTATATACCTCTGGTTCCACTGGTGTTCCCAAGGGCTGCCAGCTCACTCACGCTAACCTCGTTTGTTACTGTCATTGGTATTGGAAATACTACGGCTTGAAGCCGGAACACAACGTGGCCGAATACGCCAGTTATGGTTTCGACGTGCATCAGGAGGGCATCTATCCGCCGTTGACGGGAGGTGCCACCGTGCATATCATTCCCGAGGAACTGCGCCTCGACCTGATGGCGCTGAATGAATATTTCGAGCGCGAGCATATCACCCATACCTTCATCACGACCCAAGTGGGTTACCAGTTTGCGACCAACATTGAGAACCAATCACTGCTACACCTTTCTGTGGCAGGCGAGAAACTGGCACCGCTCACACCCCCGAAGGGCTACAAGCTTCACAACGGCTATGGTCCAACCGAGGCCACTATCATTGTGACGGCGTTTGAGGTGGACCAGAAATACACCGACATTCCCATCGGCAAACCATTGGAGAATGTACGTACGTATGTTACAGACCCTTATGGCAAGCGTCTTCCAGTAGGTGCCCTTGGTGAATTGTGGCTCAGCGGTCCTCAAGTGGCGCGTGGCTATCTGAACCGTCCTGAGAAACAGGCGGAGGTGTTCATTGCCAATCCGTTCACTAGTGAACCCCAATTTGCTCCCGTCTACCGCACGGGTGACATCGTCCGTTACCTGCCCGATGGCAACATCCAGTTCATTGGGCGTAGCGACGGACAGGTGAAGATTCGCGGTTTCCGTGTTGAGTTGAAAGAGGTGGAAGCTATCATTCGGGAATTCCCGGGCATTAAGGATGCCACGGTACAATCCTTTGATGACGAAGGTGGCGGAAAATTCATCGCTGCCTATATCGTCAGTGACGAAAAGGTGGATGTTGAGGCGCTGAACAATTTCATCCTTGAGGGAAAACCGCCTTACATGGTGCCTGCCGTGACGATGCAGATTGATGCCATCCCCTTGAACCAAAACCAGAAGGTGAACAAAAAAGCGCTTCCGAAGCCAGTTAAAGAGGTAAAAGGTGAGAGGTTAGAGGTTAGGGATGTGCCAATGAATGTGCTGGAACAAGAACTGCACGAGATGATTGCCAATATCTTGAATCATAAGGATTTTGGGGTGACTACGGTCTTGGGATATGCCGGACTGACCTCGATTTCTGCCATCAAGTTGGCCGTTCAGGTGCAGAAGCGTTATCATGTTTCCCTCGATGCAAAGTCGTTGGTGAAGACTGGTACGTTGCAAAGCATTGAAAATGAGATTTGGAAAAGCCTGATGGAAGAAGGAAGAGGGGAGAAGGAAGAAGAAGTCCATTCCCAGCCATCCGACCTTAGCCATCCGACCTCAGTGCCTCTGAGTTACGCTCAAACTGGTGTTTACTTTGATTGTCTGAAGAATCCTTCAACGACCCTATATAATATTCCATATTGCATTGGTTTTCCGCTAAGCACTGATACACAGTCACTATCCAATGCGCTAAAGGAACTCATCAAGCGCCATCCACAACTGACTGCCCGTTTTGGCAATGACGGCTCCGACATCGTTCAGACGGTGGATTTGGAACAGGCCGTTGAGATTCCACAGAAGCAGATGGGAGAGGAGGAACTTTTGCAATACAAGCACGGCTTTGTACGTCCCTTCGACCTTAGTACAGGCCCGCTCTATCACTTTGAGATTGTGACCACTGAGAAGCAGGTCTATCTGTTAGCAGATGTACATCATTTGGTCTTTGATGGCGGTTCGTTCGACCTCTTCTATTCCCAGTTGTGCAGCCTGATGAACGGCGAAGCCATCGAGGAGGAAGACCTGAACTACGCGGCCTACGTGATGGCCGAAAAGGACAACGAGGGTGGGGAAGCATACAATGCCGCCAAGGAGTTCTTTGCGAGCCGCCTGGCAGAAGTGGAGGCCGCTACCGAGGTGCAGCCCGACTTAGAGAATCCCACCAAGGGCACCATCAGCACCGCGCGGGCGCAGTTCGACATGGAGGCGGTCAACGCGTTCTGTCGTGCCAACAATATCACCCCTGCCCATTTGACGTTAGGCGCTATCTTTTACGTTTTGTCTCGTTTTGCCAACAACGACCAGTTGTGCATCACCACTGTATCGAGTGGCCGCAGCAACCTGCAGATTCGTAATACCGTGGGTATGTTTGTCAACACACTGGCGCTGAGTGCCCACATTGGGCAACAGAAAGTGAGAGAGTTCCTACAGGAGGTGAGCAACAACTTTGACGAGACGCTTCAGCACGAGAACTATCCGTTCGCACAGATCGCCGCCGACTACGGACTGACGGCTGAGATCCAGTTCGTCTATCAGTTGGGCATGATGAGCCAGTATGTTTGCAAGGGCACGGCTTTGGAACTGGAGAATCTGGAGTTGAATGTGCCAAAGTTCCCCATTACTTTCTTCATCAAGAACCATGAAGGGAAACCCGCTATCTGTGTGGAGTACGACAACGGCAAGTATTCCGCCCGACTGATGCAGAGTCTGGCCGATGGCATCCGGGTGGTGATAGAACGCATGATGGCCGCACCTGACAACGCACTCACCAGCATTAGCATTGTGAGCGATGAGGAGGCGGAGCGTATCATCAAGATAGGAACGGGTAAGGATATTGAGGTGGATTTGGGCAAGACTTTCGCCAACCTATTCGCCGAACAAGCCAAACGAACACCCGATGCGCCGGCAGTGGTCGATAGGGACAGCCAGCTGACCTACGCCGAGATGGACCGCTACTCGAATGCGTTGGCCCGTCAACTGATTGACTTCGGCGTGCAGCCCAACGACTTCGTGTGCGTCATGCTCGACCGTTTCAAGGAGTTCCCGCTCTCGGTTTTGGCCATCCACAAGGCGGGTGCGGCCTACACGCCGTTGGATTTCGAATATCCCAACGAGCGATTGAGCTATATGCTCGAAAACTCTGAGTCGAAGGTTCTGATTACTTCACACGAAGTGTTGAAGGCCAAACAAGCCGAAGGCGATTTCAGCACCGCTGCCGCCAAGACCTTCTTCATCGATGACTTTATGGCGGATGTCCCACAGGCCGATCCTATCGACCTTTCAACTCCAGATGGCCTGGCTTATATGATTTACACCAGCGGTTCTACAGGCAAGCCGAAGGGAGCCATGCTGCATCAAGCCGGTCTGCGCAACTTCATCGCCGTGGTCATCGACATGGAACAACTGACGGCTGCCGACCGCATCAGCGGGCATCGCTCGTTCTCGTTCGATGCGCACATTGAGGATATGTATCCCGTACTCACACTGGGTGGCTCGTTCCACATCATGCCGACGGAAATTCGCAAGGATCTGGCCCTCATCCGTCAGTTCCTGATAGATCATCAGATTACGGGTGGAGGCTATTCTACGGCCATGACCTGTCTGCTCCTCAACGCCTTCGATGACCTGCCCATCCGGTTTACGACGGGCGGTGGCGAGAAGATGAGTGGCGTGTATAGCGACCACATTGAAATCATCAACGTGTATGGTCCTACGGAGTGTACCGACGATACTTCCTACTACGCCATCAAACCCGGACAGCGCATCGAAAACATCCCCATTGGCGAAAGTGTGGCCAACAACTGGAACTTCATCGTCGATACGGCAGGTAACCTTGTACCACAGGGTGTGGCGGGCGAACTCTGCTTTGCCGGTGTCCAAGTGGGACGCGGCTATTGGCGACTGCCGGAGCGCACGGCCAAGTCGTTTGTGGATTGTCCGTTCGTCAAGGAAGACCGTTGGGGCCGACCCGTCCGCATGTATCACACGGGCGACCTTTGCCGTTGGAACGAGGATGGACAGATTGAGTATCTGGGTCGCATCGACACCCAGGTAAAACTGCGCGGTTTCCGTATCGAGTTGGGCGAAATCGAGAACAAGGCCTTGAACATCGAGGGCATCCGCCAGGCCGCTGCCGAGGTGCGCAAAGTGATGGGCAACGAGCACTTGGTGCTTTACTATACGTTGGTTGAGGGCGCTACGCTCAACGAGGAGGAGATCCATCAGGCATTGGCCGCCTCGTCGTTGGCCGACTACATGGTGCCCGATGTCTATATGCAGCTGGACGTGATGCCAATGACGCCTAACCTCAAGATCAACCGCAAGGCACTGCCCGCTCCCGAGATGAAACGCACTACCGAGTATGTGGCCCCAGTGGGTGAAATGGAAGAACTCTTCTGCCACATTTTCTCCGAAGTGCTGAAGATTCAGGAGGTGGGTGCCACTGACAACTTCTTTGAGATTGGCGGTACCAGCATCAATGCCATCAAGGTGATTGTGGAGGCCAGCAAACAGGGTGTCCAGATTGTGTTCAACGACTTGTTTAACCAAAAGACACCAAGAGCCCTGGCCGCATTCGTAAATGGGAGTGAGGCTGAAACAACGGTGGCAACACCTGCTGTAGAAAGCCCGGCTATCAGTCAGGTTGACGATCCTTACATCCCCATTCTTTCGGCCAATACGCTCGATGCCCTTCGCAACGGCAAGCGTCAGCCCATCGGCGATGTGTTGCTGACGGGAGCCACGGGCTATCTCGGCATTCACATCCTGAACGAATTGCTTTCTGAATACCATGGCCACATTTTGTGTCCCGTTCGTGCTGATAACGACGAAAAAGCCACCGGTCGCCTCAAGTCGCTGTATTTCTATTACTTTGGGCGCACAGAGGCCTTCAATCATTTTGATGAGCGCGTCACTGTATTCACGGCGGAAGTTACCAAGCCCGAAGCCTTTGACAATATCAAGGACCAACTGACGGTGATTAACTGTGTGGCCAATGTGAAGCATTTCTCGGCAGGCAACGATATTGAGACGGTTAACATCGAGTCGGTTCGTCATCTGGTTGGGTTCTGTCTGTGCACAGGCTCACAACTCATCCATATCTCCACTAACAGCATTGCCGGCATGAGTGTTGATGGCAAGCCTGGACCGGAGGTAAGGCTGACCGAACATACGTTCAATATCGGTCAGAATATCGATGCCAACAAGTACGTCTATTCGAAGTATAAGGCCGAGGAATTGGTGCTCGAAGCCATTGCCCATCACGGACTCAATGCCAAGATCATGCGTGTGGGTAACCTCTCGGCACGCCAGAAAGACGGCGAATTCCAGATCAACTTCAACACCAACAACTTCCTGGCATTGCTGCGCGCCTACGTCGTGATTGGCATGGTGCCTTACGAAGACCTTGACCATCGCTTCGAGTTCTCGCCCATCGACGAGGTGGCCCGTGCCATTCTGCAACTGGCTCAGACGCCCAAGGAATGCATTGTGTTCCATCCAAGTAACACCCATCGTCAGTTCTTGAGCGACATACTGACCGGCTTTGCCGAGGCAGGCATTACTATGAAACTGGTTGAAATGCCGGAGTTCCGGCAAGCCTTGGAGCGGATGATGGACAATCCTAACCTGGTCACCCTGCTACGCCCGCTGATGGCCTACGACGTAAGTGGCAAACATACCATGAGCTGGATAGAGTCCACCAACGAATACACTACCCAGGTGCTTTACCGCATGGGGTTCCAGTGGCCTCCCACAGCCGCCGACTACGTCCATCGTTTTGTGGATACCATCGTGGGCTTCGATTATTTTACTGTATAGAATGATGAATCAAGAAGATAAAGCAGCATTTAACCGTACGTACTGGGGGTTTCTGTGGTCGAGCATCCTCATCGCCCTGTCAGGTTGTCTGGGCATTGTAATCGATGCCATTATTGTGGGCAACCTGATTGGTGAGGACGGTGTTAGCGCCATCAACCTGACAAATCCTGTGCTGCAGATTATGTTCACCCTGAACATGCTTTTGGCTACGGGTGCTGGAATGTTGGTAGGCATCGAATTAGGTAAGAAAAACCATCAAGGTATGGCCTATTATTTCACGCTCGCCATGGCCGCATGCTTTATGGTGGGACTGTTGTTTTCGGTTTGTGGAATTGCAATTCCAGATGTCATTACGGGCTGGCTCTGTACCAACGAGGGACTTCGACCGCTTACCCACGATTATCTGCGGGTGATGATGATAGGTGCTCCGGCTTATATGGTGATGTGGGCACTCACCACGATGGCCAGCACCGATGGCAGTCCAAAGCTGGTATCCCTGGCTATTCTGATTGACAATGTCGTCAACCTCAGTCTCGACATCGTGTTTATCAAATTGTTGGGGTGGGGCATCGAAGGCTCCTCGACTGCTACTGTTATTGGTCACTTGGTGGGCATTGCCATGATGTGCCGTCACTTCTGGTACAAGGACAACCACTTGCGGCTTACCCTTCGTCCGGCGACACAAGACAAGTTCTCATTTGCTTCCATCCGTGCTTCCCTTGGTAAAATCATCAATCAAGGTGCTCCCATTGCTGTGGCTTGCGGCACACTGGCGTTGCTTTATGTCGCCTGTAACCATTCTGTGGCGTTTGTAAAGGGTAGGGTAGGACTCTTCGCCCTCGCCGTCTGCATGAACCTGCTTATGATTTACAACCTCTTTCTGGCAGGTGTGGAGCGCACCATACAGACGCTCGGCTCCATCGAGGTGGGACGCCACGACAACGCTACCTTACGGTTGATATTACGCAAGTCGTTTGGTTTCATCACCGTCAGTATGGTCGTCATTTGCATCGTTGTTTGGGTCTTCCCAGCGTTCATCGCCCGTGCTTTCGGTGCTGACAGCCAAGCTACTGTCGGTGAAACCATCTCTGCACTGCGTGCTTTTGCCATTAGTTTGGCATTGTGGTGTTACATCGACACAATTATGGTGGTTTATAAACTATACAATTGCCATAAGATGTCGCTGCTCATTTCCTTTATGATTTCCTTGATGGTGATCCCTGTGCTTTGGATGGTCGCCCATTACATTCCTTCTCTCCTCTGGTACAGTTACTTGATTGCCTACGTCATCGAGTTGCTCATCATCTTCATTGTTCACAAGGCAGCGCATTTGAAATTCGAGTTGCCTGATGAAGACAACAAAAAGCCAGCCTGAAATCATCCAGGCTGGCTTTTTGCTTTGCGAAAGAATCGGTTTTACCAAATGGCAGCTCTTTCTTCGGGAGCGATGTACATCTTGTTTTCGGGCTTGATGTCGAAGGCCTCGTAGAAGTGCGGCATGGAGCCGAGGGTGCGGTTCACGCGGGCTTCCGCCGGCGAGTGCACGTCTTCCTTGATGCGGCGCTCGAGGGCCTTGTCGCGGATGTTGTTGCGCCAGATGGTGCCGTAGCTGATGAAGAAGCGCTGGGCAGGGGTGAAGCCGTCGATGCTCTGGTTGGCCTTGGCCTCGTCGGTCATCTGGTAGGCATCCCAAGCGATGTTGAGGCCGCCGAGGTCGGCGATGTTCTCGCCCAAGGTGAGTTCGCCGTTGATGTGGTTGCCGCGCAGTTCAAACTCGTTGAAGAGCTTGACCAGCTGTTGGGTGCGCTCCTTGAATCGGGTGGCGTCTTCTTCGGTCCACCAGTTGTTGAGGTTGCCCTTTTCGTCGTACTTGCAGCCTTGGTCGTCGAAGCCGTGGGTCATTTCGTGGCCAATCACCAC
>LXOW01220087.1_pt1 | contig 10014 bp, 9 predicted proteins | sample 1368591 | NCBI WGS metagenome assembly LXOW01 (sample SAMN04884650, study PRJNA319009) | bovine gut metagenome | isolation source: Cow rumen | host: Bos taurus | place: Italy: Legnaro (PD) | collected 2014-07-09
AGGAGCGCAGGTAATAGATGGTGGCCATGAATGTAACGAAACAGCACACGGCATAGTCAAGCAGCATTTCCAACGGATGGAACGGCCACCCTTTGTAGAACTCCATTCTCAGATCCGGGTCGAAGAGGAACCATACCAGATAGTATAACAGCCAGCTCATCAAAGAGATGACAGCCACGATCAGAATGATGTAAAAGACACGTTTTTTCTTCATCAGAAACAAGATTTAAAAATCAGAATGCAAAGATACAAGATGTTTCCATTGGAAAACACAAAACTGCGCTAAAGCGGAAATTTTTCCGGGTGAATTGTCACAGCAGTATTTTGACGATTTTTCGTACTTTTGCCGAAATTTTTTTCAGAATGAAAATAACGGATATCTTTCTGGCAGCCGTTTTGATTTTATGTATGACCGCCTGCACGGAAAACCAACCCGAAAAAAATACTTACTGCTGTGGATTTCGTGAAAGAGCATCTCGGTGTGGAGATGGAGAAAGCCGAAGTAAAATGCTCGCGCAGCCGCATCAACAACCAGTGCATCGGCAAGAGATGCCCGTTCTCGCCCGTGAAGGACACAAACAAGTAAAAATTGATGAAAGTCGCAACCATTGCCGGAGCGGAAGGATATTTCAGGAAGATGCCAGAATAAAAGTCTTTATCACAAATACATAAAGACAACCACCAGATTGTTGGCGACATGGAACAAAAATGAGGCAACAATGCCGNNTCATATTTTTGCCACAAACTGATTCAAAAACTTGATAAAAGGCTCTGTCACAAATACAAAAAAATAACCACCAGATTGTTGGCGACATGGAACAAAAATGAGGCAACAATGCCGTAGCCTACGCGAACATAACCAAAAAACAGTCCGGATAACATGTGCATCGCCAAATTTATCAAAACAAACAATGCTCCCGCAAAGCTGGCAACATCTATGAAATTATGGGCATGCATCAATCCGAAAAGGATGGCTGACAGATAAAAAATTATCGGGAACTTGGCGTTGATTATCTGTTTCTTAAGCAATAAAGTAACCGCAACCCCTCCCGCTAACGCGACAATGCATCTTAAAACAAGCCGGTCTGTTGAATACATCGCATCAGCCAGAAACATCGACGCCATACACCAGACAAAACAAACTGAGGATATAAGAATGGTCACCGTGTTTCTTTTCAACCATAGTCTGAATGATAACTCTTCAAGCAAAGGTGGTATGAAAAGAACCATCCACAAGGGCAAAACCGTCGGCAAATCCCTTAAACCTGAATCAGGAGTGTTGTCTTTGAAAACCACATGAGAAACTATGGCCACAATGATTTTAATGANNGAGGGGTTTTTCAAATAATTGATAAAATCACGCATTTCAATCAGATCAAATTATGCTTAACAGGTTTGATTATTTACGCTGCAAATATAAATAAGTTTTGTCATATCTTGCTTATCCTTGCCAAAATCTTTAGGACAGATGATTATCGGGGTACGATTTTTTTGTATCTTTGCCCCAAGATTTCGTCAGAGCCGGGGTACCGGGCTTTCCTTTCTCTGCGAAGCAGTTCATTTTAAACAAAGCCCCTGTAAACAAAGCATCTATGAAAAGAAAGAAAGCACTTGCGACAATCCTTGGCCTATTCATTCTTTTAGCCGCAGTTACAAACACAACTTATGCTCAGTGCAGCGACCAAGCCAAACAGGAAAACGAAACCAACACAAATATATCAGCAATGAAAATAGGAGTTATTATTGAAACCAAAGACTACGAAAAGGCATGGAACGCCTTCCGATTCGCCATCGTTGCCAAGGATCAAGGTTATGAAGTCAAAGTTTTCCTGATGGGAGAAGGTGTTGAATGTGTTGGACTTACCCACGACAAATACAATGTTGACGAAAAATTGAACGAATTTGTGGATATGGGAGGAACTGTGCTGGCTTGCGGCACCTGCCTCCGAAGCCGCAACATGAACGGCACTGAGGCTTGCCCCATGTCCAATATGGTAACTTGTGTTGAAATGGTCGCCTGGGCTGACAAAATGGTGACTTTTTAGTTGGGGTATTGATGAAATACTTCATCGTTGACGCTTTCACCGACCAAGCCTTCGGGGGCAATCCTGCCGGAGTGGTACTGCTTGATTCGGATGCTTTTCCGGAAGAAGAGCTGATGCTGAATATTGCCGCAGAGCTGCGCTATTCGGAAACCGCCTTCGTTCGCAGGCATTCCGCTCAGGAGTTCACCATCCGCTACTTCACCCCAAAGGCAGAGGTGGAACTGTGCGGCCATGCAACGATAGCCTCGTTTTTCTTGCTGCATCAGAAAGGACTGGCGTCGGGAACATGCCTCTGCCATACCAAAGCAGGCGACTTGCGTATCGAAGCTGGCGAAAAGGTGATGATGCAGATGGCGAAGCCGCAAATAGTCGCAACCCTTGGCGAAAACGAAGAAATCTATCATGCTTTAGGGGTGAAGAATTATCGTCCAACAATGCCAGTTCAGGTGGTTTCCACAGGCCTTCCCGACCTTATGATTCCGTTGCCGGATGTGGTTACACTGCAGTCACTCCAACCTAACATGGAAGCCATTGCTGAAATCACCAAGAAATACGATGCTGTGAGTTTCCATGTTTTCGCTTTCGGCAACGACGGCTACACCGCCCATGTGCGCGACTTCGCACCATTGTATGACATCCCTGAGGAGTCGGCCACCGGCACCGCCAACGCCTCGCTGACCTACTACCTCCAGCAGCACGGCAGTATCGGTGCCGAAGCTGAGTGCGCTTTTATCCAAGGCGAAGCGATGGAACGTCCGTCGGTGGTCGCCACAAGGATCCAGTCCGACGGGAATATCTTTGTCGGCGGCACCGCAACGGTGGTGGCAGAGGGAATTCTTAAAGGTATAAATTTTTGAAGTGAATCTTTTAACTTAACATTGTTGCAATAAAAAAATGGAAAACTTACGCAAACAATAGTGTATCAAGTATTTATAATGATATCTCGATTTTTTGATTTGAAAAACACAAAGGCGTGCCAAAGGCACGATATCCTATTAACCCCGCACAACTTGTTGTGTGGGGTGGGAAATGACAGACCCTGTCTGCGTGCTGAAAGCACGCCACATACTCTCCGATGTGGCGTACCTACGGCACGCAAGAGTAGAGTCAATTGCCGCATACCCCACATTGCGCTACGCTTATGCGGGGTTAATAGGATTGCGTGCTTTCAGCACGACTAATCGCATACATTGTACACCATATCACCAACCTAAAAAAACACAAAATAATATAAAATGAAAAAAACATTATTACTGGCAGTCGTTGCGCTGATGATGTGCGCATGCTGCAATGAAAAAAACAACGAAACGAATGAAAACCAAAACACAACAACAATGGATTTCCTTGAACTGACCAAACAGCGCTACTCCGAGCGTTATTTCGATTCCACAAAAGTGGTAGAACAAGAAAAATTGGATCGTATTCTTGAAGCGGGCCGCCAGGCACCTACCGCCGCCAACAAACAGCCGCAACGTCTCTATGTCATCAAGAGCAAAGAGGCCTACCAAAAAGCCCAGTCGGCCTCGTTCTCACCGCTCTACAACGCGCCTGTTGTGGTGCTGGTATGTTACGATCTTGACTCCACCTGGCACAACCAGCGTGAAACCCTTCTGCCCAACTACAACAGCGGTGAGCAAGACTGCGCCATCGTGGCCACACAAATGATGTATGCCGCTGAGGAACAGGGAATTCATACCATCTGGATTAGAGGTTTCGACGCAGGTGCTTTGCAAAAAGTGTTTGACCTGCCTGCCAACATGATCCCTGCCATGATGCTGCCTCTCGGCTATCCTTCAGCCGAATCGGAGCCCTCTCCGAAACATTTCCAGCGCAACCCCTTGGAGACAATAGTAACGGAGTTATAAGGAGCTCTTTGCAGTATAGTTTATCTATTCTGATGTTTAACGGAATTTGCACCAAGATCTTATCGATTAATCACCTAAAACAAAAGTTATAGTGAAAAAGAATTATTCTAAAGCCTGTAGTGTAGCATTGATAGCTGCCATTTACGTGCTTGCCGCTGTGGTTGGCATACTGTTATTCAATAAACTGACCTCCATAGCCTTAAATCCTATTTGGGCACTTTTGTGGGCAGACGTATTGGCGACGGTTATAATCTGGCTATTCGGACTGCTATTCGAAAATGTCTCGGTATATGATCCCTATTGGAGCGTGTTTCCGCCCGTTGTTTTTCTTCTATGGGCCTTCTATACGCACACTTGGTCAGTACCCGTAATCCTGTTGCTGGTGGCTTCGTGGTACTGGGGCTGGAGGCTCACTCGCAACTGGTTCATCACATTCAAAGGAATAGGCCACGAAGACTGGCGTTATACCCAATACCGCAGCAAACACCCACTGCTGTTCCACCTCATCAACTTTTTCGGACTGAACATGATGCCGACATTTGTGGTGTTCGCGGCCATGCTGCCTGGACTAAAAATGTTTGAATGGGGATTTTCTTTCCTTGGTGTCTATCATCTATGTCAAGAAGGAATCTACACCTTGCTTACTACCACCATCCACCTTTGCATCGGTTTCCTTGTGTGCATTGCGGCGGCTACCATCCAACTTATCGCGGACAAGCAAATCCATGTTTTTCGCGCTGCCAACCCGGGACAATACTGCAATGTGGGATTATGGAAACATGGGCGTCATCCCAATTATTTTGGCGAAATCATGTTTTGGTGGGGTATTTGGATGATGTACTGCGTATTAGGAGGCATTGACTGGTTCATTTGTGGTCCTATCGCCATGACGGCACTTTTTGTCTGTATCAGTATTCCGCTTATGGAAAAACGCCAGCTGCAAAACAAGCCCGGCTATGCAGAGTACCGCAAGCAGTCACGAATGTTTATTTGAGGCTCCAGCACGCATATATGCTATTTCTTATTTTATACCAAGTGCTTTCTCTACAGCATTTATCAACTCCTCGCCACGGAAATAGCCCAGCATAATGCCATTGCGGTCGATGAGGAACACTCGTGGAACAGCCGGAATGCCATAAAGCAGGGACGAATTATTGCGGTCGGTATCTATCAACTGCGGGTAAGTGATGCCCATCTCCTTAACAGCTTCATCGTGATTCTCGATATTGTCCCAAATATCAACACCTACCACCACAAGCCCGCTGTCGGCATATTTCATGTACAGGGGTTTCAGCGTCTCCTCAATTTCCCTTCGGCAAGGACCACACCATGATGCCCAGAAATCCACCACTGCCACATGGCCTGTGATGACCGCTCCAAGGGTGGTTTGCTTGCCTGTAGCATAATCCACAGCCTCGAAGTCGCGGAATGGCGAACCTGTTTTCACCTGTATTTGTGTAGAGACATTCTGCATGAATCGGCTAAGATCCTTGTGGTTTTTGACAACCGGTGAGGCAGAGGCATAGTTAGAAAGCAGACGCAGGATGGCCGGAGTGGGCGCTTCGTTATAAAGGTCTATACCCCTAGTCAAAACATACGCAATATTGAGCAGGATTTCCCCTCCAATCTTGTTCTCGGTATTGGCTTCGTAAAGCAACCAGCCTGCCGAGTCTACGTAGTCTTTCATCTGTTGAGTATAATCATCATATATTGCGACCAGCGAATCATACTTTACCTTATCCTCATCCAATACACGTACTGCCTGACGTGCCACCTGTTGCTGTTTGGTTTTCAACGCCTTTAGCTTTTCTATCTGCTGGTTAAGCTGCACTGAAGGGCGGTCTCCTCTCACTGTTGCGTTAGTTGCATCAATGCTCAAATTGGTGCCCGGCTGTATCAAAAGAGTATGGTTCATACTCCAGTCTTCGGTATTGACCATGACCAGCATGGCGGTGTCTGTATGTCCACGAAATTGGAATTTCCTGTTAACAATGATCGTAGAGTCCATCTTCACATTGGTCTCCTTGTTTTGCATTTTCACATACGTTCCGTCATGGCCTGCTATGGTACCAACAATGGAATAATTGTTTTTCTGTGCCAAAACTGGCAACGAAATCACCAGCAGAAGTCCGAATATAAATTTTACTTTTCTCATCGTATGGTCATGATTAAATTGTTTTTATGTTTCAACTATTTAAGATATTTCTTCCACTCATTATTCTATAAAAGTTAATGATGTCCATCCGCTACTAACGACGCAGGTTTTTGTCAAAACGTGACAGGAGAAATGATTTTTTTGTATTTATGCGCATCCGTCGTTACAAAACGCTTGAAAATCAAAAATTATTATGTATCTTTGCCCTATTGTATTTTCAGATTTTGTTTAACGGACTTCGCAATGTCTGAAAGTATAACGTAAAAATATTAAAAATAGAGGTCCCCTATCAACAAGTCGAACGTGAAACGCATCATATATATATCAGTGGGACTGCTCTGTGTCGGGCTTGGAGCGTTGGGCGTAATTGTACCGGGCTTGCCCACCACGCCATTCCTTTTGCTGGCCTCATGGTGCTTCTACCGTTCATCCCAACGCTTGCAAGATTGGCTGTTGAAATCATGGCTGGGAGCATACATCCGCAGCTATCACCGCCGGGGAGGAATGACCTTTGCGCAAAAAGCAAGTGCTTGCGGCATCATGGCGGCGATGGTGCTGCTTTCCGTTATATTCTTTATTCCCAAAGACTCTGTGGCAAAAATCATCGTTCCCATTGCGGGTGCAGCAGGTATCCTCACCGTAATATTTGCAGTGCCCAACGCCAAAAAAGAAAAGTAGTCACAACGGAGGACTGTGGGTCTTTTGTAAAATTGTGATTTATTTTGCATTTTATCGTAATTCATTTTTTTGTATCTTTGCCAATTCAAAGACACAAACACCTCGGTATGAAGGAGTGAAAAACATAAAAAAATTAGCATGTTTCGCTTCAAAGAAATCCTGATCATCTTGCTGTGGGGGCTTTTAGCCCTCAGCGCACAGGCTCAGTGTCCGGATTTCACGGATTTGACGGGACCGAATGTGGTGTGCTACTACGGAAACACGGACAACCCCAACGCCCAAACCGGGATGATTACAGGTCGGCATACGCTTATCACTGAACAGGGCACAGACCCTCGCACCGACAATCTGCTGCCGTTGCTTCCCGACGGAGAAACCGCTGTGGTAAAATTAGGAAACGAGCTTGTGGGTGCGGAAGCCGAATCCATTGTCTATTCGTTCACGGTGGATGATGAAAATTCCATTTTGCTACTGAAATTCGCAGTGGTGTTTGAAAACCCTGGACATGTTCCTCCTCATCAGCCCCGTTTTGTGATGCGGGTGTTGGATGCCAACGACCAACTTCTTGACCCATGTATGGAGTATGATGTCACTTCTTCGGATGAAATTCCCGGTTTTCAAACCTTTGGTGATGTCAAATGGAGACCGTGGACCAATACCGGATTTGACCTCTCCCCCTATATAGGGCAGACAGTAAAAGTATCGTTCACCACATACGACTGTGCCGAAACCGGTCATTTCGGCTACGCCTATTTTACGGCATCATGTAGCAGCAATCGCTTGGAACTTGCCGGCTGTGACGGTAACGAAGTGACCCTTGCGGCACCGCAGGGCTTTGAAAGTTACCAATGGAATAATGGAGCCAATACCGCCACCACAACCTATACTGTACAAGGCACTACTGTTGCCAATTGTTTGATAACCACTGTCATTGGCTGCCAGTTTATGCTCATTGGGACGCTGACAAGCGATAGTGTTCCTCCACAACCCCAAACGTTTTACGACACCATCTGCGAGGGAGAGAGCTATTCAGCCAACGGCTTCGAGCTACCTTCGGATTTAACACCAGGACTACACACGGTTTTCAACACCTTCTTTAATGTTGCCACCTGTACGGATGATATCACAAACACCCTGTATCTTACGGTTATACAACGTTATTTTCATTATTATGACATGGCTTGTGAAGGCAATGATTATAACGCCTACGGGTTCAGCTATACGAATCTGTCGGTTGGCACTATAATCGATAGCAATACCGTGGTTAACCCTGGAGGATGTGATTCGGTGGCTATTTTACACTTGTCTGTCGCCCCCTCTTTTACGCTGCCAGGTACCATTAGCGGTCCATCTGTGGTCTGTGGCCGCTCTATGGCCACCTATTCTATATCTGACGCCGAAGGGATTAGCTATCATTGGAATGTACCTGATGGTGTTTCCGTATTCAGTGGCCAGGGCACGAACACCATTTCTCTTTTTTTCTCACCGAATGCACCCGCCAATTCCATTATCACTTTGATGGGAGCCAACGGCTGTGGAAGCGGTTCCGCCCAACTGTCAGTAACAGTGCATCCTTCCTATCATTTGTTTGCCAACGACACAATCTGTACCGGCAACGATTATCATGGGAATGGCTTTCAATTGGACGTTCAAGACAGTGCTGGAATATTCGTTTATACGCTAAACGATACCACGACTTGCGGTTGCGACAGTATTCATGTGCTACAGCTGATGGTGGCTGAGACACCGGTGATAAGCGCCATTGCCGATCCTTCCGTACTTTGTGTGGGCCAGGAGACCGAATTGCATGCCATTGGAGCGCAAGCATCTGTCACGCTGTCTTCAGAATTAAATAATGTGGCGGTTGGCGATATTTTGTGTACGGACAGCAGCTGTGTGCATCCCGCCAACTGGCCTTGCGGCAAGGTGGCATGCGGAGTTGTGTTTCACGTGGATGCCACTGGCCAACATGGCTGGGCCGTCAGTTTGCAGGATGAACCTTCAACTTACATCTGGGGATTGTTGTTGGATTATGACGTCCCGACTTTGACGAATTATGCCACCGCTTTCTCAACGCTGGAAGATATGGACGGCTATCAGAACACAGCCTCCGTCTGGACTTCGGGAACCGCTATACAATTTCCTGCGGCATACTCGGCAGACTTTGGCCATGGTTGGTATCTGCCCGCTGCCGCACAACTCTATCGCTTATACGCTACACTCGGAATTGTAAACTACTCACTGCAAACCGTTGGAGGAGCTCCTTTCCCTTTGAATTCAGAATGGAGTTATTGGTCCTCCACGGAAAGTTCAAATCACTCGGCCTGGGGTTTGTATAGCAATAGCTCGTTAACGTTTGCAGTTTCCCGCCACCACACAATGTATACGACAGCACACTGACCTACCAATGGAACACAGGAAGCACTGAACCGCATTTTCAGGACGTTCCGCTGCAGAACACGACCTATACCGTGACGGTGAGCAACGCATACGGCTGCACAAACACCGCTTCCGCTAACGTGACGGTCATCGACAATGATCCGCAAACCTTATACGACTCCGTCTGCCAAGGTTCTGCATACAATAACTACGGTTTTACATTAAGCGCGGAAGAAACCGCAGAAGCGGAAAATTTTGTACGCACACGCACGATCAGCACCGCCAACTGCGAGGGCCAAATCATGCTATTCCTCACGGTGTTGCCCCGCGACACGGTATATTGGGAGCAGTCTGCCGAGCAATTTATTGTGTGGAATGGAGTAACGTACAGTGAATCGGGCACTTATTCCCAACATTTCAACAACCAGGCGGGCTGCGACAGCGTGGTCTTTCTGCAACTGACCATCCACGACACGCTGCCTGCCGCTCCCGACACCATTTCCATTGCCGATACGCTGTACATCTTCCTTCCTAACGCCATCACGCCTTCCATTAGCGATGGCCTTAACGATTATTTCTGCCTCCCCGAAGCGTATCCTCCGCTAATCAACGACTTCGAAATCAGCATTTTCAGCCGATGGGGAGAATTGGTTTACTATTCCACCGACAAGAATTTCCGATGGAACGGTGAAATCAGGGGCAAAACCTCATATAAGGTTGTTTATAACTACCTAATCCGTTTCCACGACATAATGGGGAGACCTTATCTATTGACAGGGTCCATCACGGTGTTGTAGTTACAATAGTGACTGAAGGAGTGTTGATGATTGACTGATGTAAATGCGATCCGCCTACACAAACTGTTCATCATAGTGAACAAAATTTAAATATT
>LXOW01317745.1_pt1 | contig 10012 bp, 8 predicted proteins | sample 1368591 | NCBI WGS metagenome assembly LXOW01 (sample SAMN04884650, study PRJNA319009) | bovine gut metagenome | isolation source: Cow rumen | host: Bos taurus | place: Italy: Legnaro (PD) | collected 2014-07-09
ACGATTATACGATTTGACGATTATACGATTTGACGATTATACGATTTGACGATTTGACAATTAACGCAAAGACATTAAGATATATGAGTAAGTATCAAGTTGACGAGAAAGGTTTTTATGGGGAGTTTGGAGGTGCATACGTGCCGGAGATTCTCTACAAGTGTGTGAAGGACCTGCAGGAGGCATATCTGCCCATCATCGAGTCGCAGGAGTTCAAGGACGAGTATCATGCCCTGCTGAAGGACTATGTAGGCAGGCCGTCGCCCTTGTATTATGCGCGGAGGATGAGTGAGAAGTACGGCTGCCAGTTGTATTTGAAGCGCGAGGACTTGAACCATACGGGTGCTCATAAAATCAACAACACCGTGGGTCAGATTCTGTTGGCGAAGAAGATGGGCAAGACGCGCATCATTGCCGAGACTGGTGCCGGACAGCATGGTGTGGCTACCGCTACTGTTTGTGCGCTGATGGGCATGAAGTGTGAGGTGTTTATGGGAGCCACCGATGTGGAGCGCCAGCATACCAATGTGGAAAGGATGAAGATGCTGGGTGCTGAAGTACATCCTGTGAGGACGGGTAATATGACGTTGAGCGATGCCTGTTCGGAGGCTATCCGCGACTGGTGCTGCCATCCTGCCGATACCTTTTATATTGTTGGCTCGACCATGGGCCCGCATCCCTATCCGGACCTGGTGGCCAGGATGCAGAGCGTCATCTCCGAGGAAATCAAGTGGCAGTTGGAGGAGAAGATAGGCCGCGACTATCCTGACTACTTGGTGGCCTGCATTGGCGGCGGCACGAATGCTGCGGGAACCATCTACCACTATATGGATGATGAGCGGGTGAAGATAGTGCTGGCCGAGGCTGGCGGTCATGGCTGGGACACCGACTATACGGCAGCAACGATTCACCGTGGCACGGTAGGCATCCTGCACGGTGCGAAGATGCTGGTGATGCAGGACGAGGACGGTCAGATTCAGGAGGCCTTTACGATTAGTGCTGGTCTCGACTATCCAGGTGTAGGTCCCATGCATTGTAATATGGCCCAGCAGGGCCGTACACAAGTGCTGAGCATCAACGACGACGAGGCCATCTATGGCGGCTACGAACTGACTCGCATGGAGGGCATCATTCCAGCTATTGAGAGTGCGCATGCCATTGCAGCGCTGTCGAAAATGACGTTCAAGAAGGAGGACGTGGTAGTTCTCACCGTCAGCGGTCGTGGCGACAAGGACGTGGAAACCTATCTGAAGAACAAAGAAATGGCTAAGGAATACGGGAAGTTTTAGTTTATTGTTTNNATACTTTTAAATATACCACAACCAGCAAGACCATTTTGGCCGACCTCTACACCCCTGTTGGCGTATATATGCGACTGCGTGACCTCTATCCGCAGAGTGCCCTGATGGAGAGCTCGGATTATCACGACTCCAATAACTCGCGCTCGTTTATCGGTATCAACCCCATGGCAAGTGTGGCGATTGGTCACGGCCTTGCCAACATCAGTTTCCCTGATGGCAGTAATGAGCAGCATGAAATAAACGGTAACTATGGTTCTGCCGACGCTATCCATGCATTGATTGACCGTATCGAGGTCACTGGCGAGCATGCAGACATCTGCGGACTCTTCGGCTACACCTCGTTCAACGCCGTCCGTTATTTCGAGAATATCGACGTGAAGGACGAGACACAGGCCAAGAACGATGCCCCCGACCTGCTGTATATATTATATAAGGTGGTAATTGTGTTCGACCATCATAACAACACCCTCAGGGTTGTTTCGCTTGATGGCGAGAAAGCACTCGATGATGTGATGAAAGCCATGAACAAGGCCAACGTTCAGGCTTACGACTTCCATCCTGTAGGCGATGTGCGCTCTACGCTGACAGACGATGAGCATCGTGAGAACATCCGTCGTGGCATTAAGCACTGTCTGCGTGGCGATGTCTTCCAGATTGTGCTCTCACGCCGCTTCATCCAGAAGTACGAGGGCGATGACTTCAAACTCTATCGTGCCCTGCGCTCGATCAACCCCTCGCCCTATCTGTTCTACTTCGACTTCGGCGGTTTTCGCATCTTCGGCTCTTCGCCAGAAACCCACTGCCGTATTGATAAATGTTCAAAGGTCAATGGCCAAGGTTCAATGTTCAAGGCCTACATCGACCCCATTGCTGGCACTACCAAGCGTACTGGCGATGCCGAGGCCGACAAGCGTGGCGCGGAGTACCTGCGCAACGACCCGAAGGAAAACGCCGAGCACGTGATGCTGGTAGACCTCGCCCGCAACGACCTGAGTCGTAACTGCCACGGTGTGAAGGTGGACTTTTATAAGGACCTGCAATATTACAGTCACGTCATCCATCTCGTCAGTCGCGTCAGCGGTGAACTCGATAAGGACGCCGACCCCATCAAGGCTTTTATCGACACCTTCCCTGCCGGAACACTCTCAGGTGCGCCTAAGGTTCGCGCCATGCAACTCATCAGCGAGTACGAGCCGCACAACCGCGGTGCCTACGGTGGTTGCATCGGCTACATCGGCCTTGACGGCAGCCTGAATCAGGCCATCACCATCCGCACCTTCGTCTCGCGCAACGGCGAGCTCTGGTTCCAGGCTGGCGGCGGCATCGTGGCGAAAAGCGACGTAGAGTATGAATTACAGGAAGTGAACAATAAACTTGGTGCCTTGCGCAAGGCCATTATTAAAGCAGCTGAATTATGAAAATAGTCATCATCGATAATTACGACTCGTTTACCTATAACTTGAGTCATTTAGTGAAGGAGTTGGGGGCAGAGGTCACCGTTCTGCGCAACGACCAGTTTGAGCTCTCAGACCTCGAGCCCTATAGCAAGATCATCCTCTCGCCTGGACCTGGCATCCCCTCAGAGGCAGGACTGCTGCTGGATGTGATAAAGACCTACGCAGGAAGGAAGCCCATCCTCGGCGTCTGTCTGGGGCATCAGGCCATCGGCGAGGCCTTCGGCGCACAGCTCGAGAACCTTTCTGACGTATTCCACGGCATAGCGACTCCCTGTCATATCATTGCCGATGATCCCATCTTCAGCGGGCTCGAGCGTGACATCACCATCGGCCGCTACCACTCGTGGGTGGTGTCGAAGGACGGTCTGCCCGACTGCCTCGAAGTGACCGCCGTCTCAGACGAGGGTCAGATCATGGCCCTGCGCCACCGCGAGCTGAACGTGCGCGGCATACAGTTCCACCCCGAGAGCGTGCTCACGCCCGACGGCAAGAAGATGCTTCAGAACTGGATGTTCTTATGACCTCTAAAGGTGTTAGAACTACAAAAACAAAGAATTCAAACATAAAAAACCGACAAAGAATATGGAACAGACAATGAAAGGCTACCTCTTCCGCCTGTTGAACCACGAAGAGCTCTCCCGTGAGGAGATGAAAACCATTTTGATTGGCATTACGCACAGTGAGTATCCCAACGAGCAGATTACGGCCCTGCTGACGTGCCTGCAGATGCGCGGCGTCACCGTCGACGAGCTGCTGGGCTTCCGCGACGGCATCCTCGAGACCGGCGTGCCCGCCATCCTCGACTGCGACCGCTACATCGACGTCGTGGGCACCGGCGGCGACCGCAAGAACACCTTTAACATCTCGACCACGGCCTGTTTCGTCATCGCCGGCGCGGGCTATAAAGTGGCCAAGCACGGCAACTATGCCGCCACCAGCGTCAGCGGCGCCTCGAACGTCATCCAGCATCACGGCATCAAGTTCACCGACGACATCGACCGCCTGAACCGCTCGCTCAACGAGGCTGGCATCGTCTACCTGCACGCCCAGCTCTTCGCCAAGGCCATGAAGTTCGTCGGCCCCATCCGCAAGGCGCTACCGTTCCCCACCATTTTCAATCTGCTCGGCCCCATCGTCAACCCCAGCCGTCCGAAGTGCCAGCTCCTCGGCGTTGCCAACCTCGACCAGATGCGGCTCTATCATCAGGTCTATCAGAAGTTGGGCATCGACTATGGTATCGTCAACAGCATCGACGGCTACGACGAAATCTCGCTCACCGGCGACTTCAAGGTGACCACCAAGCAGTATGAGCGCATCTTTAAGCCCAGCGACCTCGGCTTTGACATTGCCAAACCCGAAGAACTGGTCGGCGGTGCCACTGAGGAAGAGGCCGCCCAGATTTTCGACAGCGTTCTGGAGAACCGCGCCCTGCCAGCCCAGAAGAACATCGTGCTGGCTAATGCCGCCTTCGGTATTCAGGTGCTCGAGAAGGGCGAGAAGAGTATCGAGGAGTGCATCGCCATTGCCCGCGAGAGCATCGACAGCGGTGCTGCCCTCCGCACCTTCAAGAAGTTCGTGGAGCTGAATTCATAAAACACATTAACCCCATCAACGCCCATTAACCCCATCACAACAATGGACATCCTCGAAGAAATCATCGCCACCAAGCAGCAGGAGCTGGAGCGCATGCGCCAGAAGAAGGTCTCCATGCGCGAAGCCCTGCTGGCCTCGCCCACGGGCATCATCGCCGAGTTCAAGCGCCGCTCGCCCTCGAAAGGTTGGATCAAGGAGGAGGGCCGCGCCGACATCATCCCCCTGTCGTATCAGCAGAACGGCGCCGCAGCCCTCTCAATCCTCACCGACAAGCAATATTTTGGCGGTCATGACCGTTTTATTTTGGAGGCTCGCGAGGCAGGTGTCACCATCCCCGTACTCTACAAGAACTTCGTCATCGACGAGATGCAGCTCTACGAAGCCCTGTTATGCGGAGCCTCGGCCGTACTGCTCATCGCAGCTTGTCTTAGCGTGCAGCAGTGTTCTGCTCTGCTGAAGAAGGCCCACGTGCTGGGACTGGAGGTGCTGTTGGAGATGCACTCCGAAGAAGAACTGGAGTATGCCGCCCTCAGGCCCGACCTCTGTGGCATCAACAACCGCAACCTCGGCTCGTTCGTCACCGACGTCGAGAACTCCTTCCGCCTCGCCGAGCGCCTCCGTTCAGCATGTGGCAGTGCCACAGCCACCAACTCAGCGCCCGTCCTCGTCAGCGAGAGCGGCATCTCTAATCCACAAACGGTCAGGGAACTGCGCGAGGCTGGTTTCCGCGGCTTCCTTATCGGCGAGACGTTTATGAAGACCCCCGACCCAGGCCAGGCCCTTCACGACTTCATCCAATCAATCGTGAAATCGTAAATAGTCAAATAGTCAAATGATAAAGGTTTGTGGTTTGCGAGATGCGGAGAACATCCGCCAGGTCGAAGCCTTGGGCGTCGACCTGATGGGCTTCATCTTTTGGCCCTGGTCCAGTCGCTATGTGGCCGAGCGTCCAGCTTATCTGCCTACCAGCAGCAAGCGTGTAGGTGTCTTTGTCGACGAGAATATCGAGACCGTCCGTCGCATTGCCGACGACTACGCCCTCGACGTCATTCAGCTGCATGGCCATGAGTCACCCGACTATTGCACTCGGTTGCAGGGCCGTCCCATCATCAAAGCGTTCAATATCGCCACTGCTAACGACTTCGTTCAGACGGAACCCTATGCCGGCCTCGTCGATTACTTCCTCTTTGACACAAAGGGCAAGTCGGTCGGCGGCAATGGCGAGAAATTCGACTGGAGCGTGCTTCCCGCCTACGATGGTTCGATGCCCTACATCCTCTCCGGCGGCATCAGCCCTGACGATGCTCTGGCCCTCCGCACCTTCTTCTCCGTAGGCTGTGGCTCAGTCGCAGCAAGATGCGTCGGCATCGACCTCAACTCCCGCTTCGAGCTCGCCCCGGGTCTCAAGGACGTTGATGCCCTCCGTCAATTCTTAAACGTAATAAATATAAATCGTAAATACTCAAATTGAAAATGAATAAGATCAATCAACTTTTCGCAAACAGTCAGGACCAAAAGCTCCTTTCCCTGTATTTCTGTGCCGGCTGTCCCACCTTGGAAGGCACAGCCGATGTCATCCTCGCCATGCAGCGTCGTGGCATCGCCATGATAGAAGTCGGCATCCCCTTCAGCGACCCGCTGGCCGACGGTCCCGTCATCCAGAGTGCAGCCACACAGGCCCTGAAGAACGGCATGAGTGTGCAACTGCTTTTCGAGCAGCTGAAAGCCATCAAGGACCAGGTACAGATTCCCCTCATCCTCATGGGCTATCTGAACCCCATCCTGCATTACGGTATTGAGAACTTCTGCCAGAGTTGTGTGGAGAGCGGTGTCAGTGGCATGATTATCCCCGACCTGCCCTTCGACGACTACCAGAAAGTCGTAAAGCCCATTGCCGACCGCTATGACCTGCGCGTCATCATGCTCATCACCCCGGAGACCAGCGAGGAGCGCATCCGCTTCATCGACGACAATACCGACGGCTTTATCTATATGGTGTCCTCTGCCGCCATCACTGGCGCACAGAAGAGTTTCGACGACCAGAAGCAGGAGTATTTCCGTCGTATCAATGCCATGAACCTGCGTAATCCGCGTATGATCGGTTTCGGCATCTCCAATGCCCAGACGCTGAAAGCTGCTCAGGACAATGCCGCCGGCGCCATCATCGGCTCGAAGTTTGTCACCCTCCTCAACGAAACCGAGGGCAACGCTGACGCCGCCCTCGATAGGTTGTTTGCCGCCCTCAATAAATAAAAAAGGCAGAAAGGTTCTGAAATATAAGAAACGCTGAATATACGCATAATTCTCGATATTTAACTGAGATTTCGAAAAAATGCTCTAACTTTGCGTATGAAATTGAGATTTATGATGATTTTTCATAAAATCATGGTATCTTTGCACCCACAAAAAGAAGTGAAGGTATGAAAAATATGATAAATCAATGGCGCACGATGAAATACGCTGTTATTTGGATGCTTGCTCTCGTGGCGATTGCTTACGGTCTGGCAGTCGCTGAGAGTCATTTGTTGTGGAAGGTACAGCAGTTGAACCTGTTTCTTGGGACAGTACTTTTCTTCAAACAGCAGATGGTGGTACCGGCGGNNCAGTTATTCTACTACCCGTGGTTGGGCATCACGGTGCTTTGCGGCTGGTGGTTGGTGTTGCTGTTGTTACTGAAGCGGACTTTTGCCGTCCCCGCCAAATGGGCTTCGCTTTTATTGATTCCTGTCGCTCTGCTGTTGCTGACGGATGTGGATCTGGGCTACTGGATATACATGCTGAAGCTTCGCGGACACTTTTTTCTGACAACCATAGCTACCGTCTCTGTGGTGGCTCTGCTGTGGGGATTCCGTGTGCTGCCCGACAAGTACTGGTTGAAGGGCGTCTGGATGGTGTCTGCGAGTGTGGTGGGCTATCCCCTGTTAGGCATCTACGGTCTGGCAGCAACATTGCTGATGGGTATCTGGTCGTGGCGTTTGATGTCCCGTGGATGTGCTACAGTCTATAGTATAATGGCCATTCTGACTGCGGTGGCTGTGCCGTTGATTTACTACCGCTATGTCTACTACGAGACCAATCTGGCCAACATCTACTATGCCGGACTGCCGCTCTTCTTTATTACCGAGGAGTATCCCCAATACTATATACCTTATTATTTATTAGCGCTCTTCATGGTAGTAATGGTCTGCCTGCCGACAAACCTGAAAAATGTAACATTGAACCTGAAACCTGCAATCAAAACCTGGATGCCGTGGGTCATACAGGCAGTAGTGCTGGCGATTGGAGTGTATGGTGTCGTCCATTTCTGGTATAAAGACGAGAATTTCCATCACGAGGTGAAGATGCAACACCTGATAGACCAGACCGACTGGGAGGGCGTGTTGCAGGAGGCTGCTGTTCAGAACGACGAACCAACGCGTGCCGTCGTCATGATGAGAAATCTTGCTTTGTCGCGTCTTGGCCGTCAGGCTGAGGCCATGTATGCCTACAAGAATGGTTCGAAAGCGTATGACGCCCCCTTTGGCATGCGGCTGATGCTGGTTTCGGGTATGCTGGTTTATTATCAATATGGGATGCTGAACTATTGCAACCGGCTCTGTACGGAGATGGGGGTAGAGTTTGGCTGGCGGGCAGAGCAGTTCCAATATATGGCTAAGTGTGCTTTGTTGAAAGGTGAAAAGGAAGTTGCCCAGAAGTACATCAATATCCTGAAACAGACAATGTTTTTTGACGAATGGGCCGCAAAGGCAGAAAACCTGTTGAAAAATCCCCAGCTGATAGCCCAGGACCGTGAGCTGGAGCCTATCACCCACATGCTGCATTTCCCCAACAGCTTGAGTGCTGACGAGGGGTACGTCGAGCGCTTCGTAATGAACCAATTGGCTCGTTGCTCCTATTCTAAGGACCCTGTTTTCCAGGAGCAATCGTTGTTGGCTGCCCTGTGGCTGAAAGACCCCAAAATCTTCTGGTATCATTTTAACATCTACACAGGTCTACATCCCAAGGGTCCCATTCCTGTGGTCTATCAGGAGGCAGCCTACCTCTTTGGCATGATAGAAGACCGTCCAGACCTTGACCAGATGCCGATTAGCCCAGGCGTTAGGGAGGGGTTCGATAAGTTCTATCAGGTTTTCTCGCAATATGAAGGTATGAACGCAGAAGATGTGTGCCAACAGGTGGGAACGCTCTACAGCGACACCTACTATTACGACTATCACCTGATGTCTAAACTCCCCGAATACTAAGGGGATTGAAAATTGAGAACTGAAAACTGGGAATCAGAAATTGAAACTTGAAATATGAAAGTTGTTTCTTACTTTTTTCTTCTTACTGCATACGTCNNCAGAGTACACACAGTCAGACAAGTTGCCTGCCATTTATCCTGACTACAAGCAGGTGACAGTTCCTGAGAATATTGCGCCGCTGAGTTTTGAATATGACGGCGAGGCCGACGAGATGGTAGCACGCTATGCCGTTGGTGATGACGAAATAGTGTGCAACGGCCAACCTGATATTGACGAGTGGCACACATTGGCACAGAAAGCCAAAGGTAGTGCCATAACGGTGGATGTCTATACGCGTAACGGCAACCAGTGGACACGTTTCAAGCCATTCAGCATCTTTGTCTCACCAGATCCCATCGACCCCTATATCAGCTACCGTCTGATAGCACCGTCGTATATCTCCTACGAGGCGTTGACAATCAACCAGCGCTGTTTGGAGAACTACGACGAGAGCGTCATTTACGACAACATGCTCTGTGGATTTGAGAAAGATGGACAGTGCATCAATTGTCACCACTACCAGCAGTATAATCCGCAGCGCATGCAGTTTCATGCCCGACAATATCAGGGTGGGACTTTCATATCCTATGATGGTAAGATGAAGAAAGTGGATATGCGTAATGATTCTATCCTTTCGGCTGGTGTTTATCCTGCATGGCATCCGTCGCTTAACCTCATTGTATACTCCACTGACAAGACCCGTCAGAATTTCCATACCCTCGATCCCAACAAGGTTGAGGTGTATGACGAGGAAAGCGACATCATAGCCTATGACGTGGAAACTGACGAGGTGACGAACCTGGAGAACAGTAATACTGAGTTTGAGGTGTTTCCTGCCTGGTCGCCTGACGGAAAGACCCTTTATTACTGTAGTGCACATTTTGAGCGCCAAGATACCACAGTAGCAAAAATCACTGAAGTGAAGAAACGCTATAAAGAATTGAAGTACAACATATATCGTAAGGCCTTCGACCCTGAGACGCGTCATTTCGGCCCTCGTGAGCTGGTGTTCGATGCTGCTGCCATAGACAGTAGTGCCACCTTTCCGCGCATCTCCCCCGATGGACGCTTCCTGCTATTCACGATGGGGCATTATGGCTGTTTCCATATCTGGCACCATGATGCCGATTTGTGGATGATGGACTTAAAGAGTGGCACGGTCTGTCCTTTTGCTGAAGTGAATAGCCCCGATACAGAAAGCTATCATTCGTGGTCGAGCAACGGACGATGGATCATCTTTAGCAGTCGGCGCAATGACGGCGTTTTCACGCGTCCCTACATTGCCCATGTCGATAAGGACGGACATGCCTCGAAACCGTTCGAGTTGCCTAGCCAGGATCCAGACTACCACCGCCAGTTCATGTGCTGCTATAACATT
>LXOW01424954.1_pt1 | contig 10010 bp, 7 predicted proteins | sample 1368591 | NCBI WGS metagenome assembly LXOW01 (sample SAMN04884650, study PRJNA319009) | bovine gut metagenome | isolation source: Cow rumen | host: Bos taurus | place: Italy: Legnaro (PD) | collected 2014-07-09
CCTCTCGGCGTTCTTGTGCACCGTACGCTGGTACCACAGGAAGACCAGGCAGCCGCCTGTGAGGATATACAGCAGGACGGCCCACCACGACCTGTAGAACGGCGGGCGTATGGTGATGTCGAGCTGGCTCTCCTCCTCGCCCATCGTACCGTCGTCGTTCAGCATCCGCACGCAGAGCGTGTAGCTGCCGGAGGGCAGTGACATATAGCTGATGTTCGGGTTCGTCTCGGAGGTCTTCACCCAGTTGTCGTTGAAGCCCTCTAACTTATAGACGAAGCGTGAGCGGTTGTGAATCTCGCCGCTGGTGCTCGCCAGCTGGATGGTGAACTGGTCGCTGTAGCGCAATTTCAGCTGGCGGCACTCGTTGAGGGCCTCCTCTAATAACACACGGCCATCGACCTCCTCGCCGATGGCTACGTCCTGGTCGAACAACTGAAGGCCGCTGAACACCGGCACTTCCTTCATGCGGCCCTTCCCCTGGGTTTTCGGATTGAGGACGTCAAGACCACCCTGTCCGCCTGTCAGTATCAGTCCCGTTGGGGTGTAGCATGCCGACCGCTGGTTATAGGGACCGTTCTGCAGGCCGTCGCGGTTGTTGTAGCTGCGCACGATAAACGTGTAGCGGCCGTTCTCCTGCAGCTGGGGCAGTACGTTCGAGATGCCGTGGTCGGTCACCAGCCACATGGTGTGATTGCCATCCTCGACGATGCTGTTGACGGTGGAACCGAGGAGTCCCGACCTCATGTCAATCAGATAGACCCTGTTCCTCTGGTAGTCCCAGACGGTGGCACCCGACGAGGAGCCTTGCCATATCATCCCCCGGCTGTCCTCCATGGCCATGATAGACATCTCGGTAATGGGTACGCCGTCCTGGTTGTCGGTGATGTCGAAGTTGACTATTCGGAACGTCTTCGGATTGATCAGTGAGACGTACTTGGAATGGGCCACCAGCAGCCACCCTTTCCTGGTCCGTGAGATGGTGGAGATGTAGTCGCTGGGTAAGGTGGAGTTGCTGATGCGGAAGGTACGAATCTTCCCCGTGCGCTTGTCTATGCGCTGCACGCCGCCGCCCAGGGTGCCTATCCAGATATTCTGCCACTGATCTTCACAGACAGTCCAGATGTTGTTCGATGACAGTCCCATGGTGTCGTTCGATGCCTTGTAGTTGGTCAGCTGGCCGTCCTTGATATGGATGAGTCCGCCCTCGTAGGTACCGAACCACACCGAGCCGTCGGTAGCGGCTAACGAGCCGACCATCGTGTTCGAGCCGATGCCGCTATTGGCCTTGTCATAGACCAGGCGCTCGCCTGTGCGGTTGTCGTAGCGCATGATACCGGCGTCGTTCGTGCCGAGCCAGGTGTAGCCAGCCTTGTCGTAGCAGACGGTGTTGATGACCCCCAGCTCGAGGTTGCGGAAACTGGAGGTGTTGCCGGTGAACAGGTTCGCACCGTTCATATAGGAACCTATCCAGATGCGGCCTATCTGGTCCATATAGATATTGCGCAGGGTGTTGTCGCTGATGGTGCTCTCGTCGTACTTGTTGGTCAGCAGCTGTCTTATCTCGTGGCTGCGCAGGTCGCACACGAAGACGCCGCCATGGTCTGTGGCTATCCAGAGACGATGCTTGTCGTCGGCCAAGACATCCCACACCTTCATCTCTTCAGGCAGGTTCTCAAAGCCGAGGGCGTGCAGGGCGCCTTGTATTGTGTGCGTCCATTGGTTGGTCTTGGGGTTCCAATAGTAGGTGACGGGCTGTGTGATGACCCAGACGTTGCCCTCAAGGTCAACCCTCATCTTACAGTCCTGGTCGCGTGTCAGTCCGTTCTTCCTGAGATAGTCCACCTTACGGGTGATGACGTCCTTGTCGCGGTCGAAGCACAGGATTTCGCCGTTGTTTGATGACAGGAAGACCGTTGTGCCTGATTCGTTGATGGATGACACACCGATGTCGGTGTTGAACTCCTGCTCGCCATAGCCGAACTTAAACTGTTTGAGTTTCTTCGACTGGGGATTGAGGTGGAAGAAGCCGTCGTTGTAGCTCTTCACCCAGAAGTCCTTCCTGCTGTCGATATGCAGGTATTCCACGCCACCCGTGATGCCCTGCTTCTCTAACCATCGTTCGGGATGGCGCTCGCACTTGTCGGTAATGGGGTCGAGCACGGTGTAGCTCATGCCCTGTTTCAACCACAGCTTGCCGTCGTATGCCTCGAAGATGTCATCCACGTAGTTGGTGCGCAGGGTCGTCGTATCGCGCATGTCGGAATAATAGGTCTTGACGCGATAGCCGTCGTAGCGGTTCAGTCCGTATGGTGTGCCTATCCATACGAAGCCTTTGGAGTCGCGAAATACGCAGAGTATCTGTGAGTTTGACAACCCGTCGCGTGTGTCTAACCGCCGGAATTTAATGTCGGGGATAGCCGCATGCAACAGGGTGGGCAGGGTTAGGATGATGGTCAGTATGAATCGTATTGTTCGCATACGATGAGTCTTGTGGCTTTAGTTGTTTTGTGCAAAGATACGTATTTTTGATGAAATGACCAAAAAACTCCCGACTTTTTTACGTTCCGGCTGGCTTCCGCTTTGCGGAAGTGTCGCGGATGACGAGCTTCTGGGGAACAATCTCCTTGCGTACCTTCGTATCGCCGCCGATGTTACGGAGCAGCAGCCGACAGGCCGTCTGGCCCATCTTGAACGACTGGTCTTCGATGGCCGACAGGCAGGGTGTGGTGTAGCGGGCGTGTACATCGTCGGTGAAACCGATGAGGGCCACGTCCTCGGGAATGCGCAGTCCCTGTTGCTTGATGGCGTTGAAGGCAGCAAAGAGCAGGATGTCGTTGAAGGCGAGGATGGCATCGGGACGGTTGGGACGCTGCAGCAGGGCTACGGTGTTGTGCAGGGCCACCTCGAAGTCGATATTGTCGCAGACCACCAGCTCGCGGTCCACGGGGATGCGGTTGTCGCGCAGGGCCTCTAAGTAGCCGTGCTTGCGGCGGCGCACCATGTCGAGGTGGTTGGGGCCGCCGATGAAGGCGATGCGGCGGCTGCCGGTGTCGATGAGATGCTGGGTGGCCTCCTGGGCGGCCTCGTCACCGTTGGCCGTCACGCTCGAGAACTTGTCAGGCAGACAGGTGCGGCCGAAGAACACCAGAGGGATGCCCATGTCGCTGATTTCCTCGAAGTGGCTGTAGTCGGTGGTGCTCTGTGCCAGACAGGCGATGATGCCCACGACATGCAGGTCGATGAAGTTGTCGATGGCCTGCTGCTCGTCGAGACAGTTCTCGTGAGTGTTGGCGCTGATGACACTGTAGCCGGTCTGGCGTGCCTCGTCCTCGATGCCGTCGAGCACGGCAGCGTAATAGTGGGTGACGAGGTTGGGGACGACGACGCCAATGACCTTCGGCGCCTCTTTGCGCAGACTCTGGGCGAAGGGGTTGGGACGGTAGTTCAGCCGTTTGGCCAGATCTTTGACACGCTGTTGCATGTCCTTACCTATTTCCGGCGAGGAATGGAGTGCCCGGCTGACGGTGGCTATGCTGACACNNGAGTGAAGTCCTGTGTTTTGGCATATCATCTTGTTTGTCGGGGGCAAAGTTAGGAAAAAACCACGAAAACCGCAAACGTTTACGTTCTTTTTTTGCACTTTTCCGATACAATGATGCAAAAAACTCACTACCTTTGCACGCAGAATGAGTAATGAATAGTTGATAATAAGTTAGTTAGAACAAGAACGGGACTGTCGTGATGACACTCCCGTTTTTTCTTTCTAACTACAAAGAAGTTGAGCCAATGCGAAACTGAGTCAAATCGGGAAACAATAACAAGAAGGACAACTTTTTTCCAGCGAAGTGCTTGCTGGTTTCGGAGAAAAAGTGTATCTTTGCACCGAAATTGTTAATCATTAACCATCTAAATTTAGCATTATGAAAAAGTATTTAGCAGAAATGGTGGGCACGATGGTGCTCGTACTGATGGGCTGCGGCGTCGCCGTGAGCCTGGGTTGTGATCCTGTCAACAACATTCCGGCTGTCGTTGGTACAGCTTTCGCCTTCGGACTGGCTGTCGTTGCCATGGCTTATACGATCGGCGGCATTTCCGGTTGCCACATCAATCCGGCCATCACCCTCGGCTGCATCCTCAGCGGGCGCATGGAAGCCAAGGAGGGTGGCATGTACATGCTGTTCCAGGTCATCGGTGCCTTCATCGGTTCGGCCCTGCTGGCCCTGCTGACGGCCAATGTCCCCGGACTGGAGGGAACGGGTGCCAACGACCTGCAGGCTAACGTCTCCGTTGCCGGCGGCCTCATTGCCGAGATTGTCTTTACCTGTGTGTTTGTGCTGGTCGTGCTTGGTGCTACGGCAAAGACCAACGGTGCCACCAACAACTTCGCCGGTCTGGCCATCGGTCTGTCACTGATACTCGTCCATCTGGTCTGCATCCGCTATACCGGTACCTCGGTGAACCCGGCCCGTTCTATCGCTCCTGCTATTTTCCAAGGCGGAACGGCTCTGGCCAACCTCTGGATCTTCATCGTCGGCCCGTTCATCGGTGGTGCCTGTGCCGCCGGTATCTGGAAAATGATTGAACCGGCAGAGAAATAATAATCCGTCCTGGTGCGGAAGAACTGGCCTACATTCGTCGCGAATGTAGGCCAGTTTTTCTGTAGGTCGAGCGAGCGGACAATAGACCTGCTGATGCAAAGTAACGTCTGGTCGCTCGGCTTTGCCGCTTGGCTTGCCAAGAACTCCACAGGCTGAGAGCCTGTTAACTACTGATAACTCCTAATAACTCCAAACATGCGATAGCTGTATATATAATAAATAGGTGCGTGATAGGAGTCACAGGGACGCAGTCCTGACAGCTAAGTAGCGGTTGATGACATTCACCGATAAAGCCTGCGGCGTGGTCAGCAGCGAGAGGATGCCGTACTGACGGAGGGTAGCACTGATGAGCTGCTTCTCCATCGCAAATTTCTCGGCCACCTCATGTTGGCAACGCTCCTCGTCATTACGGATGGGAGCATCGATGAACTGCTGCAGNNTCTGCTGCAGGAACGGTAACTGACGCTGCAGGGACACCTGCCCCATGAAGTTGGTATAAAGCACCAGCAGCGAGTGCTTGCTGATATGGCGCCCCACAGCCACGGAGAGTGCCGAGAAGTCGGTCTCTCCAAAGTCTGTCTGTTCGGCATAGAGTGTCTCCATCAGCTTGTTGATATGTCCAGGGCGGCGGTCGGCTGCCACGAAGGTGTCGAGATGGTCGGCAAAGGTGAGCAGTCCGGCACGGTCTTCCTTGCGCATGGCCACATAGCTGAGAGCCAGCGAGGCGTTGACGGCGTAGTCGAGGAGCGTCATGCCCTGGAAAGCCTGTTGCATGACACGGCCCTTGTCGATAACGGAAAACACCTGTTGGGAGCGTTCGTCCTGATAGACGTTCACCATCGGGCGGCTGAGGCGTGCGGTAGCCCGCCAGTTGACGGTACGGTAGTCGTCGCCGCGCAGGTAGTCGCGGATGTGCTCGAAGTCCGTGTTGTGGCCGATGCGGCGTATGCGCTTGATGCCCGGCTCCTGCAGGTTCTGGCTGATGGCCATCAGCTCGTACTGGTGGAGTTTCTGGTAGGAAGGATAGACGCTGACGTCGCAGGGGGCAGCACAGCGGTAACGGCGCTCGACGAGACCGAGGCGGGTGGAGACGAAGACGAGGACATGGCCGAAGGAGTAGATGCCCCGACGGGTGGGACGGAGAGAGAAGTGAAGAGTGAAGAGTGAAGGGTGAGAATTCTTCGCTAACGAAGCGTCTCCTGACGTCGCCGAGCAGAAGGGTGAAAAGTGGGAAGTGTTGTCGCGCTGCTGGAACTGGAAGGGCAGCTCGTCGATGACCTCGAAACGGACGGGGAAGGGGTAGGTGCTCTCAACGCTGATGGTGACGGGGTTGTCGTCACCGTTGCTGAAGCGGGAACTGAGATGACGCTCGGCGGTGACGGCCCGCTTATGCCACAGCAGGACGATATCAGCGACGGTGGCAAGAAGCAGCAGCAACGTGAGCCACCGCCCTGCCGTATAGAGCGGGGCGTAGGCATAGCCGATGCCGGTAATGAGAGCGACGGCGAGCAGCAGGAGGTAGAAGCGGCGGCGCAGGAACATCTTCTTTGGTGGAGGGTTAAAGGGGGAGGGTTATTTAGGGACTTCCACTTTGTCAAGCAGGCGAAGAGCCACCTTCTGCGGCGTGTAGCCCTCCATCTCAGCCTCGGCGGTGAGCACGAGGCGATGCTGCAGCACGGCAGGCACCACAGCTTTCACGTCGTCAGGTGTCAGGTAGTCGCGGCCCTGTAACAGGGCGTATGCCTTGGCCGACTGCAGGATAGCCACAGAGGCACGGGGCGACGCTCCGAGATAGACAACGCGGCTCTTGCGTGTCTGTTGCACAATATCAACCACGTACTGCAGCAGCGATGTCTCAGCATAGACTTCCGACAACAGGGTGCGCAGCTGCAGCAGTTCGTCCTTGGTGATGACGGGCTGCACACGGCTCAGGTCGGTAAACGCCACATTCTCATGGTGACGCTGCAGGATGCGCAGCTCCTCCTCGGCCGAGGGGTAGTCCATCGTAAGCTTCATCAAGAACCGGTCGGTCTGTGCCTCAGGCAGCTTATAGGTGCCCTCCTGTTCGACAGGGTTCTGGGTAGCGAGGATGGTATAGAGCGGCGACATGGGATGTGTAGTGCCGTCGATGGTGGCCTGCCGTTCCTCCATCACCTCGAAGAGGGCGGCCTGCGTCTTAGCCGGCGCACGGTTCACCTCATCGACCAGCACGACATCGGCAAAGACGGGGCCGGCATGGAACTGGAACTCCTGCGTCTTCATGTTGAACACACTGGTGCCCAGCACATCACTGGGCATAAGGTCGGGTGTAAACTGCACACGGCTGAACTGTGCGTCGATGAGACGGGCCATAAGCTTGACCAACAGCGTCTTGGCCACGCCGGGGACACCTTCTATCAGCACATGGCCACCGGCGAGGATGGCCGTCAGCAGCATCTCTACGTTTTCTTCCTGACCGACGATGACCTGTGCGATGGCCTCGCGCAGGGTCTGCACTTTTTCAGCGAAAGCTGTCAGGTCTAAGTTTTTTCTTTCTTCCATATTATTGGGGGTATGGTTTTTTTATGGGCCTAATGGGACTCATGGGACTTATGAGCGGACTTCATAAACTGTAGGGTACCTATGTGGCGAATGAAGTCTAACTGGTAGTTGTGAGGCGGCTGCTCAACGGGGATGGCACGCTGGCGACGACGGGCGTTGAAGCCCATAAACAGTACGATGCCAAGCAATACCAGATAGAGAGCCCAGCGTAGTGGAGGCCGCTTCAGGAACTCGCGGAAAGGTGAACTTTCCGCCATATCGTAGTTGGGCATGTAGGCCTCGGTACGTACTACAGGCAGGTCTTTCAGGCGGTTCATCAGACGATGGACGTAGCCGGGACTGTCGAGTATGCCATAGTTAGTCATCAGCAGCGGTGTGGTGACAAAGACTATCTCACCTTTGCCAACAGGATAGCTGAGGGCTACGATGTCGGCAACCTTTTCTTTCAGCGGGTCTCTTTTCATGAACGGGCTGTCTTTGCTGATGTACTCTTTTGCAAACTCAATGCCTTCCTTATCGTTTATTCTCGCCAACGGCTCAGCGTCGGCCGTGTCTAAGAGACAGGCATTCACAAGCTGTGGATAGACGAGGAAAGCAGTGGGCTGATAATGACGTGTGTCACCCGTCCAGAAAATGGTATCACGCTGATGTCCCTGTTGCATAAAGTCCTTAAACGCGAAATAGTTATGTGAGTCGCATTTGATGTGCAACGTGTCGCACAATTGGTGATCGAGATAAGAATCTGCATACAGGATGCGGCAGCCGCGCTGCGCCAGCGCCAACAGGGTGTCCACATTGATCTGCTCCCGCCGAAAGCCTGAGCAGAGGATGACGATGGAACGCGGTGAAGTATCCTGCAGGGCCAACTGCGACAGCGACTTACGGCAGACGGTATAACCGTGGGGCATCTCCTGACTGAAGATGCTGTCGAAGACATAGCAGCCGAAGGGCTGGCGGTCGGCATGGGCGAAGGTAGGTTCCCACTGGAACCGGCGCGGCATCTGGTACTCCAAGACGAGCATCAGCGCTAACAGGGCGACGACAGACAGCCAGAACTTACGACTCACGGGACACCTCCTTTCCTAAATTTTCCACCTCGTCGTAAAGGACTCGGGTGGCAGGGAAATTGCCATAGCGCACGCGCAGAAAATGAGTGGTGAGAGCACGAAAGGCGGTGGGGTTGGCAGTGGCACTGCCACTGCGCAGCGAACAAGCGGCAGAAAGCTCGCGGACGTACTGGGAGGGGGTCTTAAAGGGTTGCCAGTCTATCTGCTGACTGTCGCTCAGTGACTTGAGGGAACGCAGATAGATCATACGGATCGCCTCGCGGTAGTCCTCACGGCCCAGAGCCTGGCTGATGACAGCATCGAAGTCAATGCCGTAGATGGTGTCCTCCGTATCCTCGTATGCCTCTTGCTCTTTCCCCTGTCCTCCGAAGAGCCCCGGATGGAAACGCCAGACATACCAGATGCCGATGCCCACAGCCACCGCACCGACGGCAGCCAACAGCCACCATGTGTAATCGCTGCTCCACGCCTGACCAAAGATGTCTCGCATCAGCTCATGGAACTGATCCATCAGCCACTGGGTAAACGTCGTACCGCCTTCGACCAACTCACGGTTGTAGTCGAAGTCAGGTTCCGTCTGCCACTGGGCAATCTGCGCACTGTCTATGACAAGGGTATCTTTCAAAGTGAGAAGAGAGGAGTGAAAAGTGAACAGTGAAAAAGTGAAAAGTGAGAAGTTGCTGCGCCAAATGCTCAATGCTCAATGGTCAACGTCTCGAAGTTCTCGATGTCGCGGTCAACGGTAACGCCATCCACCTTATCACAGGCATGACCGTACTGGTAGGCCATACCGATGGTGAGCAGCGTCAAGAGACAGCTGCCGCAAAAGTTGGAGATGACACCCAACAAGTACTGAATGGCCGTATAGCCAAACGACGACACGAAAGCAGGCTCAGAACTTTGGGTGGAGAGGATGGTTTTCAGTGTTACCATGATGTACAAGGGCATCGACACCACACTCTGCACGATGGTGACAATAACGTAGAGCACGGTGATGACAGCCACGACACCTGCCCATGTCTTCCATCCTAAGCGGACAGACTTGGCGTAGGCCTTGAGAACGCCAATCTTTTCAAACAGGTAGATAGGCTGAACCAGGAAAATGAGTGGCAATGCCAGAAACAGCAGCAGGGCGACGGGAATCATGACGGCTGGTCCCAAGAGTGCCAGCGGACTGACAATGAGAATAATCACAACCATCAGCACAATGCCAGTCAGCAGCAACACTAACTGGCGTCCGCACTTTTGCAAGATGCCGGGAGACAGTTCGGCAAACGTAATGCCCTGCAGGCGGTTCTGACGCTGCTCGTAAAGCTGCATCATGGTGTAGATCAGGGCATCGACCAGCACCATAGCCAGGAAGTAGAACAGCATCGTCACGCCCATCGAGGTCAGCCACGGCAGCATCGTCTCAATGTCAGCATGATCAATACCGGTGGTAAACGACATGTAGCCAGTCATAAAGTTGTTCATGGCAAAGGTCTGTACCAGCGAAACGGGCAGCAACAGATAGGTGATGTACTTCAACATCGTACGCCAGTTCTCGCGCACAAAGTCAAACGTGTCGGACATCTTCTCACTGAACGTGCGTGTCCGGTAAAGCTTAATCAATGGTTTTTCTTGATTCATGGTTTCTCTTTTTAGGTAGTATAATATAATAATAGATGACAAATGCCAGCGAACAGAGGATGATGCTCAGCCGCAACAGGTCGGGCCACTCGGTGTGGCGGGTAAAGAAGCTCTCGATGAAGCCGGCCACGATGAACACCGGCACCGTGCCCACCACGATACGCAGTCCGCGCCG
>LXOW01009125.1_pt1 | contig 10005 bp, 9 predicted proteins | sample 1368591 | NCBI WGS metagenome assembly LXOW01 (sample SAMN04884650, study PRJNA319009) | bovine gut metagenome | isolation source: Cow rumen | host: Bos taurus | place: Italy: Legnaro (PD) | collected 2014-07-09
ATTATGACCGTTATGACCGTGATAAACATCTTACTCGGCGTCGGATACCAGCCCCAAATCTCTACGCAGAGCTTGAGTCCGAAATAGTTGATCGCAAGGTTAATCGCCACGATCGTGATATAGCGAATCAGCTGCCGCGCGCCGTGCAAATCCGATTGCGTGAAGGTCACATATTTCTGCAACCAAAAACCCGTCAGCAGCGTGATCGGAAAGACGATACAGAGCGTCGCGATATGCGGGGTGAGGCAAAGTTGGAAATGAGAAATGGGCAATTGGAAATAAACCAAACTGTGTCCGATAACAAAGTTATAAATCAGGAAATAGAGTACCCAATCGAGTACCATATTCCCCCCTCCGCACGCCGCATAACGAAACATCTGTTCCGGCATGATCTTGCGGAACGGCACATAAAAAAAGTCAATTATTTTGGTAATACCCTCAGCTAATCTATTCATATCGGCTGCAAAATTACTACAAAAATTGCATATATGCAAACTTTTGCGCATTTTTTTGCTTTTAGGACTCGGCCATAGGCGGTTTAGGCCTTCGTTGTCCACCCTCTGCGTGCGGACGGGTTATCCTGTATTGTCTCGCTTCGCTCGCCCGCCCGATACGGATAAAGGCGGATGTGGGGTATTTGCCTACCCTCCACGGGGTCTCCGCGTGGTCCCAAAGGGTGCTCAATGGGTGCTGAAAGGGTGATCAAAGGCTCCTCAGCCCAAGATCACCCCAACGTCATTCCAAGAAGCTTACTATTTCACCTCTTGTCCCTGCAGCGTATAGGTTTTGTCTGCATTCTCTACAACTACTTGATCCTTCTTTATAACTTTGCGGGAGTTCCGAGGAACTATAGGAGCAGATACGTCCTCGCCAGATTCACCATTACCTGGCACAGAATAGACATTAGTGTAGTACTTGTCTCCCTCTTCTGTATAAGTATAGCCATGAGTGATTAAATAGTAACGGTCCTCGACCATTACCAAAGAAGGTGTTTGACCCTTAACAGTTGCTATCAATTGTGCGTCCTCATTATATATGTAGATATTATTGGAACCATCCCCCTCGTTTGAGATAGCAAAGCAAACCTTATTATCGGTAGTCAAAATGTTTCGGGATACAAGATAACAAGCAAAATTATTACCTACATGTGGCGTTTGAATAGCTTTATATACAGAAAAGTCCTCCGTATTGTATAATGTTACGACACCATTGGCTTCTTTCGGAATACTCATTTCGTAGAAATAAGGTGCTACTATGTCATAACCATACATATCAGCATAAGGATTAACAGATATTGTTGCCCAACTTTCGAAAGTGTGCAATAGTGTGATTTGGGCGTTGGCAAATGTAGCAGCAAATAGTGCTACAAGAATAAAAAAAGATTTTTTCATAATGTTAAATATTTAATGGTTATACTTACTAAAATGGACGATCCTTATCTTGTCAGAGGCTGTAGGAATGGCCTGTATAACCGATAAGTCTCGCCCATAAAACATGGGCGTTTGTTTGACTTATTCTGGTTATACTCGTGAAACTTCCTACATTTCTGACAACCAAATAAATCGCAAACGCGAAATTCAATATGTCCTTGCTTTTTTACGCTGTCAAGGCCAGCGAGATATTATGCAGCCGTTCCTATTTCATAGAGGTATTCAGGAGCAAGGTCTGCTCCATTAGCCCATTCGATAGTAATTGGTGTAAGCGCGAATTGAATAAATTGCTCTTTGTCACGCAAAGCACCAAATACCTCACCTTTTAAGTGTGGCTCTAAGTCGACTATTTTACGTACACCGTCGCTGAACGTAAGTGCCAAGCGATAATCTCCTTGATAATCTACATCTTTTACGCGTAACATAATGATTTTATTTTAAAGGTTCTATATCACCATAAGTAAAATGAACATGAGGTGGATTGTGATCCTTTTTTTTATTTTTCGCTGCAAAATTACAACTTTTTTTGCATTCATGCAAGTTTTTTAGCGAAAAATTTGTGTATTCCAAATATTTGTAGTACTTTTGCAGCCGCAAAAGCAAAACGGAGTAAGTATATGGACGATTATCACGCGGAGAATGCAACAAGTACATGCCAAAAAATTTTTGGGGCAGCACTTCTTGACGGACCTGAACGTCGCCCACAGAATTGCTGAGACCATCACCTCGGGCCGAACCATTGAGATCGGACCGGGTATGGGTGTGCTTACTCAATTTCTCCTTCAAAATCATAACATCAACCTTACCGCAATCGAGATAGACCGCGAGTCCGTGGCATACCTCAAAGAGTGGTACCCCGAGCTCCATCTCATCGAAGGAGACTTCCTCAAACTCGACCTGAATACCATCGTGCCGGAAGGCGAATTCAACGTCATCGGCAATTATCCCTATAACATCTCTTCGCAGATATTCTTCAAAGTGCTGGAGTACAAAGACCGTATCCCTGTTTGCTCGGGTATGATCCAGAAAGAAGTAGCGGAGCGCCTGGCCTCCAAACCGGGCAAGAAAGCGTACGGCATTCTCTCCGTCCTGCTCCAAGCCTATTATGATATAGAATATTTGTTTACGGTAGATGAATATGTGTTCAACCCGCCGCCTAAAGTCAAATCGGCCGTGATCCGCATGACGCGCAATCAACGACGACGGTTGGATTGCGACGAAGCGCTCTTTAAAACAGTTGTCAAAACGGCCTTTAACCAGCGACGAAAACAGATGCGCAATTCTCTTCAACAGCTGGTAGGAAAGGGAAATCCCATCCTCGAAGAGAAGATATTTACAATGCGCCCCGAACAGCTGAGTGTTGAACAATTTATCGAATTAACCACTTTAATCGAAAACAATCATGTCTGAAATCAAGATATTCTATAAAGATAAGGAGAAAATCAAAGTAGCACGCGCTATCTCCGCACTCAAAGAACTCGATAAGAAAGATATCATCTGGATCGACCTGCTCGATGTATCCGACAAGACCGAGGATACGCTCGAGGGATTCCTCAAAATCGATATCCAGGAAGATGAAGAGATGGAAGAGATCGAGCTCTCGAGCCGTTATATCCAGACGGATGACTCGATTGTCGCCAACTCCAACTTCCTGAAGAATAACTTCGAGATGGAGCCGGTGAACTTTATTTTAAAGAACTCCATCCTCGTCTCCATCCGCGATAACGAATTGGATACGTTCAACGAGACCTTCAAGAAACTGTTCGTGAACACCCGCAATTTCCCGACGGGCTATCACGTGCTGGTAGCGCTCTTCGAGACGCGAGTAGAGAAGGATGCCGACTTGATCGAGGATACGACGGATATGATTACCGAACTCTCCCAACAGATCAACGCCGAGTCGGATCACGTAGATGAAGATTTGCTCGTACAAATCAAGGACTTGCAAGAAAAAGTGACCATCATCCGACAGAACATCATGGATAAACAGCGCGTGATCTCCAACATCCTCAAGTGCGATTTCTTCCCCGAAGAACTCAACCCGCGTTTGACGATGATCATCAAGGATATCAACTCGCTCTTCGACTATACCCGTTTCGGTTTTGACCGTCTGGACTACCTCCAGGATACCTTCCTCGGTTTGGTAAACATCGAGCAGAACCGTATCATCAAGATCTTCACGGTCATCAACATCATCTTCCTGCCGCCTACCCTCATCGGTAGCCTCTACGGCATGAACTTTGATTTTATGCCCGAACTGCACTGGCGACTCGGTTACCTGTTTGCCCTCGGATTGATGGTGATGTCAGTCGTCGTTATCTTGCTGATTTTCAGACTGAAAAAGTGGTTATAAACAAGTTGTTAACAACTGCAATGCTACACAGTATAAAACTTGTTCCACGTTGCATTTATCAAAACAAACAACAATCTCATAACTTAAAATTTTTAGTATAAATCAGTATAAATCAATTACTTAGCAGACTTATTAACACTTTCAACACCTATTCATATTCATGGATTTAGAAAAGAAAGAATATATAGATAAAATTAAATCCTTAGCCCGGGAGAAGAATGCGGTTATTTTTGCGCACTATTATACGCGACCGGAGATTCAGGAGATAGCGGACTTTATCGGTGATTCGCTCGCGCTGGCACAACAAGCTACGCGCGTACAGGCGGATATATTAGTAATGTGTGGCGTGCATTTTATGGGCGAGACGATGAAGATTCTCTGTCCGGATAAGAAAGTACTCATCCCGGACACCGCCGCAGGTTGTTCGCTTGCCGACAGTTGCAAAGCCGAAGACTTAGCCGTTTTCAAAGCGCAGCATCCCGACCATATGGTGGTAAGTTATGTTAATACAACAGCCGAAGTGAAGGCCTTGACCGACGTAGTGGTTACTTCGTCGAACGCCAAGAAGATAGTGGACCAATTACCAAAAGACGCAAAGATCATCTTCGGCCCCGACCATAACCTCGGATCGTATATCAATTCTGTCACAGGCCGCGATATGTTACTTTGGAACGGTGCCTGCCATGTGCACAGTCGTTTTTCGCTCGAAGCCTTACTGCAGTTAAAGAAAGAAAACCCGGGCGTGAAAGTGTTAGCCCACCCGGAGTGTAAAGCACCTATCCTCGCGCAGAGCGACGTCATAGGTTCGACCAAGGCGCTGCTCGAGCACACCATTCAATCGCCCGCAAAGCGATTTATAATCGCTACCGAATCCGGTATTCTCTTTGAGATGCAGCGTGCTTGTCCGGATAAAGAGTTTATCCCTGTGCCGCCGGAAGTGACCGAAGGCGTCGGTTGTTCGTGCAACGAGTGCGAGTACATGCGCATGAACACGCTCGAGAAAGTGTATAACTGCCTATTAAACGAATCGCCCGAGATTCAGGTTCCGAAAGAGACAGCCGATAAAGCCATCTCGTCCATCCAACGAATGCTCGAAATGAGTTAATATACGATTATTAAGATAAATAATACTAACAATCATATATTTCGTTTTATTTTAGGTTTTTATTTACGATTACTATTAACGACTTGTATATATTATAAAGAAGCAGTAATTTTGTGCCCGGTTTAACAAAATTATTGCTTTTTTTATGAAGATTCTTTTTGTAATAGACACGTTCTATACCTCGAACAACGGTACTTCTATCTCCGCGCAGCGTTATGCCACCGAACTCCGTAAACGCGGACACGAAGTGCGCGTATTATGCGGTGACAAACCCAAAACGGAACAGGATACGCTTCTTACCGATGGAGATTATTGCACCGGTATATTCCATTTTCCGATTTTCCAATTCCTGTGCGAGAAGCACGATTTCTTCTATGGCAATGCCAATAAGAAAATCATCCGTCAGGCATGCAACTGGGCCGACATCGTGCATATATACACGCCCTTCTTCTTATCCAACGCCGCGATAAGTTATTGTAAGCGAATCGGAAAACCGGTTACCGCCGCTTTCCACGTACAGCCGGAGAATATCACCTCTTCTTTCGGTTTAGGCAAAGTAAGATGGATCAACACGATGATCTATCGTATCTTCCGCCGCGTGACCTACAGCCGCGTGCGTCATATCCACACGCCATCTTTATTTATAGCCAAAGAACTGGTCAAAAACGGTTATACAGCCCAAACTCACGTCATCTCGAATGGTATCCATGATGAGTTTATCGAAGCCGGCGAAGCCAAACTGAAGAATAAAACTGAAAACTCAAAACTGAATACTGAAACCATCAACATAATGATGATCGGTCGTCTGAGTCGCGAGAAACGCCAGGACGTCATCATCAAAGCGCTGCAGTACAGCAAGTACGGCGACCGTATCCAACTCATCTTTGCCGGCAAAGGTCCCGAATACAAGCGCTACGTGCGGCTTGGAAAATCGCTTAAGCACGAGCCTATCTTTATCTACAAGCAGCGCCCGGAACTGATTCAGCAGCTCCTTCAAACCGACCTTTATATTCACGCGTCCGATATGGAGATAGAGGCGATCAGTTGCATCGAAGCGTTTGCAACCGGACTCGTACCTGTCATCGCCAATTCGGAGAACAGCGCTACGCCGCAATTCGCCCTTACCGTTCATTCGCTCTTCCGGGCCGGTGATCCGGAAGACCTGGCGCGCGTGATCGACTTCTGGTTGGATCATCCTGCCGAGCGTGCGCGCATGGAGAAGAAATACCACGAGGCGGCCAAAGAATATACGCTGACTCATTCCGTCATGCTCTTCGAGCAGATGTTACAGGCCGAGATAGACAATGAAGAAATCACTCCTTCTGTTATTCATCATATTCCTGTGCTTTCCGCTGTCAAACGTGGCGCACTGCGCCTCTACAAGCGAATCGCCTGATATTATCCATACCGCTTGGTATAGCCACGACGAGAACATCTTCCGCCGCGTGGATATCTATGTGCCTGACGCGTATAAAGAGTGTATAGAACCCCTGCCTGTCCTTTATCTTATCCACGGCATCAACGGCTATGAGGGCGCATGGCAGGAGCGCGGCAATGCTGTCGATTCGTTTGCTACAATGATTGCCGAAGGGCGTTGCAAACCCATGATTCTCGTTATGCCCGACTGCAATAAATGGCCGATTAAGGAGCGACCTCTCACGCGCGGAAACAAACTGCGGTGTATTTTCGGCTATGCGAGTCTCAGTTATGAGCATCAATTGGAGTACGCGCTGAGCGACCTCATCAATATGATCGATACGCTCTACGATGTTTCTTCCTATGCCGTCGTAGCCGGTTTGAGTGACGGCGCGCGCATGGCTGCTAATCTCGCCAACACACGCCCAGAGCGGATACGCGAGGTGGGATTGTTCTCGCCTGTCTTGCACAAAGATCAACTCCCTCAAGACACCACGCAGCTTGTCTCCGTCTATGTGGGCTCGGCGGATATATTCGCGCCAAACGGCCGTAGGTACCATCGACGCCTGCAAAAAAAGAACTACCCGCATCAATGGATAGTTCTGCATGGCGCCAACCACGACTGGCCCGTTTGGCGACAGTGCCTCTCGCATTTCCTGGAGCACCTCTCGCTTACTTATTGAAGATAATAAACTTCCGCGCAAAGAAATTCCAGAAGAATACAATCGCCGTGGAAATCAACTTGGAAATCATGTAATGCAGGTGCATGATATCCGTGCCGACGTACATGATGAGTTCGTTCAGTCCCAAACCGATCACTCCGATGATGGCAAAGAACGTAAATTCTTGCCACACGTTCATTTTTCCGCTGTGCTGGAATACCCAACTGATGCTGATCAGATAATTCGTTACAAGGCCTAAAATGAACGCTATCGCGGCTGACCAGAGGTAGGGCACACCCGCATAATGGGTCAAACCGAACAACGTACCGTAATCCACCAGAAAAGCGACACCGCCTACAAAGCCGTAGCGGAACAACTGCAGCATCCAGTTATTCGTCGGTGCTACAAACACGGTATGTAGAAACTGCTTAATCATTCAATTCTTGAGCTGCGCGTACACGGTCAAAAACCAGCATATACTGGTGGGTGTTCTCGTAGTAAATAACGGCCTGCGGGAAGAGATACGGATACGCCTGCAGCGCCGGATAGAGGTACAGATACGTAGAACTGTAGCCTAAGTTATCCAATACCACGTAATCCACTTTTTTCTCCACCAGATCCAAAATCAGTTCCTTCGCGTCTTTGGTGTATTTGTAGTTCACGCCCGGTAACTCGCTGTATAACCAGAACATCTGCGGTTTGCGGCTGCACACCACGCTGCCTTTCGGCGCACTTTTCTTCATCTGCTTGGCCATACTGAAGAACTGTACGTACTGCATCGGGTATTTCTGTTTTGACTGCTTGATCTCACTCGCGATGCCCTCTTTCGAAGGAATAAACAGCAGGCACAGCACTAACGCACAGCCGGTAAACAACCATTTACTGTGCTTGATAAACGCCCACTCCGCGATTTGCCATATACCGCAGAACAATCCAGCGGCCAGCAGCGGCAGAATAGTCGTGATATAGCGGTTTCCGCTCGGTGTGGAGAAGATAGAGATCAGTCCCAACGTAGCCGCCAGATAACCGATCATACCCCATCGTAGTTTGCCCATTGACCAGTAACCGATCAGGATTACTGCCAATAGTAAAGCACCTACGACATAGATCCAGAATCCGTACTCCGGTTGGTCGCAGTTCACGTCCAGATACGGGAAGATAGTATTCGGTATGGCGTTGAAAACCAGCATCTTCAGGGTCCCGAAGAACCGCTCAACCACTTCCGCAAACGACAGCGAACCTGCGTCCGGTTGCCAGGGGTTACTCATCGTGATCGTATCCAAATACCGGTTGCCGTTCAGCCCTAGCACTTTGTTGCGAATCATATACGGCAGGCAGCCGACGATAAATCCGACCACCGTCGTACCTAATCCTACCCAGCGGCGTTGAACCAACAGCAGCAATCCTACACCTGCTACCAGCGCCAGACCTTGTGTCCGCACGTGGTAGTTGAGTACCAGCATCACAATCATCGCCCATAACCACGGACTCTTCACGTCCGCCCACCAGCGTTCGTCTTTGTTCTCGGCGCTCAGATAGCGCGCCAGGGCGTAGAACACAAAGGCCGAGGTGAAGAAAAACGACGCCTCGCTCATCATCATCGTGGAGAAGTGCCAAAGCCGCGGACTGAACAAACCCGCCGCAGCGGCCACCAGACTGATGTCCCATCGAAAACCTAGCCGCAGCAAGGTAAAGAAAATCAGCAGTATGCCGCCTAACACAAACAACTCATTCAGCCATTTCTGGGCCTCGATGCTGTCAGTCACCACGCGCAACGGCGTCATCAATATGGGGTATCCCGGCGGAAAACCTGCCGTAGGCCGCATGTCCGGCGTACTCAGGTCGCTGTAACCGTGTCCGGTAGCCAACGAACTGGCGTAGATATAATAGTTGAAATTATCGCCGTTCAAGTCCGGTTTGGGGTTGAAGGTCTTGGCGGCGAGGATGCCCCATATGATCGCTAATACGGCGCAGCACACGCCGATAATGGTCTTATTTGCTTTCATGATATTCTGTTTCTGTATTGACATTCCAAATCGCTTGCTTGTCTTCTATCTTGCCGCTTTTCATGCGCGCTACGGTCTCGAAGGCCGTCATCATTGAGTGGTCCATGTTGTTATACCGGTGTTGACCGTTGCGGCCCAGGCAGAACAGGTTCGGAATCGTGTCCAGGAACTGCCGCACGGTTTCCAACTGATAATAACTGCCGTAGTACGCCGGGTACGCCTTCTGGATCTTCACGTGGCAGGCATCCAGCACGTCCTCTTTGTCGATGATATCGATCTTCGCCAACTCGTCTTTGGCCATCTCGATGAAGTCTTTCGAGTTCATGTTCCATAGCGCATCGCCTTCCGTGCAGAAATACTCGAGTCCGATCCACATCGTGTGTTCATAGTCTTTCACGAGGTATGGCGACCAGTTGTTGAATACCTGCAACCGACCGATCTTCACGTCCCGCTCCTGGATATATATCCACGTGTCAGGCACGCGCTCGGCGTAGGTCTTGAGCTTCGTCTCGTTCTTGATCTTCATCTTGTTCACCAGCAACCCCACGGTGATAAAGTCGCGGTATGGCAAACTCTCCGCGATGGTCTTCACCTCTTCCGGCACTTCTATTCCCTGCAGCGCCGGCACAAGATCCTTTATCGGCATCGTGCTCAGGAAATAATCGCACTTAATCGTCTCTTTCGTCCCGTCCGCCTTGGTGATCTCTACACTCTTGACTCTTGACTCTTGACTCTCGACTCTTACGCCAGTTACGGCGCTCTCCAACCGTATCTCTCCGCCCATCTTTTGGATATCTTTCGCTACCGTCTCCCAGAGTTGTCCGGGGCCGTATTTGGGATAGATAAACTGCTCGATCAGAGAGGTCTCCACTTCCGTGTTGTCTTTCTTGCCGAAATTCTTGCGCCACATATCCTTTAGTACGGCGATGATCGAAAGTCCTTTCACGCGCTGGCTTCCCCAGTCTGCGCCGAGTTTGGAAGGATGCACACCCCATACTTTGGTTGTATAATCTTCGAAGAACATCTCGTATAA